>ERZ1292630.3304-Hain-H41-02um-R3-3304-length-14269-cov-8_pt1 | contig 14269 bp, 9 predicted proteins | sample MGYA00564408_ERZ1292630 | MGnify/ENA primary metagenome ERZ1292630 (study PRJEB36523, sample SAMEA6512641) | groundwater metagenome | collected 2019-01-08 | study: AquaDiva: Metagenomics assemblies of 32 groundwater samples | reverse complement strand
CAAAGAAATATCAGTAAGGATCCGGCAATTAATTGAACAGTCTAAGGTTGTTCTATCTAGCCGGCTAACCAACGTATCCACCAATAGTGTTTATGTTGATCCTGGGAAATTAGCTGGTTTAAGAGCTGCCGTGTTGTCATTTATAGCAATGGTGTATGGAAAAGAGCACTCTCATTACTCAGAATTTGAAAAGGCTACAAGTAATAGCACGGAATTTAGTGCTAAGAAAGGACATGGAGTACTCCTTGCCATTCAAGATGAGATAGACGGTGGATGGATATTTTCAGTGAAGAAATTAGTTTCAGCAGAAATCTTCTCTGATTTTCTTGAAATGGCAGCACACCTTTTGGAACAAGATTATAAAGATCCGGCAGCAGTAATGATTGGCAGTGTGCTTGAAGAGAATCTACGTCAGCTTTGTCATAGCGCTGGAATAGAAACAGAAATTGAGAAAGAGGGTGTTCTCATTCCAAAAAATGCTGATCGTATTAATTCGGACTTGGCGAAAGCAGGGGTATACACAAAACTGGATCAAAAGTCAGTTACTGCATGGCTCGATCTAAGAAATAAAGCCGCTCACGGACAATATACCGAATATGAGAAAGAACAAGTGGTGTTAATGATGCGAAGTGTTACTGATTTTTTAGCAAGAATGACCGGATAATTGACACAATCTAAATTTATTCTTACGCAAATTCTGTGTAATCAGTATCCTAAGCTATTATGCTCCGTCCTGGCGGTTTGCTTGCTGTACATGTGCAGTATGAGGAACGCATGCTTTTCCCGAAATTGTATCTTTGCATTTTGATTCCGATTCTGTGGAATTAATTTTATGCATTTTATTCAGCTTCTGAAAAACTGTCATTTCGAGCACAGCGAGAAATCTATGCTGTCTATTCCAAAAGATTCCTCATTACGTCAAATTTGTTCTCTTCTCGAGGCCGAGGCCTGATTGGGTGCGGCTGCGATCCGATTAATTATTAAACGATTCACCCTGCTGCTGAGAGCATCATCGTTTCTTGAGTTCTAATACTGCCTCGGATAGTCCGAGCGTATCCAGTAAAACAGGACGCAGTTTATGTAAGCTTGTTACGCTTGATATCCTCATTTTTCTTCCCTGCGCATCATTCTAGCCATGCTGCTTCATATGATTTTCTTTGCATGATAGGTATAACTGGAACTTTTCATTCCTATCCTGATGGCGTAATAATTGCAATACATCGGTTTAGTTCACTGCAATTTTAAAATTAAATTATTGCAAATGTTAACTCGGTATTGACGATTAAAACTTTCAATGGGGCATGCTGAAAGTTTTATTGGGGTGATCAAGTGGCATGTTATACAGCGATCTAAGATCAAATTTGCTTAGCAAGGGAGTTTAGAAAATTTGTTAGTGCAATCAAATATTCTTGCTTTTGTTTTGGGTGCTGGCTTGTTGCAGCAACGAGCTGAATTACCAGAAATTGGGTGGGCGTGGAGTTTATTGCTGCTGGGAATCGCGCTTGGGATGTTTCGATGCCGCCAATTGGTGATTCCGGTAGCAATAAGCAAAATTGTGTTTTGGTTGCTTTTTATGGGAATTGGTTTTCTCTGGGCCGCTGCGATGGCACATTGGCGTTTGGCCGACTCATTACCTCACGAATGGGAGCGTAGAGATATCCAGGTTATCGGTGTAGTGGCCAGTATGCCGCAAAAGGATGATCGCAGTATGCGTTTCCGGTTTGATATTGAGCGTGTGGTTACAGAAGGTGCAATTGTACCCAAAAAGGTTGCATTGTCCTGGTATAAAGAGCGGCAAGTGGATTCAGTTCAGAAGGTGTTTCCGGCTATCAAAGCAGGAGAACGCTGGCAACTAATGGTGCGCCTAAAACAACCGCATGGTACCTTGAATCCGCATGGCTTCGATTATGAAGCATGGGCCTTGGAACGTAATATTCGAGCAACCGGATACGTGCGAGTATCGGACGATAATCAGCGCTTGCATCCGATAGTGCAACGGCCAAGCTATTGGGTTGAGCATATTCGTGAAGAAATCCAGCAACGCTTTGCTGCGAAGTTAGCCGATAAATCCTATGCCGGTATACTAAAAGCTCTGGCGACAGGCGATCAACAAGCCATTCCCCGCGATCAGTGGCAAATATTTACTCGCACAGGGACCAATCATTTGATGGCAATTTCCGGACTGCATATCACTATGACCTCCAGCATGGTATTCGTATGCGTATTCTGGCTATGGCGTTGGAATCGCTATTTAGCATTACGTCTGCCAGCCCGCCGTGCGGCTGTCATGGCTGGATTGATAGTGGCTTTCAGCTATGCTGTGCTATCTGGCTTTGCAATTCCGGCGCAACGCGCATTCTGTATGCTGGCTGTGGTGGCGATCACGCTTTGGAGAGGCAAATATACATCAGCCACGAGGGTGCTGGCTTGGGCGCTATTTTGGGTGGTGCTTCTGGATCCTTGGGCAAGCATTGCGCCTGGTTTCTGGCTGTCATTTGGCGCAATTGCCATTATTATGCTGGTGACGGTAGGGCGGATCGGCAAAACTCACTGGCTGAGTGATTGGTTGCGAATTCAATGGGCCATTACGCTGGGACTCATTCCGCTATTATTGGCTCTGTTTCAACAGGTGTCATTGGTGTCACCAATTGCGAATGCCATAGCCATTCCGTTGGTGAGCTTGGTAGTGGTGCCGCTCACATTACTGGCGACAATACCCGTATTTGACTTTATGTTACCGGTTGCACATGGCGTACTAAGTATTGTCATGCTGTTACTGCAATCTCTGAGCGATATGTCAAATGTAGTATGGCAGCAGCATGCGCCACCGATGTGGACAATAGCGGTGGCAATCGCTGGGATCTTGTGGTTGTTGCTGCCCGGAAGCTTTGGATTAGGTTTTTTTGCCGGTTTTCCAGCACGCTGGCTGGGTGTGATTGCATTGCTGCCGATGTTCCTGGCACACCCTTCTCGGCCAGAAACCGGTGAATTATGGTTAACGGTTCTGGATGTTGGTCAGGGACTGGCAGTAGTGGCGCGCACTGAGCGTCATACTCTGTTATTCGATACCGGTCCCGGTTTTGGTGAAACGGACAGCGGTAGCCGTATTATCGTGCCCTTTTTACGTGGAGAAGGTATTCGCCAGCTTGATACTTTAATCGTATCACATGCTGATTCAGATCATAGTGGTGGCGCTTTATCGGTACTGGAGGCGATACCTACTAAGAGGTTACTATCGTCTCTGCACAGCCATCACCCAGTACAGCAAGTTGTGCTCTATAAAGAACAGTGCCGCGCTGGCCAATTCTGGCAATGGGATGGCGTACATTTTGAAATGCTGCACCCATTAACACAGGATTATGCGAATACAAAACTTAAAACCAATGCACGCAGTTGCGTGTTAAAAATTACATCAATTCATGGGAGTGTATTGCTGCCGGCTGATATTGAAGGAAAGGACGAGCAGGCATTGTTCGCTCGCGCCAGTGATAAGCTTCCTGCAACAGTATTGATCGCGCCGCATCATGGCAGTAATACTTCATCGACCGCTGCTTTTGTACAAAAAGTGAATCCTTCCCTGACGATATTCACAATGGGTTATCAGAATCGCCACGATCATCCGCGTGAAGTGGTAGTGGCCCGCTATCACAACGTGGGAAGTCAATTGTTGCGCAGTGATCGAGAGGGTGCTATTTTGCTTCGCTTTGCAAATTATGAGTGGTCTGTTGTTAGTTGGCGAAGATTGCACCGCCGCTATTGGCAGCATAACAGAATTGAATAAATTAACCCTGATCTTGATTGAAGTACGGCTTGAGTTTTCTAATATTTATCAGGTGATTCGATATTACTAAATATCACAGTGAAAGTAGTACCCATTCCGGGTTCGCTGGTGACTTTGATTTTCAGTTTATTATTTTCTGCTGCAATTCTCACGATAGACAAACCGATGCCGCTGGTTGCTTTGTTATGAAGAGCGGCTCTAGGTGAATAAAAATACTCATTAAATATATTCGGCAGATCTTTGTTATCAATGCCGATTCCATGATCGGTTACGGTGATTTCTGCACTTCGATTAAGGCGATTGACAGTCGATGCAATTTCAACGGATCCACCATCATGAGAATAGGTGATTGCATTGGTAATGATATTTTCCAGGAGTATTCCCAATTGATCAGGAATTACCTTGCAGACAAAGTTCTCAATCGATAGATTGAGTACAACGTTTTTAGAATTGGCAACGGGAGTTATTTTCTCAAGACACTTCTGAAGAGCAGTTTGAATATCAACAGACTCGAAAACTGCGGTGTCAAGACAAGTATCTTTCAGTCGTTCTAATCTGAGTAAATCAAGTATTAAGCCGGACATATTCTTTGCCCGGACATCCATCTGTTCAAGTGCCGTACTGACTTCAGGTGTTGTTTCGCCCAAATAGCCCTCGTTAATCAAATTTATTTTGCTACGGATAGCATCCAACGGTGATTTCAGCTGGTGTGTGATCAGCAATGCATATTGATCTTTTTCTACTTGTGCTTGATTGATTTGTCTATAAGCATCAACTAGATGGCGTTCATGGGCACGAACGATCAAGGAAAGTCTCGATACAACATACCAGACGATAAGAAATAAGGCATCGAGAAAAAACATCCATACTATTGCGCCATCTCTACGTGAACTTTCAGAAAGAATATTATTGCTTATCAAAGTTGAAAGTGGCGATTGAATGATCAGAAAGTTATCAACAACGATAACTACCGTATCCATTAAACAGACTAATATGGTTACATATAGGCTTTCACGGGTAGAAAAAAAGATACAGGCCAGTGCAATATGTAGCACGTAGAAGAAGGAAATTGGTGTAGTAGTGCTACCAATATAATGAACGACAACGGATAGGCAGAACAGATCAACAATGATTTGCACCCACAAATTAACAGAGGGCGAGTTATATTTGCTGGGTTTGCCATGATTTAATGCGAAGATGTAAGCAATATTAGCAACGACCAGCACGATAATGATAGCAACTGGCCATTTCTGCTGTTCACTGATACCCAATTGCGCCAGCACATCTGATGCTGACAGCATCAGGATCTCGAAAAAAACCAATGTGGCAATCAATACCCAGCGAAAAGTAATAAACCAACGGATATTGCTAATTAAAACATCATCACTGAGTTTTAGTTTTTCTCCTATTAATTCAAGTGATATATTTTGACCATTCGGCTTATTCCAGGAAAACTCAGTGGTTGCCATTCTTGTTTGGTCCAAGTGTAGTTATGATATGGGGCCCGTATGTTTTAACCGCTCGTTAATTGTTGCCAATAAGCTTACTGGTTCAACAGGTTTTTCCATAATACAAACCCACTCATGCGTCCCATCCTCAAAATAGGGTCTGATCATATCGCCTAGAGAGGTCAGGAAAATGGCTTGTATTTGTGGGAAGCGCTTGTGAATTTGTGCATAGGTAGTCAATCCGGAATCCATTGATTCAACCATCACATCAAGGATAGCCAAGTCAGGCCGTTTGGTCTCATCTTCCAATGAATCAATAAATTCCTGCATAGTCAGATAACTATCAACTTCGTATCCGTTTTTACACAGTATTCGTTCAACAGCTTCGCGAATATCTGAGTCATCATCGACGTGTGCAATTCGTGGTGCCATGGTAATTTTCCTTCCTTAATAGTTGAGCCTGGAAAGCTAAGCGCGTATAGGAAACCGCTTAGTTATTGAGGGCATTATCTATTGGATCTTATCGTAGCGGTTGTGAAAAATATGTGAAGTCTGATTAACGTCACATAACCGGGAAATCTTAGCTCTAAAATGTTGAGATCTAACAATCTGGCGATGCGTTTTATTCTAATTCATTTTCATCGAGAGGGAGGCTGAAGATTTCATTTTATAGGGATACTAAAGAGTCGAGATGTAGAGAATGTGCCGGGTTATTTTGCTTAAATATGCGAAGAACAACGTAATAACAAAGATTTGAATTAATCCGATCCAGATGCATCAGAAAAAAACTTTTCCTTGCGCTTTAGTTCGTCAAAATAAAGCGGTTCATTGGGTTCAAGTTGATTTCCTAATTTCTGTATTTGTATCCAGATATCAGAAAACTCCCCCATGCGTTTAAAACGGCGAGCATTCTTTTTGAAATCACTTTTGTTATTTGATTTATAGAGTTGTTCGAATAGCAGGAGCCAACCAGGGATGTCGTGCTGGTTTTTTGCAAGTTGCTTCTGTAGCAATTGAATCGCAGCATCCAGGTTATCTTGTTCGATAAATGCGCGTGCTTTGGATATCGTTGCATCGGATGCTTCTGATGCACTCTCAGGTGAATTGGCTGGTTTGCTGTCACTCCGGTGCAATAAGAGTGCTTCATACCGATGCCGCTCGGTTAAATCGGGTAATGATGCATCTGTGGATCGTGCGAATCGCTCTTTGATTTGATGATGATTGCGAAGTATCAGGATGATGATTAGTAGCGTCAATACTAGTCCAAAAATAAATACACTGTCTGAGAAAAGAGTAAATTCTATTGAAGTATTATTGCTGGTTTCATCTGGTTCTATCGGATGCTTAAGTTGTGGTGCGTTAGTTTCTGGTGGTGACGTCGTGTTTTGAGGAAGGGGTATGTCCTCTTCAAGTGGGGTACTTATGATCTCGATGGATTGTTCGTTGGGTGCTGCCATTTTTAATGCCAGTATGGATTGCATTGCACCGATTTGCTTTTCGAGTGAGGCAATACGAATTAACAATGCGCTGAGTTCAGCGGCTTCATTCTCAGCAATTTGTTCCAATTGCGCGATAAGCTTCAATGCCGAATTATCATTTAAGTTGGTTATTCCAGTTCTCTGGGGTGATTCCAGAGATTTAGTCTTGCTGAGATTGTCGGCTGTGTTCGATTTCTTCGTCTTGGCTGCGGGTTTCCCGTGGACGCTGATTGTTCTTAAATCCGGGATGTGAATGATGGTTCCAGCGGGCAGTGGTTGATAGGTGCCGCCAGGAAAGTGTCTGGGATTGGTGTGAATAATTGCACGAATAAAACTATCGCGCGCAACGGAGTCTTTAGGGAACATCAGTTGGGCAATCTGTTTGATATCTTCTCCGGGCAGGATCTGCCATTGCATCCCGGATTTCGCCGCATTATAGTCGGAGGCGGTATCAGTCCCAGTACGCGGAAGATTATCCTGCGTTGGATATGAAACAGGTACTTCAGCCTTAACTAAAGTACCTGCAAGAATGAGAATAATAAATATTAATTTGCCGGAGAATGCAGCCATCTAATTTTGGAACGTTTGTTTATTTACAAAATGTTGCAATCGCTTTGTTGGCATCAGCAATTTTTCTCTGCCGCGCATCATCGTCGACAAAAACTATCCCACCAGCTCCATCAGGCACAGTTAAACGCGGCGAATCAGTATAGAGTCTAAGCTGTCCTTGAGCATCGATACATTTTTTTTTGTTTTCTTCAGCCTTTGCTTGGTGTTTCACGTCTTCTTCTTTTTTTTGCTGCTGACGTTTGTCAAACTCAAGTCTCTCATCACCCAAGTTTCTAGATTTATTCGGTTCATTATTCCCGGATATAGGCGATGACTTGATATTTAATCTTTTGCCTTCTTTGGCTACACCGGGCGGAGGTGGTACATCTGTGTATTGCGTTTTGCCACTTTCATCGACCCATTTGTAGATTTGTGCGTTGACCGTAATGCTGAATAGTACTATTAATCCAGTAAATACAAAAATTCTCATTGCGTGCTCCAGAATGAAATGATCTGAAATACATCGGTATCGTATTTATGCAACTTGAAGATTTATCGCATTAAATCATAATAATTGGAAATATGCTGTATTCTTGGCTGAATTGGGACGAAATTTGTGGGCGAAATTGGCTATAATGTCGCTTTGCAAAGGACTGTTATTATGCAATTGATTCAAAAAGCGCTCACCTTTGATGATGTTCTCTTAATTCCCGCACACTCAACGGTTTTGCCACGTGATGTCAGCTTGGCGACAAAATTGACACGCACCATTACTCTCAATATTCCTTTGCTATCGGCTGCTATGGATACGGTCACCGAAGCGCCTTTGGCTATTGCAATAGCGCAAGAAGGTGGTATCGGTATTATTCATAAAAATATGTCGATTGAGGCCCAAGCAGCACACGTCGCACAAGTCAAACGTTTTGAGAGCGGTGTGGTAAAGGACCCAATTACCATTCACCAGAACATGACTGTGCGTGAAGTTCTGGAGTTGATTCGACGCCATAAAATCTCTGGATTGCCTGTCGTGAATGGCAAGAAAGTTGTTGGTATTGTGACCAATCGGGATCTCCGTTTTGAAACAAATCTCGATCAAGCGATTAAGCACATCATGACGCCAAAGAATCGGTTAGTGACTGTCAACGAAGATACTTCCCGCGAGGAAGTGCTGGCGTTACTGCATAAACATCGATTAGAGCGTGTGTTGGTAGTCAATAAACAATTTGAATTATGTGGCCTCATTACGGTTAAAGATATTATTAAAACCTCAGAATATCCATTGGCTAGCAAGGATGAGCAAGAAAGTCTGCGCGTCGGTGCCGCGATTGGTGTCGGGGAGGGCAGTGAAGAGCGTGCGACCGCACTGGTCGAAGCCGGCGTTGATGTGATTGTCGTCGATACAGCACATGGTCATTCGCAAAGCGTTTTGGATCGCATTGCATGGATAAAAAAGAACTTGCCATCCGTTCAGGTGATTGGCGGAAATGTTGCAACGGCGGCAGCGGCTAGAGCGATGGTGGATAATGGTGTGGATGCTGTGAAAGTTGGCATTGGCCCCGGTTCCATTTGTACCACGCGGATTGTTGCGGGCGTCGGTATTCCGCAGATTACTGCTATACACAATGTATCCGAAGCTTTAAAGGGCAGCGGCATACCCACTATTGCCGATGGCGGTATCCGGTATTCAGGTGATATTGCCAAAGCTTTGGCAGCGGGTGCGGATCTGGTAATGCTAGGTGGTTTGTTTGCCGGAACGGCAGAAGCGCCAGGAGAAATTGAATTATTTCAAGGCCGCTCGTATAAAAGTTATCGTGGCATGGGCTCACTTTCTGCCATGCAACAAGGATCCAGTGATCGCTATTTCCAGGAGAAAGAACAAAAAAATAATGACAAATTGGTGCCCGAAGGTGTAGAAGGCCGCGTGCCCTTCAAAGGCAGTATTTCCGGAGTTATTCATCAATTGATGGGAGGCGTGCGTTCAAGCATGGGTTATCTGGGTTGTGAAACGATCGCTGCGATGCACGATAGAGCAGAATTTGTCGAGATTACTTCTGCGGGAATTCGTGAATCACATGTGCACGATGTGCAGATTACCAAAGAAGCGCCCAACTATCATGTTAAGTAAGAATTCATCTTAATGCATCAAAAAATTCTCATTCTGGACTTTGGTTCGCAATACACACAACTTATTGCCCGGCGTGTTCGTGAAGCAAACGTTTATTGCGAATTGCATCCTTATGATGTCAGTCCGGAATTTATCAAGGAATTCTCGCCCAAAGGAATCATACTTTCCGGTGGCCCTGCTTCGGTGACTGAAGATGAGACGCCGCGCGCACCGCAAATTGTTTTCGAATTAAATATACCGGTTTTGGGTATTTGCTATGGCATGCAAACCATGGCGGCGCAATTGGGCGGTACGGTAGAAAATGCAGCGGTGCGAGAATTCGGCTACGCAGAAATACAAACAACGCAAAGTGGTGTGTTATTTCAGGAAATTAAGGACCGCACGAGTCCGGCTGGAAACAATGTTTTGGATGTCTGGATGAGTCATGGGGACAAAGTGGTTGCTTTACCTCCTGGATTCCAGGTGATGGCCCTTAATGTTGCCACGCCGATTGCCGCCATGGCGGATGACAAGCGGCAGTTTTATGGTATTCAGTTTCACCCTGAAGTTACGCACACACTGCAAGGTAAAGCGATTATCGAGCGGTTTGTGCACGATATTTGCGGGATTGGCCGGGATTGGAATATGCCGGGATATGTCGATGAGGCGATCGGTAAGATTCGTGCAACTGTTGGAAAGGATCAAGTAATCCTGGGTTTATCCGGCGGTGTAGACTCATCTGTGGCTGCTGCATTAATCCATCGTGCCATTGGTGATCAACTCACTTGTGTGTTTGTGGACAATGGTCTGTTACGTGCCAATGAAGCCAAACAAGTGATGGAAACTTTTGCCAGTAACCTGACCGTGAAAGTAATTCATATTGACGCCAGCCGTGATTTTTACCGTAATCTTCTAGGCATTACCGATCCGGAAACCAAGCGAAAGATTATTGGACGTGAATTTGTTGAGGTATTTCAGCGCGAATCGGCAAAGATAAGCGATGCCAAATGGTTGGCACAAGGCACCATTTATCCCGATGTGATTGAGTCTGCCGGGGGAAAAGCCAAGAAAGCACACACAATCAAATCGCATCACAATGTCGGCGGGTTACCGGAAACACTGCATCTGAAATTACTCGAGCCGTTACGTGAGCTTTTCAAGGACGAAGTGCGTGAATTGGGGCTGGCACTTGGCCTGCCGCGCGAAATGGTATTTCGTCACCCATTCCCCGGACCCGGTTTAGGCGTCCGTATTCTGGGTGAAGTCAAATACGAATACGCCGAACTACTAAGACAAGCAGATCAAATCTTTATCGAAGAATTGCAACACTCCGGCTGGTACGAGAAAACATCGCAAGCATTTGCGGTCTTCTTGCCAGTAAAGTCGGTAGGCGTGATGGGTGATGGGCGCACCTATGAATACGTTATAGCCCTCAGAGCGGTGCAAACCCAGGATTTCATGACCGCCAACTGGGCGGAGTTGCCCTATTCGTTGTTAAGTAAGGTTTCCAACCGTATTATCAACGAAATTCGTGGTATCAACCGCGTCGTCTACGATATTTCCGGCAAGCCGCCAGCGACAATTGAGTGGGAATAGGGAAATTTCGATAGCACGGGCTATCTCTCTATCACTTTCTGCCTGCAATGCGAGAGTGCGCAGCTTGCTGGTACATTGGCTGGCGCCGTGTACCGAGTATCCTGTCAAGTCCATCTGAAGTTATGGAATAATCACAGCCAAAGTTGATGATTGTTCAATTCATTAATTCTCTGAGCACATAAGGCAGAATGCCACCATGCCGATAATAATCGACTTCGATCGCTGTATCGATCCGGCACAATAGTTGAACCGATTGATTACTGCCATCTTTTCTTCGAATGACTAATGTGACATCTTTTTGTGGCTGGATATTATCCAGACCGGATATGTCGAATTGTTCATCGCCTATAATTCCCAATGAATCAATGCTGTCATTATCCTTAAATTGTAGTGGCAGGACACCCATGCCGATCAGATTGCTGCGATGAATGCGTTCAAAACTGGTGGCAATGACCGCCTTGACCCCCAATAATTGGGTCCCCTTGGCAGCCCAGTCGCGACTCGAGCCAGTGCCGTATTCCTTGCCGCCAAAAACCAGAGTGGGAATGCCTTGTGATAGATATTTCATCGCGGCATCATAAATGCTCATTTGCTCAGGCACAGTACCAGAAGTACCTTGGTAAAGTGTGATGCCGCCTTCACTGCCTGGAATCATTAGGTTCTTGATGCGGACATTGGCGAATGTGCCGCGCATCATCACCTCATGGTTGCCGCGGCGTGCGCCATAACTATTGAAATCAGTTTTTGCGACGTTGTTATCCGATAGATAATGGCCGGCTGGGGAAGTATCTTTGATCGAGCCAGCTGGGCTGATATGATCGGTCGTAACAGAATCACCAAAAATGCCTAAAGCGTAGGCATTTTTAATACCTGCGGCATCGTTGGAAGCTGCCGGTTGCAAAGAGAAGTTCTGGAAAAAAGGCGGTTCGGCAATATAGGTGGATTGTGGCCAATTGTATGTTTGGCCGGTGACAGAAGTCACGTTATTCCACAACGGATGGTCTTTGGTGAGATTGCTATAGAGCTTCCGGAAGGTATCCGCGTTGGCGGCAAATTTCATTTGTGCATGAATTTCTGCGCTATTGGGCCAGATATCTTTAAGCCAAACCGGTTGATTATTTTTACCGATACCTAAAGGCTCCGTAGTGAGATCTTTTAAAACAGTGCCTGCGATAGCATACGCAACAACCAGCGGTGGCGAGGCTAAGAAATTAGCTCGGATATTCGAATGTATACGCGCCTCAAAATTACGATTTCCCGAAAGTACGGCAGCACAAACCAAGTCATTCTTGACGATGGCTTCTTCAATCGGATCGGCTAAGGGACCCGCGTTGCCGATGCACGTAGTGCAACCATAACCGACCAAATTAAAGCCAAGTTGTTCAAGATAGGGGAGTAGCCCAGCAACTGTCAGGTACTCGGTAACCACCCGGGAGCCGGGCGCCAGCGATGTTTTGACATGATGTTTAACCGACAATCCTTTTTCAACTGCTTTTTTTGCCAATAATCCAGCTGCGATCAAAACGCTTGGATTGGATGTGTTTGTGCAAGAAGTGATGGCAGCAATCAATACATCACCATGCCCCAAATTAACTGAAGAACTATTCAATTCAGTAGCAGATACTTCGGCAAGATGAGGGGTAGGACGGTTGCTGGTCATTTCAGTGATGTTGCGGGAGGTCATTCGGCGCTCGGCTGGGACAGTTTTTTGTGTCGGTTGATTACTATTTACCTCGAGCGCATTGTGCGAACCCTGTGGCGCGAGTCGATTCTCATCCAGATTGTCAGAGCCAATGTGAGTGCAGACTTCGGGGTCTTGTGTACGAGTGTTGCGTGTCAGATAACGCTGATTGATATCATCACTTTGCTTTCCGTAACCGCTTTCTTTGACAGGTTTGTTAAAGAGTTCGGTAAATTTGGATTTGATTGCGGTGAGTTCAATACGATCTTGCGGGCGTTTTGGCCCAGCGAGTGAAGGTGTAACTGAACTTAGATCAAGCACTAGTTCTCGGGTATAGTCGATGTCTCCCTTTCGCGGAATGCCATACATTTCCTGCATCTGGAAATAGGATTGGAATAGTGCAATCTCTTCGGAACTACGTCCTGTGCTTCTGAAATATTCTATGGTGATGTCGTCAACGGGAAAGAAACCCATCGTCGCCCCATATTCAGGCGCCATATTGGCGATCGTAGCACGATCAGGTAATGTTAATGAAGCAGTTCCTTCACCAAAGAACTCAACAAATTTACCGACCACATTGGCGGAACGTAACATTTCAGTGATCGTTAGAACCAGATCTGTTGCGGTGACGCCCTCTCGTAACTGACCGGTCAAATTTACGCCAACTACATCGGGTGTAAGAAAATAAACTGGTTGTCCCAGCATACCGGCTTCTGCTTCAATACCGCCAACCCCCCAGCCGACGACACCGATTCCATTAATCATCGTGGTATGTGAGTCGGTACCGACCAGAGTATCTGGAAAGATTAATCCATCTTTTTGATGTACACCACGGGCTAAATATTCAAGATTGACCTGATGTACTATGCCAATTCCAGGTGGTATCACCTTAAAGGTGTCAAAAGCCTGCATTCCCCATTTGATAAATTGATAGCGTTCATTATTTCGAGAAAATTCAATTTCCATGTTGTGAGTGAGCGCGTCTTTGGTGCCATAGTAATCAACCTGTATTGAATGATCAACTACCAGATCAACGGGGACCAATGGTTCTATCAGTTTTGGATTTTTCCCCAATTTTACCGCTGCGCTCCGCATTGCAGCCAAATCCACTAAAAGTGGCACACCGGTGAAATCTTGCAAAACAATGCGAGAAACGACAAAAGGGATTTCGTCCACTCTAATAGCATTCGGTTTCCAGTTCGCCAATTGCCGAATATGCGTTTCATTTATCTTTTTATTGTCATAATTGCGCAATACAGATTCTAGTATGATGCGGATCGATATCGGTAAGCGGGAAATTTTTCCAATCCCACTATTCTCTAGAGACGGAAGTGAATAGTATTTGGCGCCGCTGCCTTGTGCAATGGATAATTCACGCAGGCTATTGAATAGATTGTGATTCATGGTAGTGTTCCTGAGGAATAATATGGATTAACAGGTTAATAAACTATTCAGCCGATAATATATATTTTTGGGCAAACAATGTCACGCTTAGGCTTTTTGATTTACTACCGTAAATTTACTGTGTGTAAATTAAGCAAAAAATATTGATCCACACTGCTGTGAAGATAATCTGATGGGGTGGCTGATGGGACTCGAACCCACGACAACCGGAATCACAATCCGGGACTC
>ERZ1292630.2781-Hain-H41-02um-R3-2781-length-15860-cov-4_pt2 | contig 14270 bp, 10 predicted proteins | sample MGYA00564408_ERZ1292630 | MGnify/ENA primary metagenome ERZ1292630 (study PRJEB36523, sample SAMEA6512641) | groundwater metagenome | collected 2019-01-08 | study: AquaDiva: Metagenomics assemblies of 32 groundwater samples | reverse complement strand
TGCAGTATTTTTTAATGCAGAAATAGTTTCTTTTTGTTTATCGGTTAGGTTTTTAGAATTACTTTCTATTCCTAAAATATTATCATTTTTAGAAACGATATTTAAATTTAAATTTCCATCTTGAGAAACTTTGTTAGTAACACTAGAAATAAGTTGATTTATATGATTATTTAATTTATTAGTATCAACACCTGATGTTTTTAACGAAACTAAAATAGAAGATAATTTTTGATTTACTTGATTAACTTTTTCATTGTTATCTAATTTATTTGAATTTAAAAAATTACTTAAATCAGATATTTTTTCATTTATAATTTTTGCTTTTTCAGGAGGAATATTTTGATTAGTTATTATATTTTTTATTTGATTATCAAGCTGTTTTATAGAATCTTTTGTACTAACTTTGGTATCTTGAAATGTATTATCATTCTCTATAAAGCTTATACTTTTATTACCACTTCCCAAAGAACTTTTTATTTTTAAGTCTTCTTTTGGTGTTGAAATAATTTCTTTTTTATTTTCAGTAAATTCAATAACAGGTAAACTAGTAGCTTTTTTAGGAGCTACAACAGGTTCAACTAGGTTTGACTTACTTAATCTATTTACACTATCCATATTTTTATTTACTTAAAATCTTATTTTTAAAAAACAATAAACCATACATTTTTATTATATGGTTTTTTTCATTTTTATTGCTAAAAAGTTTACTAAAATGATTTATGTAATTTTATTTTAGCTTCACCTGAAGTTGCAATTTGAGATTTAAATTAAAGGATCATTCTTTAATCATTACTACCTCTATTTTCAAAAGCAGGAAAATTTGTTAAAAAATATTTCTTAATCTTCACCAAAGATACACAAAATAAATTTATTTCTGTTATAATTATTTTATTAAAAAATGTAAGGTAGTTTAATGTTTAAATTTCTTGGAGATAAAATTAAAAAAGAAAAGAATAAAGTTCTTTCTTATTCTGAGAATGTATCTGTTTTTCAAACAATTAAAGAAATAAAGAAAGAATATAGTAATGAAGATAAATTATCTGATAAAGATAAAAATTTTGATAAACTTTATTCTGATGCCTTTGATGATTTTAATATGTTCTATGAAAACAACTCTTTTAATGTGGATTTTCTTAAAAAGGCTTCAGAAAAACTTGCATCTGCTATAGAATTAAGACCATCAAAACCTAAGCCTTATTTACTTTTAGCCTACATTTATTATATTATTGGAAATATTTCACTTTCTGTTAAATATATGAAAATAACTCAACAACTTGATAATACATTACCTCAAATAGTACAGTTACAAGATTTATTAAATAAAAAATTATAAAAAAAGGAATAAAATTATGTCTGGAATTGGTTCTTCTACAGCTTCTTCAAGTATTAAATCTCTTTATATTCCACCAACAGGTGCACCTCCACTTCTTGTAGATCTTCCTATTATTAGTTCAAAACCATTAGTTCCTTATCATGTAACATCTAGTTTTGCTCTCCCATCTACTAGTTCAGTTGCATCTGATCTAACATCTGCTTTTAAATCACTTCAAGATCCTACAACTATACATAGTCATGCATCATCAGCATCTATTGCAATATATAGCATGGAAAATGATCGCACATTATCGGATACTATAGTTAACCGTGGTCATTTTGGAACTGATGGTGATCATAGAGAAACATCTAATTTAACTTTATCAGGTCATAAATCAGGATTTCACGAAGTATTTCCTACAGGTACTTTTAATCTATTACGCTCTTCTGCAAGTACTGGAAATTATAATTTAGGAAAATATGGTACAGGGAATCCTAATTCTGTAAATATGATATTAGAAGTATCAAGTAATTTTAGAACAGATACAGCTAGAACACTTATGTCTCTTCCTGGAGGTGGTGTTATTGGTCATACTCATTCAGGTTATCCTAGAAATACTCAAGAAGATGCACATGATTTACTTAGAGATCCAATAATGTATATAGCAACTTTAGATCCTTTAGATCCTTCACTTCAGGGTGTTTTAACAAAAGAATCCTTATCTTGTATTATAGGTTCTATAGGTGTTTCTTCTATGGCTCCTGCAGAAATTATAGAATCTTCAGGTATTCAAAGTAAATTATCATCTGGTGTTATGACTGATTCTTCTGCACATACTAATTGGGAAAAAACTCGAAATGATGCTAAAGCTAGAGTTAATTTTGTTTATGATTCTTTGAGTTTACCAGAACAAGATTTTGTTAGACATTTTGCTGGAGATTTTCTTTCTAAAGTTAGCCCTCCAATAGGTTCTGCTATTACAAGATCACTTGGAGCAAGAGCAACTTCTGTAGATAGAGATGAAGCATTTGTACAACCAATATCAGGTTTTGTTGGTGGTTCTACAATGGCTATGCATTCTGCTTTTGGAGGAAGTGTTCCTAGTGCTATGGTTTCTTCATCTTTTGGAAGTATTCCTATGGCTTCTAAAAGCATTGATGTTTTCCCTCCAATATTAATAAAAGATTTGGGTTATTATATGACAGAACCATTTAGAACTGATAGACGTTAGAAAATAAGATATTTTATTCTAAAAAGTATAAACTATTTCAAGTTTTTTTTAATTTAGTTTATTATTTATATTCAATAATATCTAAAATATTGTTTATCAATTTAAATTTAGGTTATTTCAAATAAATTAGTATTTTATCATCATTTATGAGGTTATTTTTTTATGAGCGGGATTAGTAGGAATTCACCTATTTTGGAAAATAGATATGAAAAACTCCAAAATAATAAAATTATAGATAATAAAAAAGAAATAAATTTAGAAAATCCAAAAGATATTCAAATAGGTAATAAAAATAATTTTACTAAAGAAAATTCTCAAAATACTTTGAATAAAATACAAAATAAAGGTAATTTTGTTACAAAATCAATAGCTTGTATTTGTAATACGATAAACTCTTTTATTAGAGGAAATGGACAACCCAAGATTATTGCAAATAAAAGTTTTTTAGAAAATATTGAAAAAATTTCTGAAGAGCAATCTTTAATAAAATCTGAAAAAAATTCTAAACCAGATAATTTATTTTTGAATAATAAATCTTTAAATATTGAAGAGCAAATTATTCCTAATAAACAAGATATTTCAATTAAAAATATTAAAACTAAAATATCTTTTTTTGATGCGATGGAATTATTTGGTGATAAAAAATATACTAATTTTACAGAATTTAAAAATGATTTTGATTTATTTTTAAAAAAAGAAAATATTGATCCTAAGATTGATAAAAAGGACACACTCTTATATCAAAAATTCACTAGTATTTCAGAGAAGAAAAATACAAAAGAAATTTTTATAGATTCAAATATTAATTTAAATAATAGTATTAAAATTGAAAAAAAGAAACCAAATATAGATTTTCAAGTTAAATCAAGTATAGATTCAAAATTAAAAGATAAAATGGATGATACCGATTGGAAAAAATATCAAAATAATAAGGGGCATTTTGCGATTGGTCATAATGATGGTATTAAAGAACTTGAAGGAAAAGGAATTGATGGATTTAAGTATGAAATAAAGATTCATGGAACAGGTTCTAGGCTACTTGGAAATAAAGATAAAGATGGTCTTATAAGTTTTACCAAATTTAAAAACAAACATGTTTAGAAAAAAACAGAAAGATTTTACTAAAAATTACCTACAATATTTTATATGGTAAATTAAGAGATAATAAAAATAGCCTATGTATTATTTAAAATTGTTTTTGATAGGTTTTTGGTTAGTATTTTTTTGTATTATTGGTTTGATAAAATCAATAAGCAGATGGGGAGATACAAATCTTGGTACAGAATACGCCAAAGATTTTTCTAAAAAAGCATTAAAAATAGCAGGAATTGACTTAGAAACAGAAGGATTAGAAAACCTTAATAATCAACCTTGTATTTACACATTGAATCATCAAAGTAATTTTGATATGTTTACAGTTGGTGCTGTTTATCCTAAGAATACAGTTATTATAGGAAAAAAAGAACTTATTTGGTTTCCTTTTTTTGGTCTTTTTTATATGGCTTCAGGAAATATAATGATTGATCGAAAAAATAAAGGAAAGTCGATAGATTCATTATCGCAAGTAGTTGATGAAATAAAAAGAAGAAAAGTTTCTGTTTGGGTTTTTCCAGAAGGAACAAGAAATAAATCTGGAGTTGGTTTATTACCTTTTAAAAAAGGTTCTTTTCACATGGCTATTTCAGCAAAAGTACCTGTAGTACCAATTGTATGTAGTTCTGTAAAAAAAGTTATTGATGCAGAAAATAAAAAAATGCCTGGTGGAAAAATGAAAATAAAAGTGCTTGAACCTATTTTTACTGATAATATGACAAGTAAGGATGTTGATAATCTTATGAATACAGTGAGAGAAAAAATGCTTATAGCTGTAAATATTTTAAATGAATCAATAAACTAAAGTAATTTTACTTAAAAAATTTAATTTAATAAAGTTTCCAGACTTAATTTTCTATCAAAAAACCAAATATTTCTAGTCTTTTTTTTATTTTTATAAAATCATCTTTATAAATTGCAATTTTTTTACCTTCTACTTTCCTTATCAAATTATTTATAAAAGTATCTTTAAATAAAATATCTATTAGCTCTTTATTATCAGGTAAAGTATAAACAAATAAGTCATCATCTTTTTTTATTAATAATGAATTGTTCAAAATTTTATAGAAAAAATTATTCCAAATTTCTGGAGGATTTGATGAAACTTCTTTCTTAAAAATTTTTATTTTTTCTTCTATATCTTTTTTAGAATGACAATTTTTTAAAAAAGATAAATTATTAACTATATACATGTTATTAGAAATTTTTTCAGCAAAAGAAGATATAAAAAGACTTTTTGCTTTATCATTGCCTTTAATTAATATTGCAAGATCTAGATTATTTATAATTATTTTGGTTTTATTTTCTTCTTGAATTTTAAATTCAAAATTATTATTTAATTCTAATAAATATAAACCAAGTTTTGTAAGTTTTACATAAGATAAACCATCAAAAATTGAATATGAGTCATTATTTGGTTTATTATATTTAATTTCAAATACTCCTAATGATGAAAATAAAAAGAAAACGGCTTTGATTAAAGGTGTTATAGCTAAAATATCTGTATCATATTTAGCAGAAAAATATTTTTTAGCTTTTTTATCATATTCATCTTTATAAGAAATATAAAGGTCTTGTATATCTATTTTATCTAAAATATTAATATTTAAACCTCGTAATCGTATAAAAGATAAAATATCTTTAAAAGAATAGTATTTATCTTCTTTCATTTCTCTAAAAACAAAAAACAAAGCTTTTATAAAATTGCTATTTTTTAGAATAGTATTATTATCATCAATATTTATATTTTTTTTATCATTAAGCTTGAATAGTAAATTATAAAAAATAAAAAAAGATTGCTTTTCGCATTTAATAATAATTTCTTTTAATAACATTAAATTGTTTGATTTTTCATAAGAATTTTCTTTCATAAATGATGTAATAAAAATACTTAAAATATTGGTTTTAATAAATTCAGTATCTTTAAAATCAAAAAACTCTTTTTTTAAATTAGAAATATTTGATAAAAACTTAAGGTCATTTTTAAGTATTTTAGGTATTTCAAAAAAATCATATTTTAAGTATTCAGGCTTATTTTCCAAAAATTTTATATAATTACCTAAATCTTTTAATATTTCATCATTATTATTATAAAAATATTCTGTATCATTAATATTTTCGACTGGTAATAAATTAAATTCTTTTGGCTTTTCTATTAAGGATTCACAAATTAATCTTTTTATAATAGAAGGAAGAGAAAAAGTAAAAATATATCCACTAGTAGCAAAATCATAGTTTTGTTCAATATTAAATATATGAAATCTTTGATCTATTTTTTCTAAAAAATTTAAAAAACTAATATATTCAGTACTTTTAATAGTAACATCTATTCCATATTGATTTTTTATCTGAATATTATTTATAAAATCATCTTTCCATGAAAGATTTAATATAATTGTTTTTATAGGTTCTTCTATTGAATCTAAAAATTTATTGCAAAGTAGTTCATCTGCTAATGTATTTATTATTACTCTTGTTTTATAAATATCTGATTGAGAACTTTTTTTTAGAGTATCAAATTTTTGAAAGTACAATCTATAAATAGCTTTTAGCTGTCTTAAATCAATTATTTTTTTTAACTCTACAGCAAGTTCTTCATTATCATATTTGTTTTTGCTCATTTACTCACCAAGCATAAAATCAATATCATCTTCAGTCAGCGATTTTATAGAGGTATCATCAGAAGAAATTACTTTATTAAATAAATCAATTTTTAATTCTTGAAGTTGTAATATTTTTTCTTCTATAGTATTTTTTGTTATCATTTTATAGCTAAAAACGGTTTTATCTTGTCCTATTCTATGTGTTCTATCTATTGCTTGATTTTCTGATGATTTATTCCACCAAGGATCAAAAATAAAAACATAATCAGCCTTAGTTAAATTTAATCCTAATCCACCTGTTTTTAAAGTCATTAAAAAAACCTTATATTTATCAGAATTTTGAAATTTATCAACTAATTCCTGCCTACTTTCTGTAGAACCTGTCATAACTAAATGTTCAATTCCATTTTTTTCTAAATCATCTGAAATATATTCAATTGAGGCTAAGTAATTTGTAAAAATAAGAACTTTATGACCTAGTAAAATAATTTCATTTATATATTCTAATAAAATTTCTCTTTTTAAAGAAATAATAGCTCCATCTGTTTTACTTTCAGGAATACTGGCAATTTGTCTTAATTCATTTAAGGCTTGAAGTATTACAAATTTTGCTTTAGCAATTCCTTCGACCGCAATTTGAGTTTTTAAATTTTGATAATAAAAAGCTCTTCTTTGTTCATAAAAACTAGCTTGTTCATCACTCATATCAACAAGAATTGTTTGTTCTATTTTTGGTGGTAAATCTTCTAAAACATCTTTTTTTAATCTTCTTAAAATAAAAGGATAGATTTTTTTCTTTAATTCATTAATAATTTCTATATTATTATCTTTTTGTATTGGATTTATATAGCTATTAAAAAAATCTTCAAAAGTTGTAAACATATTAGGATTTAGAAATTTAAACAATGAATATAATTCACTTAGGTTATTTTCTATTGGTGTTCCACTAATTGCTAATTTATGCTCACCATTTAATAACATTACTGCTTTTGATGTTTGAGAGTGGATATTTTTTATATTATGAGATTCATCTAAAATAATATAATGAAATGAATTATCTTTAAATTTTTCTATTTCGTTTCTAACAATTGCATAAGTAGTTATAATTAAATTACTTTTTTTTGCTTCATTGAGATTTTTTTTATCTCCATAATAAATATAGTAAGATAATTCAGGATTAAATTTATTTATTTCATTTTCCCAATTATATAACAAGCTTTTAGGCATAATTATTAATGATGCTTTTTTTTCTTTAGGATAAATAGAAGATAAAAGTGTTATAGTTTGAACTGTTTTTCCAAGCCCCATATCATCTGCCAAACAACCACCTAAATTATTATCATAAAGATATTTTAGCCATACATACCCTTTTTTTTGATAATTCCTTAATTCAGTTTTTATCTTAGGAATTTTTACTTTTGAATCATTTAAATCATTAAAACCTTGAAATACTTCTCGATATTTTTTAAATTCTTCCTTATATTTATCATCATCTAATAAGTCTTCAATAATAGGTAAATCAAAAAAAGAAAATTTTATAGTATTTTTTGATTTTTTTAAAATTCTTGATAATTTTTCTATATAAGCTTTATTAATAATTGCTGTAGTTCCATCATTTAGTTTTATGTAGGAATTTTTTTTATAAAAATCGATTGCATCAAAAAGAGAAATTATTTGATCATTTATTTCTAATTCTGCCATACCTTCAAAAAAACCTAAATTATGTGTTAAGGATAATCTTAATCTTGGATCAACTGCCACTATTTTATAGCTTTTTAATTTTTCAGCACCATAAACAATAAAATTATCTAAAATATTCGATAGTTCTTTTTGAATTAAAAAAATAGCTAATTCTTCTTCAATAATAAATAAATTATCTTCTGCATAGAAATTATTTTTTTCTGATACTTCTTTTTTATATTTATTGAGATATTTAAGAAAATCATTTGATAAACTATTTACGTCTATTCTTTCTAAATCATGGATTATAATTTTATTTTCTAAAGAATTTATGGTTACAATTTTATCTGGGTTATAATTTTCTATAAAATCAGGCTCTATATTATTAATAGATTCGGATATTCTTATATATAAATTATTTAATTCGTCAATTTTTTCAAAAATTAAAGCTGGTTTAGTTAATTTTGGTTCACCATAACAAGTTTCATAGTTATTATAATTAATTTTTAACTTTTCAAAATATTCAAAAGTTAAAGATAAAAACTCATCTAATCTTTTTTTTGGAAATTTTGATTCAAATAAAGATAATTTGGTAAAATTTTTAATACTATAATCTAAATTATAAATATTATTTTCTAAAAAAATATAATTTGGTGTTATTATAACAAAATCTTTAGTTGTATATTCTTCAATACTAAACTTAGTAATAATTTTATTATCTTTTTCTTCTAATTTTAAAATAAGTTCTTTAGATTCATTTTTAAAAACTATTTTTTTAAAGTTATTATCAACAATATTATCGCAATATCTTAGTTTTTCAACTAATTCTAGATTATTTGATAATAAAGTCTTTTTATTATTGTTCCAATTAAAATTATAATTATTTTTTTCTTTTATTTCACTATATAATTTTAAAACTTCTCTTATATAACCTTTGTAATATCTATAATTAAAGTCTATTTCTTCTTTTGTTTTTTCATCTATTACTTTAAAAAAAGCATTGTTATTTTCTAATATAATCTGAAATAAAAGCAAATTATATTTTTGATCATTTTTTTCTTTCTTTATTTCTTCTTCAAAAAAATCATTCATTTAATATTATGTTTTTTATTATTTAAACTAATTGATAATCTTTTATCAATGATTCTAAAGGGATATTTAGTTTTTCATGTAGTTTTCTTATCATATTTATACTTAATTTTCTTTTTTTATTAAAAATTTCAGAAACTCTACTTTTGTAACCAAGAATACTAATTAAATCTTTTTCAGTCATTCCATTTTGTTGCATTCTAAATTTTATTGCTTCTATTGGATCTGGCAAATCCATTGGAAAATGTTTATTTTCATAGTTTTCTACTAAAATAGATAGAACTTCTAATTCATCTAATTCGTTAGAATTATCTTTAAGATCTAATTGCATCAGATTATATATTTTTTCTAAAGTATTTTCATAATCTATTTCTGTTTTTATCGGTTTCATATTTATAAGCCTCTATTTTTTAAATTCAATTTTTTTTACATCAATAAAATCATATTCTTTATGTGTACCAATCCAAACTACAAAAATTAGTTTTAATTTATATTCAATATCAACAATTAATCTATATTCATTTCCTTTTATATTAAAAACAACTCTTTTAAAAGTTATTATTGAGGCAGAAGAAAAACTTTTCTTTAAATCAGCAGAATTTTCCCATTCTAACTTTTTTACTTCATCATACCAAGATAGTAAAGCTTGTTTTGAGTTACTATATTTTTCTCCAAAATCTTTTAAATAACTTCTTGATATTATTCTCATAATGAAAAATTATATCATAAAAATAACCAAAACGGGAACAAAAATATCGATCCTATATGGATAGAATTATAAAAAAATATTACAAACTTCTATTCTGAGTATTTCAAAGATTTATACTGATTAAGTTATATTTTATAAAAAATTAAATTTTGGATTTAGATAAACTAGAACTTCTAATAAAAAATTCTTTTAGCATTAAACTCTTAAAATCAAAGAATGCTCCGTTGATATTATCTTTTCTTTTTGCTGAATTTAAATTAAAAAATGAAATAACTATCTATTCTTTAGACTTAACATTTAGATTAGCGTCATATTTAGAATATATTAACTTTAAAGATACCGATTTTACTAAAAAAGATGATTATAATGTTCGTGCAAAAAAATATTTAACAGATTGGGCAGATCATGGCTTTTTAAGAAAATATCCCAATGATCAAGGTGAACATCTTTTTGAATTAACTTCTGCTACAGAAAGAGCAATGCAATGGGTTTCTTCTTTAGATAAAAAAGAATTTGTTGGTACAGAATCAAGATTTAAAGATATTTTTACAAAAATAAGAGAAATAACGGAAAATTCTACTGAAGATATAAGCATAAAAATACAAGAATTAGAAAATAAGAAAAAACAGATTGATGAAGAAATAAAATTAATTAAAAAAACAAAAAGTATTCAATCATTTGATGATTTTCAGATTAAATCTCGTTTTACAGAAATAAATAGAGTTTCAAGAGAATTATTATCTGATTTTAAAGAAGTTGAAGAAAATTTTAAAGATATAACAAGAAAAATATATGAAAAACATTCAAAAAAGAACCTTAGCAAAGGAAGCCTTTTAAAATATACATTTGACTCCCTTGATGAATTGAAAGATACAGATCAAGGGAAAAGTTTTTATTCTTTTTGGACATTTTTAATAGATGATGATTCTCAAGATGAATTAAAAGATTTAGTCTATAAATTATATGATATTTTAGATGAACGTAATATTCAATATGAAGACCGTTTTTTAAAGAAAATAAAAACTTTTTTACATCTTTCAGGGAGAAAAGTATTAGAATCTAATGATTTATTAGCTGAAAAACTTACTAAAATAATAGCCGAAAAAGATATTTTAGAAAGTAAAAAAGTTATGGAAACTATTGGAGAAATAAAAGAAATAGCTTTAAAATCTATAAATATTGTTAGGAGTAAAGAGCCTTATCTTTTTATTGAAGGTTTGCCTGAAATTGAAATGAAAATGGAAAGAAAATTGGGTGAAAAAGTTATTGCTAATAATTTTAAAGAACAACCAAAAGAATTTGAATTTGATCTCCAAGAAGATGTTAATCTTGAAAAACTTTTTAGTCAACATCATGTAAATAAAAGTCTATTAATTAAAAATATAAATATAGCATTAAAAGATAAAAAACAAATCACTTTAAAAGAATTATTAGAAATTTTTCCATTACAAAAAGGATTATCAGAGTTAATATCATACATTTCGCTAACTTCTTATAATCAGAAATTTTTTATCAATGAAAATTCAACAGAAATAATAAAATTTGATTTTGAAAAAAATAAGTTTTTGAAAGTACCACAGGTAATTTTTACAAAATGAGCAATTTAGAAAAAAATGAACGTATAGCACCCTATGCTGATGTTATAGTAAAACTTTTAAAAGAAATAGTTTATTATGAAGATAGTAAAACTTGGAATAATTTAACTCGATACCAAATTGAAATAACTCAATATTTTGAGATGATTGGAATTGAGTTAATTGTTGATAAAAAAGATGGTTTTGCCTTTTTAACACAAAAAGAATTAGATGATAATGGAACAACAATTGGTTTAATTAGAAGAATGCCTTTATCTTATGAATTAACTTTAATTTGTATTTTATTAAGAGAATTATTAGAAGAATTTGAAGTAAAAGATACAGATTCTAGAAACTTATTTATAACTAGACAAGATATAAAAAATAGAGCAGAATTATTTTTTGTAGAAAAATCTAATAAAGTAAAACTTTTAGCAAAAATAGATAAATATATAAAAGAAACTGTTGAACTTGGTTTTTTGAGAGAAGTAAGTAAAGATAAAAAATATCCTGATGATGCTTTATATGAAGTAAAAAGAATAATAAAATCGAAAATTACAAATGATAAATTAGAAGAATTTAAGAAAAAGTTAGAAAAAGATGCAAAAAAAGACTAAAATTAATCCTAATGAAGCTGGTTTTAGGTTAGATTATTTAGAAATATATAACTGGGGAACATTTGACAAACAAATTTTTAGAATATCTCCTTCAGGTGAAAATTCTTTATTAACAGGTGCAAATGGATCAGGAAAAACAACTCTAGTTGATGCCATGCTAACACTTATGGTTCCTGAAAAAAGATTTAGATTTTATAATCAATCATCTGGAAGTCAAAATAAAAAAGAAAGAGATGAGGATAGCTATGTAAGAGGTTTTTATGGAAAAATTTTAGATGAAAATACTCAAAATAGTTCTACACAGATGTTAAGACATGATAAAGAAAAAGTTTTTTCAGTTTTATTGGCTAATTTTGTTAATGAATATTCACATCAAAATCTTACTTTAGCTCAAGTTAGATGGTATTCAAATAATGAATTAAAAAGAGCTTATATTGTTTCTCATAACCCTTTAACAATTATAGATGATATAAAACCTTTTGATTCTACTGGTTTATGGAAAAAAAGACTAAAATCTAAATATGGTAAATTAATAAATAGTGATGCGGTAGAATTTTTTGATAGCCCTACTAAATATTCTCAAGAATTTAGAAGGATTTTTGGTATGAGATCAGAAAAAGCCCTTACTTTATTTAATCAAACAGTGGGAATAAAAGTATTAGGTAGTTTGGATGATTTTATAAGAAATCACATGTTAGAAGAAACAAGTATAGAAGATGATTTTATGAAATTAAAGGAAAACTATCAGCATTTATTAAATGCACATAAAACTATTGAAAAAGCAAGAGAACAAATTATTTATCTTGAAAAAATAAAAAATAATAACGAAGAACTAGAAGTTATTAATAATAAGCTTATTAATTTTCAAAATATTAGAAATACAATTGAACCATATTTTTTGGTAAAAAAAATAAATTTATTAAAAGATGATTTTGAAAAAAATACTGAAGGTTTATCCAGATTAAAAAAAGAAATAGAAGTATTGAAAGAAGATTTAGATGTTAAAAGAGAAATTGAAAGAGAAATTGATTTTAATATAAAAAATGATGCTACAGGAAGGCTTATAAAAGAATTGGATAGAGATATAAAAGAAAAAATTAGAACAAAAAATTCAATAGATTCCAATGTAAAAAAATACACTTCTTTAGCAGAAAAACTAAGATTTGATATTGAACCATCAAAAGAAATTTTTTATGAAACAATAACTAAAACTAAAGATAAAAAAGAAAATATAGCAAATGAGTTATTATCGATAGAAAAGCAAGCTCTTTCTTTACTTATAACAAGAGATACTATTTTTAAAGAAAAAACAATAAAAGAACAAGAATTACGATCATTAGAAACTCAAAAAAATAATATTACAGGAAAAGTAGCTTTTATAAGAGAAGCTATTTTACAAGCTGTAGGAGCAAAACATGATGAAATACCTTTTGTAGGAGAACTAATTCATGTAAAAGAAAAAGCGTGGGAGAACTCTATAGAAAAATTACTACATGGTTTTGCATTAAGAATATTAGTTCCTGAACGCTATTATAATAAAGTAAATAATTTTGTTAATAAAACAGACCTTGGTGGAAAAATTGTATATCATAAAGTTGAAAATAAGATAAATAATAAAATTAGAAAAAATGAAGATGATAGTTTAATTACAAAAATAGAAATAAAACCCGATTCTGAATATTTTGATTGGGTAGAAGATTTTATTTCAAATAGTTATGATTACATCTGCACAGACAATATTGAGTATTTTTCAAGATGTAGTAAGGCGATTACTAAAGATGGATTAACTAAAAATAATAGTAAACATGAAAAAGATGATAGACCAGAAGCTTTTAGAAAAGAAAATTTTATTTTGGGTTGGGATAATAAAGATAAAGTAAAAATTCAAAGAGAATTGTTAAAAACATTAGATAAACAAATTTCTGAATTAGATTCAAATATAACTTCCTTAGAAAAAAAGAAAAAAGTTTTAAATAAAGAAAAAGATGATGCTAGTTTATTTTTAAATTTTGATGATTTTGAAAGCATTAATTGGAAAAAAATAGCAATAGAAATTCAAGCATTAGAAACACAAAAACAAGATTTAGAAACAACAAGTAATAAAATAAAAGCCTTAAACACTCAATTAAAAAATGTTAGAGATGAATTAAAACAGAAAGAAAATTTTCTTACCGAAAAAACTAAAGATGAAGCTAAACTGGAAGATTCTTTACTTAAAAATGAAACTATATTAGATGATAGTAAATTAATTTTGAATAAATACGATAAATCTTCATTTGAAACAGATTTTCCTATTTTTGAAGATTTTTTTAGTAAAGAAATGTTATCTTTTAATCTAAAAAATATAGATGATATATATA
>ERZ1292630.2444-Hain-H41-02um-R3-2444-length-17169-cov-5_pt1 | contig 14273 bp, 15 predicted proteins | sample MGYA00564408_ERZ1292630 | MGnify/ENA primary metagenome ERZ1292630 (study PRJEB36523, sample SAMEA6512641) | groundwater metagenome | collected 2019-01-08 | study: AquaDiva: Metagenomics assemblies of 32 groundwater samples | reverse complement strand
TAAAACACGGATTTGCAAAATACGCGCCTTTTTTATGCGCCTTCCAGGTTGCCGTTACTGCACAAGCCATGGCGTTTGTAGAAAGATAAAAAACATTTGAATAGCCGCCGCTCGCAACCACCACGGCATCAGCAACATGCGATTCTATTTCGCCAGTATTTAAATTTCTCACAATAATTCCACGAGCTTTGCCATCAACCACAACAAGATCAAGCATCTCTCGCCTGGTGTTCAACTCGACAGTTCCTAAATCAACCTGTCTCATCATCGATGAATACGCTCCAAGCAAAAGCTGCTGGCCCGTTTGCCCGCGAGCATAAAACGTTCTTGAAACCTGCGCGCCGCCAAATGATCGGTTGGATAAAAGCCCGCCGTACTCGCGCGCGAGAGGAACCCCCTGCGCAACAGCTTGATCAATAATGCTAACTGAGGCTTCTGCTAAACGATAAACATTGGCTTCGCGTGCGCGAAAATCTCCACCCTTAACTGTGTCATAAAATAATCTGTAAACAGAGTCGCCATCATTTTGATAATTTTTGGCTGCATTAATTCCTCCCTGAGCTGCAACAGAGTGCGCTCTGCGCGGGGATTCGTGAACACAAAAAGCTTTAACTTTATATCCCAGCTCTCCAAGCGAAGCTGCTGCCGACGCGCCCGCAAGGCCCGTGCCCACAACAATAATGCTGTGTTTTCTTTTATTGGCTGGGTTCACCAACTTCATTTTAAACTTATAGTCTTTCCACTTAGTATCAATGCTGCCGCTGGGAACTTTGCTGTCTAACTTATTATTTAACGTTGCTGACATCTTCATTTTCTCCGATAGTCCGTTTCGTTGTCTGTTGTCCGTTATCTATGAAATAAAAAAACATAAAGTGGTTGCGATAAAAATCCTAACGTAACAACAATTGCATAAAGCCATGCAATTTTCTTAATATTGGTCTGCATTTTTCTTTCAAGCACGCCAAACGATAAAAATATTGAGTTTACACCATGACTTAAATGAAACATCAGTAGCACAATGCAAACCGAGTACCACGCAATATAATTAGGGCTATGAAAAACCTCAACAACAAGCCGGTGCAAATCTCTCATCACCACTCCGTTTACTGTAACTTCATAGTGGGAGCCATACTTAAAGGTAATCAGATGTAAAATAATAAAAGCTAATACGACAGAACCTTGAACACCCATATACTGAGAGGCCACTGGTGGTTTTTTATCTCCGTTTGGAGCAACCGCATATCTCGATCCGAGCTGTAGCGCGGCTGCCGAACCATTAGCTGATTTATTTTGAATGCTTAGACTAATTGCTGTGATCACGTGAACTATCAACGCAAGCACTAGGCCAATCTCGGCCGCATAAAGAACAATTTTGTTCGACAGAATTGCGTGGCCGTAGCTGTTATAGAGCTCTGGGCTCACTAAAATTAACATATTCCCAATCATGTGCGAAAATACAAAGCCCACCCAAACAAGGCCAGTGGCGCCCATAAGATATTTTCGACCCGTGGTTGACTTAAAAAACTGCAACATATGTAAATTCCTTCTGATACTTTAAAAATTACTCTGCACTAGCCAAGTTGTCACTTTTGACCTTATTTTAAAGCTGTCTTTTGCAACACGTTAAATCACAATTAGATTCATGTTATCAACGTCTTACGATAAGACTAAAAAGTTAAACTTAGAGAGAGGACTTTATGAAGATTTTTGTCTGCTTAAAGCAAGTGCCGGATAGCGAAACTAAAATTAAACTTTTGCCAGATCAATCTGGTATTGATGGGGCTGGCATTAAATGGGTTATGAACCCCTATGATGAGCATGCAGTTGAAGAATCTATTAAATTTAGAGAAAAAAACCCTGGAGCTCAAGTCTGGGCCATTAGTCTTGGGCCAAAATCTCGTGCCGTTGAGTCTTTACGCACAGCTTTAGCCATGGGTGCAGATGAAGCTATCATTATAAACTCAACCGAAAATTTAGATGCTTATTTAACAGCCAAAGCTTTGGCTCATGTTATTGCAACCGAAGGTCCGGCCCATCTTGTTTTCACAGGAAAACTGTCTATCGATGCAAATCAGTCTTCAGTTCCTCAAATGATTGCCGAGTTTTTATCTATACCGCATACAAGCGTGGTTTCAAAGTTTGAATATACGCCTGAATCCAGTAGCGTTGAACGAGATACTGAGGGCGGCGCAAAAGAAATAGTTCAAATGATTAATCCGGCCCTTGTTGCTGCCAACAAGGGTTTAAATATGCCTCGTTACGCTAGCCTTCCTGGCATAATGAAAGCGAAGAAAAAAGTTATCAAAGAAATTGAGTTTTCTTCTTTGGGCATTACCGCCACAGAACAAAAAGTAAGGTATTTCGGCTACTTGCTTCCGCCAGAAAAGCCCGCCGCAAAATTATTAGCCGGCGATGCTTCTTCACAAGTCGCTCAGCTTATTTCCTGTCTTCGTGATGAAGCCAAAGTTATTTAAACTTACGAGTTATTTGAAAGGTATTTTTTATGTCTAAGATTTTAGTTTTTACAGAATTCCAGGCCACCGCTTCCGCTGGCAGTGGCGCTTTAAAGCGTAGCTCTCAAGAACTTTTGCAGTTTGCAGCAAAAACTGGGCGACCGGTTGTGGCCCTAGCGCTCGGAACCACGGCCGCTGGTGCTGTGGCGCAGTTGGCTCCTCATGGTGCAGCAGAGGTTATGCTTTGCAAAGACTCCGCCTATGATCTTCATAATCCAGAACTTTTTTCCATCGCTGTCGCTGAAGCTATTGAAAAGTCGGGCGCAACGCTGGTGCTGGCTTCGACCTCTTCTGCTGGAAAAGATTTATTTCCCCGAGTAGCTGCAAAAATTGGCGCGGGCATCATTTCTGATGGCACAGAAATCACTCTTGTAGGTGAAGACGTAAAAATTAAAAAACCGCTTTATTCAGGAAAGTGTTTTGCTACCGCTAGCTTTGAGAATACCAAGGTTAAAATTGTTTTGATGCGCGCCAATCAGCTTCCTGTTGCTGCTGGCGACACAACAAAAACTGCTGTCATTTCTGAAGTCGCATTTACCAAACCAAGTCTTAAAACATTAATAACCGCGGTTGTTAAAGGAACTTCTGAAAAACTTGATTTGACCGAAGCTAATATTATTGTTTCTGGCGGGCGGGGGTTAAAAGAAGCCGCTAATTTCAAAATGATTGAAGAGCTCGCATCGGCCCTAGGAGCCACTGTTGGCGCCTCGCGAGCAGTAGTTGACGCTGGTTGGGTCGGACACTCACTACAGGTAGGACAAACGGGGAAAACCGTCGCGCCTACATTATATATTGCCGTGGGAATTTCTGGCGCCATTCAACACTTGGCGGGAATGAGCGGAAGCAAGGTTATTGTTGCCATAAATAACGATGCCAATGCGCCTATTTTTCAAAAAGCAACTTATGGAATTGTCGGCGATGCCTTTGAAATTGTTCCAAAATTGACGGAAGAGTTTAAAAAACTTTTAAATCATTAAGCATGTATAGGCTCCGCGGACTTGTTGTCGGATTTATTGTTTTTATTTTTTATCGCCTGCTTTCGTGGAGCTGGAGAATGCAGATTGTTGAGTCTGAAAAACTAAAAGAACATCTCAAAAATAGAACGCCCTTTATCTTGGCGCACTTTCACGGTGATGAGGCCTCCCTATTGCATTTTGCCAAATCCTATAAGCTTTCCACCATGATCTCAACCAGCAAAGACGGTGAGATGATGAACGTTGTTTACAAACTGCTTGGCGGAAAAACCTCTCGCGGCTCTTCAACTCGCGGGGGCGTGTCGGCACTGAAAGGCCTTATTAAACTTGTTCAAAGCGGCTCTAGTTGTAACATCGCGGTTGACGGGCCGAAAGGGCCAATTTATGAAGTAAAGCCCGGAGTTTTTGAGCTTTCTCGTTTGTTAAAATCAGATATTTTTATAGGCGGCGCCTACTGTGAATCAGCCTGGAGATTTCCGCGCTCATGGAACCAGGCCTATCTTCCAAAGCCTTTTGCTCGGCTTGTTATTGTTTGGGCTGGACCTTTGGCCCCTATCACAAAAACAGATGACCCAAGATCAGCAGAACTAGCAAAAACCCTGCAAAATCAACTCTTTGCCGCAAGGCAACAGGCGGCCAATTTGTTTGGCGTATCAAGATCATAACTGTAGCATTTAGCTATAGGATTAAATCAATATATAAAGACCTCCTACATAAAGGACACACAACTATGAAACGCTTTTTTTTGATTCTGATTTTTCTAAGCTCAACAATAAGCTCATTTATATTTTCAACTGCGCAAGCGCAAAATAACGAGACCGCTGTTGTGGCAACTGTGGGAACAAAAAAAATTACGCGTGCGGAGTTCAACAAAAGATATGCTGAGGTCACCTCTCAGGTCCTTGCGAACCCTCCATCAAAAAAAGTTTTTTTAGAAGAACTTGTGCGATATGAACTGGGGGTTCAAGAGGCTCGCAAAAGAGGTCTTGAGAAAGACCCCATCGTACAAGATCGAATCAATCAAGAAATCTACAAGGTTTTTTTGGAAAAAGAACTGGGCAAAAAAGTTGAAGACAGCACCGTTACCGACTCTGAAATGCGCGCTTGGTATAATAATAATCCTCAAATTCGTTTGTCGGATATTCTGATTGAAGTTAAGCCCGGCGCCACCAAAGAGCAACGCGAAGAGGCTCGCAAGCGCGGCAATGAAATTCTTAGTGAAGTTAAAAAATCAAAGCGGCCTTTTGAAGAGCTGGTAAGACTCTACTCTGATGATATCACAACTAAAAATCTCGGTGGCGATATCGGCTGGCAATCGCGCGTTTCTCTTGTGCCATCCTACTATAATGCGGCCAATAGTCTAGCGCTTAACGAAATTACTTCGGATCTCGTCGAAACTCCCTTTGGTTTTCACATCATTAAATTAGTGGGCCGTCGTAGCTATGATGAGGCTAGTAAAAGAGAAGTTCGTATGGCGGTTTACGACGTGAAACGCAAGGCTGTATTTGATGCTTTTTTTGATAAAATTAAAAAGAACTATAAAATAAATGTTAATTCCAGCCTGGTTGACTAAGCGTCTATTTAAGTTTTCGCTTTGTTTTTTTTACATTACTTGTTTGGTTGGGCTTTCATCTTGTAACTTTATTTCCAATAGAATTTTAAACAAGCCCGTTGCACAAGTTGAAAATATTCAGCTCTCGACCCAAAGCTTTTCAAAAGAACTAGCCCTCAAGCTTAAAGATCTCGATGCACTTTCGGCAAAAGATTCTAAAATTATTGCTGTTTTCAAAGAACAAATTCTGAATGATTTTTTGGTTTCGGCTTTTGTAAACCTTTGGTTTACCGAAAATAACCTGTCCCTGTCGCCAGACGAAATCAATAAAGAGGTGGCCGCCATTGTTTCTACTTACCCCTCAGACGCCATATTTCGTGAGCTTTTAAGCGAGGCCGGCCTCAGCTACTCAGACTGGGTTGCAAAGATAGCGCAAGGCTTGAAAAAGAAACGCGTTCTTGAGATCATTACAAAAGGGGCCGCGCCCATTTCAGAAAACGAACTTTTATCGTTTTATACCAACAATCGCACGAAGTTTGAACAGGCAGATTCTCTCTTGTTATCTCATATCCTTGTTGCCGATGCGAACGAGGCTGAAATTGTTAGAAAACTTGTCGCCAAACAAAATTTTACTGATGTCGCAAAAAAATATTCGACCGCCTACAATCTTGAGTCTAAGGATCTCTACGGGTGGATCGAAAGAGGCTTTTCAACTGAGTTCGAAAAATCTTTTAAATTGCGCATTGGCGAGATTTTCGGGCCCATTACGCTGTCAGACGGTATTCACGTATTTAAACTGGTTGAAAAGCGGCCCGCAAAAATCTTAAGCTTTGCTGAGGCCCGCGCCCGCGTGTTGTCTGAAATAAGCGCCTTGCGCGAAACGGCAAAATTTGCTGAATGGCTCGATGTGCAAATCAAAAAATACAGGGTTAAAAAAAACCTAAGTGTGATAGATTCTATTCGAGTTGAAACCAGGTAGGTGCTGAATGAAGCTTTCTTTGATTTTATGTGTTTTTTATTCTCTATTTTCAGTTTTATTTAACACTACGCTAGCGGCCAAAGAGCTTGTGGATAAAGTTGTGGTCTCAGTAAATGACGAAATTATTTTGCTTTCTGAACTTAAGAATATGCAGGCGCGCGCAAGCAAGCCGGGCGCCATAGATGAAACCCTTTTGCTCGGCGAAAGCGTCAGCGCTCTTAAAAAAGACAAAAAAGCACAGCTCAATTTTTTAATTAATGAAAAATTGGTGGATTCTGAGGTTAAACGCCTTGGCATGACATCTCCCGGCGAACAAGTGGATGCCGAACTCGCGCAAATGGCTAAAAAAAACAAAATGTCGATGTCTGAATTATCCAGTTATGTTGCTAACCAGGGCTACACCATGGCGGAATATAAAAATATTCTGAAAGCTAGATCCGAACGACAGGTTTTTTTTGAAAAAGAAATTGTTAACAAGCTTCGCATCTCGGATGAAGATGCCTACGGCGTTTTTAGAGCCAAATATCCAAATTACCGACCTAGCGTAGCTGAATTTAAAATTGCTCAGATCTTTTTTTCTAACAAAAAGGGCGAAAGCGAAGGGGTCTGGGGGCGCGCCGAAGCGGCCCTAAACAAATTAGCTGCTGGTGAAAGTTTTGAGACCCTGGCTAATCAATTAGACGAAACCCCTGGATCCAACAAAGATGGCGTCCTGGGTGTTTTTAAGTCCGGCGAGTTTTTGCCGCAAATCGAAAACGCTATTGGCGACCTTTCGGTCGATGCCGTTTCTGGAATTTTAAAAGGACCAAACGGCTTTCATATCGTAAAACTTTTAGCTAAAAAAACCGTTCTTGACCCTAATTTTTTACGAGTTAAAGAATCTATCAAGGCCTCCTTGGTTCAGCAAAATTTTGAGCGCCAGCTAAAAAATTGGTTCGAGCTGAAAAAGCTCGAGGCCAATATTAAAACTTATGATGAAGCGCTATAAAAAAATTGCTGTTACAACCGGCGATAAAAATGGCATCGGCTTTGAAATCACTGCTAAAGCGCTAAGCCAGCTCCCAAATTCAATTAAAAAAACCGCCGCTTTGTTTTTTATTTTTCGCCATAAAACACAGGAAAAACTTCAGCCGCAGTTTTTTAAAATTATTGATAAGGCCTGGAGTCGAATTACTTTTGACAGTCTTGATGGCGCCCTAGATTTTCTGGCTAGCACTCAAAAAACTTTGCCAGACAACCTATTAATAGATCTGGCTTTGGTTTCCACAGAGGCTGATTGGGTCGTTCAGGCCGCGCGCGCCTGTGTACAAAAAAAACTAACGGCTTTGGTTACCGGGCCCCTTTCAAAAAAAATCAGCGCACGTGTTCCGCGACTATCAACAAAAACTTTAGCCAAGCCTCTTGGGCACACCGGAATTTTTAGACAACTGTTTCCTTCGGCAAATCTTTTTATGGCTTTTATCGGTAAATATTTTAACATCGTGCTGGCAACAGATCATATTCCGCTATCTGGAGTCGAGGCACAGCTTAGAAAAAAAGGGCTCGCAGAGGCCTTAAAAGCCGCTCAACAATTACAAACATTACTGAAGTCCAAAAAGAAAATCGCGGTTTTGGGACTTAATCCGCACGCGGGCGAAGGCGGCCTAATCGGCAATCTTGAAAAAACTTTATTTGCCCGACTCCCCAAGGGCGTGGTTGGCCCGCTGGTGCCGGATGCGGCTTTTCTTAAAAAAAACTGGCCGCTTTATTCAATATTTGTCTGCCTGTACCATGACCAGGGCTTAATTCCATTTAAAATGCAGCACGGACAAGATTCTGGCGCGCACTTGACCTTAGGGCTGGCTTTTGTAAGAACTAGTGTTGATCATGGCACCGCCGTTGATATATTTAATAAAAATGTGGCAAATCCGAATTCGATGCTGGAGGCCATTAAGCTTAATATTCAATTAATAGAAGATTAGTATATATTACTCCGAAGGAGTTTAGATGTTTGAACCTGTAATTTTCCGAGAATATGACATCCGTGGCGTTTATAATGAGCAGTTTGATTTGGGTTTTGCTTACAATCTTGGTCGCTCGTTTGGCACCTATGTTTTTAATAAAACTAATAAAAAAAATATGCGTCTTTCAATTGGTTATGATGCGCGCATGTCTTCTATTCCAATCGTTGAAAAACTATCTCAGGGCCTTAAAGATTCTGGCGCCGAGGTTCTGATTTTAGGTCTTGTAACTACTCCCGTTTGTTATTTTTCAACATTTCAGCTGGATTTAGATGGGGCTATTATGGTTACCGGCAGCCATAATCCGCCTGAATATAATGGCTTTAAAGTTTCTTTGGGTAAAACCACAATTTTCGGAGAAGAAATTCAGACTCTTAAGGCTATTATGCAGTCTGAAAACTTTGTTTCAGGATCGGGCTCAATTAAAAATTACGATATTTTTCCAGAATACTTGGCTCGTTATAAAAAAGAATTCGGTCCCATTGGGCCGATTAAGGTTGTTTTAGATTGTGGAAACGGCGCGGGCGGCAGCATTGTTAGAAAATTATTTAATACGACGGGCCTTGATCCAGAAATTCTATTTGAAAAGCCTGATGGAACTTTTCCTAACCATCATCCAGATCCGACCGTAGAAGAAAATCTTAAAGATCTGCAAAAAAAAGTTTTAGAAACCGGCGCTATTTGTGGTATCGGATTTGATGGGGATGCGGACCGCATCGGAGTTATCGATCATACTGGTAAAATGCTCTATGGTGACGAATTGATGACCATTTTTGCGCGAAGTATTTTACAAGAAAAAAAGGGCGCTAAAATCGTTGGTGATGTAAAGTGTTCTGATCGCATGTATCACGACATTGCTAAAAATGGCGGCGAACCCATTATGTGGAAAACGGGCCACAGCCTGATAAAAGAAAAAATTAAAAATGAAAAATCTCCCTTTGGCGGAGAAATGAGTGGGCACATTTTCTTTGCCGACCGCAATCATGGCTATGATGACGCCCCTTATGCAGGTCTTCGCCTTTGTGAAATAATTGCTAAAACCGGCAAAACAATTCCTCAGTTATTAGAGGGTTTGCCTCCAGCCTACAATACTCCAGAAATTAGAATTGACACCACAGAAGAAAAAAAAATTTTGATTGTTGAAAGAGTAAAAGAAAAGTTTTCAAACTCACAAGATAAAGATATCAAAGTTAATTTGATCGACGGCATTAGAATCAGTTTTATAGATGGATGGGCGCTTGCGAGGGCCTCTAACACGCAGCCGGTATTGGTTGTGCGTTTTGAGTCGAATACAGCGTCAGGCTTAAAGCGTATCCAGGATTCTGTCATGAGCGTCGTTAATCAATATTTATAGCTAGTGGCTCGTGCAGGTTATTAAAATAAAAAGGGCCGCACAATAATTGGTGGCCCTTTTTAATATTTAAGCTTGAAAGCGCAGCGGCACAAGGTGCCAGCTACCTAGAATCCAAAGCTTGCTGCCGGAATTTTGATGAAAGCAACTAAGAACGCCAAGATAACCAATGACTCGATAAGAGCCAAAGATAAGATAAATGGAGTAAATAGTTTGTCGCCTGCTGCCGGGTTACGAGCGATACCTTCAAGGGCCGCAGAAGAGGCCTTGCCTTGAGCTAATGTTCCACCAAGCACTGCTAAGCCAATTGCAATACCTGCTCCGATTGCTACCAATCCCGCGCTTGATGAGTTACCCGCCGCATGTGCCGCATCTTGTGCGAATACTGCTACTGAGGCCAATGTTGTTGCGGCAAATAATAATGCCTTTTTCATATAAATCTCCTTTGTGTTTTAGTGGTCGTGAGCTGTTGCAAGAGCTATGTAGACCATTGATAATAAAGTAAAAACGAACGCCTGAATTGTGCAGACCAGTAGCCCCATCGCATAAAATGGAATGGCCGGGCCCAGCGGAAACAACCCAAGAAAGACAGCAAGTACAGTGTGATCTCCCGTCATAACATTTGCTAAACGTAGGCCCAAAGTTAAGGGTCTAATAATGTGAGATATCAATTCAATTATTAACATCAGTGGGGCAAGCCAAATAATTGGTCCTAAAAAATGTTTCAGATAGCCAAAGCCACCTTCTTTTAATCCAATTACATTGTAGGCCAAAAATGAAAACATCCCGAACGCAAAAGTAGTGTTAAAGTTTTCCGTTGCCGGAGTCATCCCTGGAATTAAGCCCACCAAATTATTAAATAAAACGTATGTAAAAATAGCGGCAAAATACGGCGCAAAGGCGCGGCCATGATGACCAATAACCTGATCTGCCAAGCCACCGACATATTCGGTAAATACTTCAAAAATTCCACGTACAGAAAATTTTCCTGTCGGCACAACGGCTGTTTCACCATTACCAAGGCTTACTTTTGCAAGTACGCCCATCAACATAAGTACAGTAGAAACAATAATTAACGTCGCAACGTGAGTATACTCGTGCCCAACGCCTGGAATGAGCTGAGTCCAATTAAAATGCATACGACCTCCATCTTTCAAAAACAACAGCAACAACTAAAGAAGTTATCCCTACCAAAAAGCCCGCCGGTTTCAACCACTGTGCCGACGATAAGCCCCATAAAATCATTCCTAAAATTACGTACTTAAATATAATGATGAAAACCGCTAACGCAATAGATTTTTTAGCAAAAATAAGACTCCAAACGAAGGCTAGGCCCGCTAAATTTATTAGCATCATGAGGCCTCCCGCCAAGATACTCAGTGTATAATCCAAGTTTAAGTAAAAATAGGCCGCAAAACCTGTAACGAAAGTATAGATTGCCACCGCTGCTGCTATATTTTTAATCATTTTTCATTTTTTTTAGTTTTAGAATCAGGCTCGCAAACCAAATAGCAAATGCGGCTAAAACACAAAAAGCCTGAGCCGCGCTTCCAAATCCCTTTTTGGACAGATAGCTTCCTAACCACAAAGCTAGTAATATTAAGGTGATTAACTCAAATCCTATGGTGGCAAATACAATATATTTATTTTTTTTCATTTAGTTTTTCCACTCATAAACTACTTTCTTCTGCCCTTATAAAAGGGCTTATTAACAAGTCGCTCTTTCAAACGCTTAGAACGAAGCTCGTAATAGGCTTTGTCTTTTATCTGATTTTCATATTTTATCAAATAATCTAATGCTGCAGAAAAATCTTCATTTTCTTCATATACAACAGAGGCCGCAATAAATAAGTTTTCTTTTTCAAAGTATGCGCTGTCTTGCTTAAGTATCTCCTGATAAATATCAATTCCTTCTTTATATTTTTTTTGCGCTACAAAAATCTGCGCCTTTAGTTTTAAAAAATCCATTGTTTCTGTTTTAGAAGTTTTAAGCGCCATGTTTATTTCATCCAGTGCGGGTTGATAGTTTCCAGTTAAATACTGTGTCTGAGCGATTTTTAGTTTTATTTTTTCTTTTTCTTTTTCTTCTTTAACTAACGGCTCTAAAATTTGCAGCTCTCTGAGGGCTAAATTATAGCTTTGTATATTTTCTAAATATATTTCTGTGATCGCCTCTTGAGCCTTAATTCGACGATTTTCATCCTGTGCACCTAAAATAATGGCCCGATAAAATCGAATGGCCCTGTCAAAGTCCTGTATTTCGAAGCGTGCGATGCGTGCGGCCTCTAATAAATACTTAAACTTTTCATTTTCTTTTTTTTCAGCATTGGCGCTTTTTTCAAGCAAGTCCGTGGCTATGCGAAAATGGCCTTTTTCGATTTCTACAAGGGCCTCATTATAGGTTCTTTCAGCCGTAGGCCGACAGGCGCTAATTAAAATAAGCGCCGAGGCCATAAAAAAAACTTTAATGGACTTCTTCACCGGCTTTGTCTTCATCTTCAACCACAGCAATTCCCATAACAAATTCCTGCTTATCGTCCAAATTAATCAAACGAACACCCTGTGTGTTTCGACCCAAAACAGAGATGTCCGAAATTTTCATTCGAATAACTTGACCCTGATCTGTTGATAAAATCAGCTCGTGTAGTGGCGATACCTTTTTGGTGCCTACAACATTGCCCACTTTATCTGTCGTTTTTTGAGTAATAATTCCAACTCCACCGCGGCTTTGAGTTCTGTATTCAGAAACCTCCGAACGCTTTCCATATCCTTTTGAAGTTACCATCAAAATGGTATTTTTTGTGTCTTTTTCTAAAACCTCCATTGCAACAACAGCATCCGCCTTAGAAAGCGTTATGCCCTTAACACCACGGGCCGATCGACCCATTGACCTGACGTCGTCTTCGTTGAAACGAATCGACATTCCTTCTTTGGTGGCAATAAATATATCGGACTCTCCGTCTGAAAGGCTAACCGCAACGACTTGATCTTCAAGATCTGTTGTTAGGGCAATAATTCCCGCTTGTCGTGGGTTAGAGAAAGCATCCAGCGATGTTTTTTTGATGATGCCCTTTTCGGTTATCATCACGACATGTTTGTTTGCGCTGAATTCGTTTACCGGAAGAATGGCCTTAACCTTTTCACCTGATGCTAATTGCACCACATTAGCCAAAGACTTTCCTTTTGATATGCGGCTACCAAGCGGCAGTCTATGCACCTTGCACCAATAAACTTTTCCTTTATCAGTAAATACCAGCAGCATCGTTTTAGTTGAGGCTGTAAATAAATCAGTTACATAGTCTTCTTCGCGTGTTTCCATGCCCTTAAGGCCTTTGCCGCCGCGTTTTTGTACTCTGTATTCTTCAGTCGAAATTCGCTTAATATATCCCGTGTTCGTTACGGTTACGACCATTGGTTCATCCGCGATCAGGTCTTCGTCTTCGATGTCCGACAGGTCGCCAGAAATTTCTGTACGCCTTGGGTTTGAATAACGTTTTTTTATGTCAGCTAGTTCTGCAACAATAATTTTATAAACTTCTTTTACATCAGCCAAAACAAAATTAAGCCAATCAATTTGTTTTACCAATTCAGCCAATTCATCAAGTATTTTTTGTCTTTCTAGGCCGGTTAATCTTTGCAAACGCATTTCTAAAATAGCAATGGCTTGTCTTTCACTAAATGAGAACTTTGCCATTAGAGCTTCGCGCGCAACCGCGGCTTCTTTAGAGGCCTTAATTGTAGCAATCACTTCATCAATATTATCCAGTGCTTTCTTAAGTCCCTCTAAGATGTGCGCTCGCTCTTTGGCTTTTTTAAGTTCAAAAATACAGCGCTTTGTTACAACATCGCGCCTATGCTCAACAAAGGCCTCGAGCATTTTTTTGAGATCAAAAATGACCGGCTGGTTTTTGGCATCTAAAGCCAGCATAATAATACCAAAACTCACTTGCAGTTGCGTAAATTTAAAAAGTCTATTCAGCGTAACTGAGGCGTTTTCTCCGCGCTTAAGAACAATCACAACTCTCATGCCCTCGCGTGAAGATTCATCACGAATATCAGAAATTCCTTCAACTGTTTTTTCACGCACAAGGTCTGCAATGCTTTCTACAAGTTTTGCTTTATTTACCTGGTATGGAAGCTCATTAATAATAATTTCTTCGTGATCTTTTTTGGTTTCAATTTCAGTCTTGGCTTTTACCGTAATAATACCGCGACCTTTTCTGTAGGCCTGAAGTATTCCTTCTTTGCCCGCGATCTGGCCGGCCGTTGGAAAGTCTGGGCCAGGAATTTTTTCTATCAGCTCTTCAATTCCACAATTAGGATTTTGAATCAAGTGTATACATCCATCGATAACTTCACCCAAGTTATGTGGTGGAATATTGGTCGCCATACCAACGGCAATACCGGAAGACCCATTAACTAAAAGATTAGGATATTTAGCCGGCAAAATCAGTGGGATTTGAAGCGAATCATCGTAGTTGGGGCCAAAGGCAACGGTTTCTTTATCAATATCAGCCAAAAGCTCTTCAGCTAATTTCGTCATTCTAACTTCTGTATAACGAGAGGCTGCCGCCGAGTCTCCATCAATAGAACCAAAATTTCCCTGACCATCTATAAGCGGGTAGCGCAGCGAAAAATCTTGCGCCATACGAACCATAGTTTCATAAACAGCATTATCGCCGTGTGGATGATATTTACCTATTACATCACCCACAACGCGAGCTGATTTTTTATAGGGTTTGTCGTGCGTGTTAGAGAGTTCGTGTTGGGCAAATAAAATCCGGCGATGAACAGGCTTTAATCCGTCTCGAACATCTGGAAGTGCGCGCCCAACAATCACAGACATTGAGTACTGTAAATAGGCCTCGCGCATTTCCTTATTAATATCTATATTTGTAACACCT
>ERZ1292630.3303-Hain-H41-02um-R3-3303-length-14276-cov-6_pt1 | contig 14276 bp, 11 predicted proteins | sample MGYA00564408_ERZ1292630 | MGnify/ENA primary metagenome ERZ1292630 (study PRJEB36523, sample SAMEA6512641) | groundwater metagenome | collected 2019-01-08 | study: AquaDiva: Metagenomics assemblies of 32 groundwater samples | reverse complement strand
TCTGGATGAAAAAGGAGAGCAAGATTAATATGTTTGAGTGTCAAATATGCTTCTCTCATAGTTAAGAAATCTATATCTTCTATGTTAATATTACCGTATTTTTCTATAATTTCTGAACCCAAGTCCTCGCCTTGCTTTAACGAACGTTCTCCAAACCTCTTTTTTAAAGTATGAACCAAATTTGTTGTCAAACTACTTTTATATTTTTTATCTATTTTGAGTTTATCTATTACTTGCAAAAAAAGCTCAATGGTATCCAGGGTATATGTATTAAAGGTATATTGTTCACGAAATGGATTTGCCATTTTTAATACTCTTGTTACCGTTTCTTCTTCTGACTTTTCTTTTCTTACCTGGCGCATAGAGAAAAGCGGTTCTTTTATATATGCAAATGTTCCTAATGTGCTAAGTTCTAATAATATAACTTCGTCACCTCCAGGTATTTCGTCACATTTATATGGCATGATTTTATTAAGAACGTCTGTACGCATGAGGCCACACATTGCAAGATTAGTTTTCTGTTCTATAACAAGATGCATTCTCTCTTCAATAGCTAAGTTTCGAGTGTCAACACCGCTTAAAGATGTTATATATTGTTCTTCAGTATCAATCATTTTGCCAAAGGCATAACATAAAACTACTTTATCGTCTGAATTTAAAATCTCAACACACCGGCTGACGAATGATTTATCCCATAAGTCATGCCCTCCTACCCACATAAAATACTCTCCTTGTGACAACTCAAAAGTAAAATTAAAAGTTCGCACCAATCCGATATTACAGCGATACCTAAAGTAACGCACCCTATGGTCTTTCTTTGCATACTGAAGGCAGATTTCTTGTGTGTTATCTTGCGAACAATTGTCCGTTATTATTAATTCAAGATTCTCATAATTTTGTTGTAAGATAGATTCTATCGACTTGGCAATATATTTACCTTCGTTATATACAAACATTCCAACACTTACTAAAGGACTTTTATTATTTATCATCTTTGCCCTCAACTTTCTTCTATTGCGCTGCTTTCATTTAAAAATTCTTTCAGCATTTCCTTACAGTTGATATTTTTTTATATCCTCAACACTATGACTCCTTTTAAAGGAAGAAATTGAAATCAGAGGCATCTCTTCATGAAATCTTTTTTTTGCATATTTTTCAATAATAGCAAAATCTGCCCCCAGGAAAGAGTGGGTTACACACCAAAAAGGCACAATTTTATCATTATATATAGGCAATAGTTCTATTCCATCTTCTTCGAGTTGAAAGCCCGTCTCTGCATCAGTATTAATATACCCCAGACAGTTTTTCCAGTTCATAGCAGAAAGATGCTTAAGAATAGTTTTAAAATAGTAATGTCGTGTTGTTCCTACGAGAACCCAGGGGTGCGTATCAACAAGATTCATTCTTTCAAATAGCACAGTATCCCGATTTGTTACTTGTTTAGTTTTTTCCAGATATTTCATGGCCAAGTCATAATCTACATTATTAAGTCTCAACTGAATATCTGAAATTCCATCAATAGCAGGATTAAACCAGTCAAATCTGTTTCTGTCAAATGTATCAGGAAGGTAATAGTTATCAAAGCAGTAATCATATAATTCTGTTCCGGGGTAAGGAGAGTAGAAAAAACACGTTACGCTATCTGGTTGAGAAATTTTAACAAACTCAAGAGTCTCTTTATAGTCATTCTCATCCTGTGTTGGAATGCCAAACATGAGATTTATCACACAATTCAAACCAAATTCATGACAAATCTGAACTGCTCTATAACAATCTTCAACAGTCTGATCCTTATTTAAAAATTTTAATAGCCGTGGTGAAGCTGTTTCTACCCCAAAGTTCATTGTTTCAACACCTAACTTCACCAGTTCTTCAGCAATAGCTTTTGTAAACGTACTGGGCTTTCCGGATACTTGACTGCTAATTGAAAAATCTGGACATGATTGCTCAATAATATGTCTGAATTTTTGTAACCTCTTCATATTGCAAGCAAATAAATCATCTACAAAATGGTAGCATCTGACCCCGTATTTATTGTATAACTCTAACACCTGCAGGGCAACATCTTCAATAGGCAAAACCTGAAACTTATCACTTCCTGAGTGGCAAAAACGGCACTGAAATGGACAACCTATCGCCGATAGAATACTGCAAGTTTCTGTCGACTTCATCCGTTTAATTTGAGTTTTTGAATAAAAATATTTGCTATATAACTTTTTATTTGAGTTTGGTTTTCCCCAAAGGATATCGTCATTAAAATTTTGGTAATTATCAAGGATATCTTCAAATATCCCCATCCCATCACCAACAGTAACAGCATCAAAAAAACCGGTTTGAACAACTTCATCTGGCATTAGTGTAGGATGGATACCACCCGCTATCATTTTGATATCAACAACTTTTCTTATTTTTCCGGCAACTGAAAAAGCCTGTTTTCTTTCAAATGATTTAAATGAAAAGGCAATTAGGTCCGGTTTATACTGGCCAATATACAATTCAAGTTGAGTACTGCCTTCTTTTGGTGGTACAAAATATATATCAACTATCCAACCATATTCCTGGGCGAGATTGCATAGCATCGAAGCACCAAGCGATGAGTTTTCTGTGAAAATTACCATTAATAATTTTGGCATTTAGTACTCTTAAACTTTTTCAACAGTAAGAAAGTTAGAAAGGTTTAACTGTAACAATTGTCAATATTATTTATTTCCGAACATAATCCTAAACAGGATCAATGTGTTTATTGATTGATATCGTATATCACTTCTGATGAGCTCTTAGAGCTTAATTGGGAGTATTATCATTACCCTTTTGTTAAATACAAAATTTACTTCAGTAACTATTTTGGAATAATATCAATAATTATCTGCCATAAATTCTACTTAACTCGTTTAAGATATCCATCGGTTGCAGCTGTAATCAAAAGTTTCTTTTCGATAACTTTATCAATAATAAAATTGCTATTTTGTTTCAGGTAGCTTCTAACGGCAGTCAGGGGATTATTGCCTTTTCCCCAAGGACGATTTGCAGTTAACTCATCAGGCAGATATTCTACGCCTGTATCAAATACTACACAATAACTTCCAACACTTACTAAAGGAGCATATAACTCAAGTTCTCTTAATACATGGTTATGTGTATGATTTGAATCAAGACACACCACGATCCTTTTTTTGCTTTGAGCATTTTTTCTTACTTGCTCAGTAATTTTTTCATCAATACTTGATCCCTCAAGCATACGAATACGCTTGTACATAGGATGTACTTCCAGGGATTCGCGATTATGTTTACGAATATCAATATCAATCCCAAGAATTATCCCGTCCCCTCCCAGTAACTCAAGCATCGATGAATAAAACACTAAAGAACCTCCACGAGCAATCCCAGTCTCTATAATCAGATCAGGTTTTACTTGCCATATAATTTCCTGCATGGCCATAATATCTTGCGGTGCCTGAATAATAGTTTGCCCCATCCAGGTAAAACTATGGCAGTAGTTATAGGGTTGTATTTTTTCTACCCATTTTCTTGATAAAGCCATTAGTTCTTTATCGCTGCCCTGCTTATTAATGTTTTCTTTGACTTCTTTTGCAAATTGTAAATCACTATCCATGTTGATAACTCCATTTTATGTATAAACGATGTACAACATGCGTATTCATTGGTAGCAAGGTACTAAATGGTAACAATTTTGCCTTTAAACCCGATATCTTCTTTCAGGTATTTCAGCATACTTTCACTGTGTATTAAAGACGTTATAACCACCACCTCATCATTGCCAGCATCTTTCAGAACGTCAACCGAAAGTATTTGCTGTCCACCAATGGACACACCATGCAATTGTTCATTTTTATCCACAAGGGCCTTTATATTGCAATTACTCAAAACACTCATTCTCAACATCATCTGGGCATGAATACCTATCCCCCACACATATACTGCTGTTTTTTGTTCTGCTATATGGGCAAGTGTTCCCAATGGATCCAATGAACTATTCTCAAACCAATGTTTGATTTTCAGTGCTAAAGAGAAATCAGGATGGAACTCTCTTTTTTTTGATTCATCTTTCTGAAAAACAGCCCACACGCAGGGCATGGTGAACCCCTTTTCTTCCCGAGTACGGCATCCTTTTTTTACCTCTTTGAAGCCATTTGCCACAAAAAGATTCCGCAAGTGAACCATATCGAAATGAACTATATGCTGAAAATAAAAAAAGCTGAGTGGCTTGTTTTTAGCAAATTTATCGTAGCGGGCAGCATCGGGAACCTCCACAAATACTTTTCCATTTTCTGACAACCGGACAATAATGTTTTTTAACGCACTTTCAAGATCAACAACATGTTCAATTATATGGGATAATACCAATAGTTCCATGTCTTGCCCATGAAACGGGATCAAAGTAAGTGACCCCTTTTCGCACCTGATATTTTTCCGTTCTTTTAACAGTTTCACACATGAGGAAGATGGGTCAACTCCATGAACATTACTGAATCCACTGTTCTGTAAAGCATCTATAAGACAGCCGGCACCACAGCCAATATCAAAGAGAGCAACATCCTTCCTTGGGTATATCGCTGAAAGAATATAAACTGTCTGCTCAAAGTATTCTCTTTCTGCTTTTGATAACTGACGCGACAGATACTCAGGACTATAAAAACTCTCATTATAGAATTCATCATAATCACTCTGCTGTGATGGAGTATTTACTGCAACGAACCCGCAATCAACACAACAGACTACATCATAACAATCTGCAAGTGTTGAATGATCAAATAGTGCATACTTCAAAACTCCCAGGACGGCTCCTTGTTTAGAATTACAAACCGGACAGGAGTGATGCAACTCAACTATCTTTTCCAGTACACGTGGTAGTTTTTGCAATGTATTCATATGTCCTTTAATGTTTATCAATGGTAGCAACGGTCTCCATGATTATTTTCACTTTATCACGATAGGAAGATGCTTTAGCAAAAAAGCCCTCCGCTCTATCAGGCGTTTTGGCTGTAAGAGAGAAAATGCCACATAGATAATTGATAGCTGGATCATCCTGAAAAAAGTTACAATACTGAAAGATACTTCCATTTGAATTACTGCTGAATATTGGAGACAGCCTTTTCATTGCCCGCAAGACATGATCAAATTCGACCTTGTCGGTAGCCGTGAGAGCGGAAATAAACAACTCTGCTTCATCTGTCTTATCAAGTGCATCAAGAAAAAGGGTTACCCTGCTATTTACTGCAACTCCAACATTTTCTTTAAGAATGAAACTATGTTTTGTTTTGGGCAACTCCAATAATTCAGCGTAAATATTATGCCATGATTTGGTTGTATTTTTGATTTGGAATCTTTCCCTTGCCATGTTCTGTGCCTTTTGGGACATAACTGCTCTTTCCCCCGGGTTATCATACAGATATTTTAACGCCAGAGAATACTCCTTTGCTGACGAGGCAACTATCCCGGTTTGTCCATCTTCAACAATATAGCGTTCGCACCCGTTATCGAGAACAACAGGAACCACCCCTGCCGCTTGTGCCTCAATAAGGGCAACTTCGCTGGCTCCATAATGTGCTGGTGCTAATGGGTACCCAAAAACATCCAAGATACTTAAAACGGGAGAGATGTCACTCACCGGTCCTCGAATATCAAAGCTCTCATCGGCGTTCAAGGCATGAACTTCCTGGCGTAAACCTTTTTCTGACGGCCCACCGCAGACAATAAATTTAGCATCTTTGATATTTGCAGACAGATTCATCTTAAGGTAGTCAGGGTGCATTTTCATATAATCAACGGTACCTATGTAACCAACATTAAATCCATCATGTTCTTTTGGTCTTATATACTCAATATGCTGGTATCCCGGTGAAGCAAAAATAACACGCAATTTATGCTTGTGCCATTTACTCGACATACCCTTTATCACATCAGATTCCAGAGAATAAGGGGTACCGACAACAAAGATATCAGGGTAACTTAATACTCTATCATTGAAAATATGAGGAGCTTTATGTCCATTTTGATGAGACCACATAATCACCCTGCAGAGAGGGATTTTTACATAAGTGAGCAACTCATAGTTTAGGGGGTGATTCCACCAATGCCAGTGAACAATATCCGCATTATTTATAATAGATAAGAGCAACCTTTTGTTATGACTCATAGAACTGTGAACAGGGATACTTATTTTTTCTGACCAGGTAACTGCACTCTCATTAGTATAATCGAGACAAACAATCTCATGAACGTACTCATCATACTTCATAGAGTCTTCGCAAATATTTTTGATAACACGTCCAACGCCTCCACCCATGTGCGGCGTAATATGCAATATCCTTTTTTGGTTGTATCTCATGCTCTAAACACCAGTGTTCTCATATAGTCATTTAAATTTAATACTTTCCTTTGAAAGTACCAGTTTCTGATCTCCATATACATTGCAGTAGCGATGCAACGATTTTGACTTGCATCTCACACAGAGTGCACAACGATTTCTTGCAGTAACTATCTCGTCAATATCTGCTGACAGAAAATCTTTTTCTAGCAGTAAAAGGTCAGGATTATACCAGTTAATGCAAGTGGTCATCTTTAAATCCCAAGTGATTCGCAGAAAGCGTTCAAAATAGCATATACGATCTTTTTGCTGTTGTGCATATTCCATTGCTTCTTCTACAGATAGAAGCATTAGTTCTCGAGTTCTGTTAATCGCGGGATTTAAAGATTTACCGTCAATAACAGCTTCGACATTATCCATAGGAAAGAGATAGGCATGCGTGTAACGAGGGATAAAATTCAACATTTCACAAAACTCGCGTATCCTATCAAAATCAGTCTGATTATGATTGTAAATATGGAAAAAAACCTCCACTTCCATTTCCGGATGATATCTATTCCTCAATGCACTCAACTGGTACATGTTTTGGTATAGATTATCCCATTTCCCACCGGTATGAGTAATCTCGTAATCTTTTCCCCATCCAGAAATTGAGACCCTGAACCAGGTTGGCCGAGACTTGATAGTCTCCTCAAGATTTTTGTTTATGCATAGATTACTGGATATAATGGAAAGTACCTCATGCTCGTTGGTAATGCGTATTATTTCTGGCAACGCTGGGTTTAATAACGGCTCACCCCAATCATAGAGTCTTAAAACACCTGTAAAAGGATCTTCACGAAGAATCTTTTTTATTACCTTTTCATAAGTGACGGCACTCGTAAAACCAACCGGAGGGTGATGAGGATAATTTCCCCGAGCACACGAAATGCAACGTAAATTGCAAGCACCAGAGTGATCTATCTGATAATTAATATTTTGTATTTCCTGTGTTGTCAAATAATCTTTTTTATGTTTAAGACCATAACTCTGACACTCTTCAACAATTTCGTCAGCAAAGTAAGAAGATGCAACAAAAATAAACGGAGGAATCTGTGATTGCTGGTTCTGAAAAAAAGAGCCTGGCGTCTGTATCGTCAGACCTAAGACTTTTTTCCCATCCAACATGTCATTATTATCTAAAAAACCTTCAACCGGTATATCATTACGCTTAAGAGCACAATATATCCCTATGCCATCATGACGAGCCCCCCATATATAAACCTGGCGGTTATTAACTTTCTGTTTAACATCATCTAATGATACTGTAACTTTTGAGATCACGTGTTTACTCTTTTAATTATTACTTTAGGGTCACATAATCACTGAAGGTAACTTCCTCTACTTCAAGTTAAAATACTTTGCATATCTCTGCCACACTTCGTTTTGTTCCACTAACTGATTAAACTTTTCCATATGTTTTGTAACCATAGCATCTTCTTGGTTTAATTGCTCGTATGTTTTTGCTAAATAAAAGTGCGCAAAGGCATGTTCCGGATATTTATGCACAATGTTCTTAAAATAATAAGACGCCTTTTCATAATCTCCTTGGATCATATTGTAGTTACCAACAAAATTTGCTTCTAAATTCAATAGATAAGCCATTTCTTCCATCTTTTCAGGGTCTACTCCAGGCGCCTTAATATTTGCCTTGGAAGCAATGTGATTTCTAAAATCGTTGTTAACTAAATAATTATTATCAACACAAATATCATATAACCTGCTACCGGCTATGGGGATCGTTATAAAAAAATACACCCAGTCAAAGCCTACTTCTTTGATCATTTTCATAGTCTCTAAACGATGTTCATCCATTTCGCCAGGTAAACCCAGCACAATAAACGCGTGTACTATAATGCCATTTTGTCTCAGAATCTTAACCGCATTTTCAATCATACTTTTTTTAAGTGGCTTGTTGATAATCTTTTTTAAGACATAATCAGAACCGGATTCAACTGCTAACGAGATGGTTGTAGCTCCAGCTTCTTTTAGTAGTTTACCGATAACTTCATCAATGGCATAAACGGCAATACCATTTGGAAATTCAATCCTTATATTATATTCTCTCAACTTCATCAGAATCTTTATTGCCCGATCTTTGTCTGCCAGAAAATGGTCATCCTCTATTAATAGTACCGTTAAAACAAAATGATTGATCATCATCTCCACTTCATTAATTACTCTATCAACACTCATGAACCTAACGTTTTTCCCGTGTACCTTCCCGTTTGCACAAAATACACAGTTAAATGGGCAACCTCGAGAAGTATGAATACTCAATTCTCTTTTGCTGTTTTTGTCCGAATAACGTTTATCCAAAGCTCGACCATTATAATTATTAAGATCAATAAGATTGTAATTAAACATCGGGATTTCATCTAAATTGTTCACATAAGTGGCAACTGGCAGTTTTCCCGAGTGTATACTTTCCAAGGTTAGCCATGAAGGGTGCTTATTTAAAAAATTATCATAATCTGTTGCTTTTACTAATTCAGTCATTGGGATTTCCCCTTCTGCATAACATGCCGCATCGATATGTGGAAAATCCAGTAAAATTTTTCGATATAAGTTTGTAGCAAGTCCACCACCAATTACGATTAATGGAGGCTGTGCCATCTCTTTAATAGCATTGGAAATTAACGCTAAATAATCATAACAGGTGTTAAATAGAGCTGATATACCTACGATGTCAGGATGAAATAGATTAACCTTATCTTTAACCATATCTGCCAGATCAGACGCAATGTTGGTACTTTCGCGTAAAATCTTGTAGGCTTTCAAATTCAAATCTACGAGGTCGATTTCCAGCTCTCCATTGGCCTTGCTCCGCATATATGCCTCCATAGAAAGTACACCATATGGTATAGTAAATACGGGCATTATTGATGAAGTCGCTGCCGAGAGATGATCATCAATATTAAAATAAGGTGGGATAACAAATAGGATTTTTTTAGTATTGAACATTTAGTATCTTCTAGCGCTTATTCATGCTTTCCTATGAACCCTACTATCCTACCTAATAAGCAATAAAACCAAACACCAGTATTAGAAATTTATGTTCATGTTACAAATCTATACGTAGGGTATGGAATTCTTTCCCCAATATGCCATCGGCTCATACTCAAGATAAGGATAAAACCCCAAATTAAGAGTCATATTTACAGACCGTTTTTTGATCTGTCGCTCAACCATATTTCGCACCGAAACAGGTCTTCCCGAGCAAATATTGAAAACCCGGTAATTACTTTCATCCATTGCTGCATCAACGATACTTCTGGCCACATCCTCAAGATTTGAATAATCTCTCAACTGATTTCCACCTGACATATTGAACGAAGTTTCCCCTCTGCTTATGGCATCATCTACCTGTGCGAAAAGAGAACCTGGTTTTGGAACCTCGCTGTAGATATAAAAAAGCCTCAACCACTTCAACGAGAAGACCCTGTTTTTTTGTAACAAGCGAAGAAATTGATGCAGGGTATCTTTGGCAATCCCATAAGAAGTGACTGGAGCTGTCGGGGTATACTCACACATACACCCCTCTTGCTTTCCATACTCAAAACAGGTACCCGCTACGGATAAATGTGGAAGCCCATTCTCTATCATGTTTTTAAGAAATGAGTAGTGCGCGTAAAGTTCCTGCTCTATGTGGCACAAGCTGTTGTAATCGTTTAAACCTCCCCATGCAAGATGAATAAGCATATCCGGTTCTCCAACCAAATCAAACCAGTTATGCTGTTTTTCGCATAAATCAAATTCAATCTTCTGGATATTATAAGTAACCGCAATTTTTTCCAGTATTTGCGTATCCCTACCAGCCGCCACTATGGTGTGACCTAATCGTTTCGACAGTTCAGAGACAACACTTCTGCCAATATAGCCTGTTGCTCCGGTAACAAGGATCTTCATATCTGCATATTTCTTTTAATTTTTATTCCGTACTTCACCACGATGATAAGACGGATCATAATCCAGATAATTACGATCTTTCTCAGATATCACAGTTGGTTGCATTGGCCAATTCATACCAAACTTTGGGTCGTTCCATCGTACACCTCGAACATATTCTGGTGCATAAAACTCTGATATATAATAGGACACCATTGCGCTATTCACCAACGTTTGAAAGCCGTGTGCAAAACCTTTTGGGACATAAAGTATCTGATAGTTTTTAGCACTTAACTCAACTGCAACCCACTGACAATACGTCAGAGAATCAGGTCTCAGATCAATAATAACATCGTATATCAAACCTCTTGTACAACTGACAAGTTTCGCTTCTTCATGGGGTGCAACTTGATAATGCATTCCCCGTAACGTTCCTTTGCGCTTGTTATAAGAGATATTGCATTGTACCAGCCTTGGGTTCAGCCCGTGAGCCTCGAATTCCTTTTGACAAAAGGTGCGTGCAAAGAAGCCTCGTTCATCTTCTAAGCGCTCAGGCTCTATAATATAAGCACCTTTCAATTTGGTTTCGATAAACTTCATTTAAAGAATCGCGACTTCAGGAATGGGTACTATAAACTTCCCTCCCCATTCTTTAATAAAGGCCATTTGTTTCATGATTTCATCTTTTATATTCCAGGGTAAAATAAATAGATAATCAGGTTTTGTTTTCTGTACCTTATCAGTAGACTCGACAGGAATACGGCTGCCCGGCAGATAATGTCCTTGTTTGTGTGGGTTTTTGTCAACCGTGTAATCAATGAAATCTGTCCCGATGCCACAGTAATTCAGCAAGGTATTTCCCTTGGCAGGGGCGCCATATCCGACAATCGTTTTGCCATCTTCTTTTAACTGAATCAGGTACTTTAAAATAGACCTTTTCAGTGCCGCAACCGTCTCATTGAAAGTTAAATAATGGTTTATGTTTGTATAACCTGCATCAATTTCCCTTTGTTTTAACTCCAGACTTCGCCGAGAATTATTTTTTGTTTTATCTGCTTTATGACATGCATAGATCCTTAGTGAACCTCCGTGTGTAGCTAATTCCTCTGCATCAAATACTGTGAGTCCGTGCGCAGAAAAAATCTTTTCTACCGTTAAAAAGGAAAAGTAAGAGAGGTGTTCATGGTATATAGTATCAAATTGCGTTTCTTCCATGAGTCTCATAAGATGAGGGAATTCCATAGTAATGACACCCTGTGGCTTAAGGAGTAACTTTAAACCTTTCACAAAGTCATTGAGATTTGGTACATGGGCTAGTACATTATTTCCTAACAAAAGATCCGCACTTTTCCCTTCTTTAGCCAATTTTTTTGCTACCTCTGTTCCAAAAAAGGATACTTCCGTGGGGATACCTTTTTTTCTGGCTACTTCAGCCACGTTAGCTGCCGGTTCTATCCCTAACACAGGAACGCTTTTTTCTACAAAATATTGAAGTAAATATCCATCATTGCTGGCAATTTCAACTACGGAAGATCGATTATTAATCCCAAACCTATTTATCATCTTATCAACGTAGTCTTTAGCATGTTTTAACCAAATCTGAGAATAAGAAGAAAAATATGGGTAATCACGAAAGATCTTCTCTGGACTCTCATACTCATCTAATTGAACAAGATAGCAATTGTTGCATACATAAACCTCTAACGGATAGCACGGTTCCATCTCATGCAACTGTCCTTCCGTTAGATAAGCATTGGATAACGGAAGAGATCCAAGAGATATAAGAGGGTGTTTCAGTGGTGTATTACAAAACCTGCAATTCATATTGATTGATTTTGTTATAAATACTTTCCTCATATTCACGAATCTGTTTTATCGTGGTATTAACCATTGGCTCGTAACTATAATAAGCTTTATACCATTCAACAGTTTTTGTTAATGCATAATGTAAGTCCCACATAGGAGACCAGCCAAGGTTTGATTTGGCTTTAGAACTGTCTAATTTCAAATATTTAGCCTCATGTGGATTACCACCTTGTTTAATAGTAATGGGAAGGGGGGCACCCCACATTTTGGTAATTTGTTCAACAACCCATCGGACAGATTTTGCATCTCTATCGTCGGATCCGAAATTCCATGCACCAACAAATTCTTGTCCAGACTCGTATAAGTGTCGCCCCAATAAAAGATACCCATAGAGTGGTTCTAAAACATGTTGCCATGGACGAATTGCTTCGGGGTAGCGGAGAACAATGGGTTTATTCTCGGATAGTGCCTTTACGCAATCTGGTATGATTCTGTCCTCCGTCCAATCACCGCCACCAAGTACGTTTCCGGCTCTGACAGTGGCCAATGCTACGCCGTGTTGTTCATAATTATCTGGATTAAAGAATGACCTTACATAGGCGTTACTGATAAGCTCAGCACATCCCTTACTGCTGCTATATGGGTCGTATCCACCCAGGGAGTCATCTTCTCTGTAACCCCGAACCCACTCGTGATTTTCATAGCATTTGTCACTGGTTACAACGATTATGACTCTTACCGATGGAGTATGACGACAGGCCTCAAGTAAGTTTACTGTTCCCATGACATTTGTTTCATAGGTTTCTACCGGCTCTGTGTATGAATATCTTACCAGTGGTTGGGCTGCCAGGTGAAATACGATTTCTGGTTTGTATTTTTCCATGACAATTTTCAATTTGTGAGCATCTCTGACATCACCAGTAATCGAGGTTACTCTTTTTTCGATGTTGCAGGTTTCAAAAAAATTTGGTGTTGTGGGTGGTTTTAAGGCGTAGCCTATAGTATGAGCACCGAGCTCATGCAACCAGCAAGAAAGCCAGGAGCCTTTAAAACCAGTATGTCCTGTAATTAACACTTTTTTGTCAAAATAGAAGTTATTTAACATATTCAAAAGTGATTACCATACCTTCCACTCAGCCTTGTTTTCATTCCAGAGCTTATTTAAATATTCCATATCTCTCTGCGTATCCATACACGCCCAGAATCCCTTGTGTTTATAAACCATGAGCTGCCCTTCTGACGCGACTCTTTCTAATACCCCTATTTCCAGATCACAGCTATCGTCATAAGAAAGGTAATCAAATATTCCTTTGTTAAATACAAAGAAACCACCGCTAACACAAGTTGATCCCACATCGTGTTTTTCTATAAACTTCACGACCTTGTCGCCATGAACCTTTAATTCACCGAAACGAGAGGCAGGATTAATGCCTGTCACGGTTACTAATTTCCCGTGGCTTTTGTGAAAAGCCAAAAGATCGTTGATATCTATATCTGCTACACCATCCCCATACGTCAACATGAAGAGGGGATCGTCAATATATTTCTCGATCTTTTTCATTCTTGCGCCTTTCAGCGCAGTATCACCCGTATCTGATAAGGTGATACGCCATCCCTTTTCCCCGTGATTATTGTGTATTTCTATATTTTTCCCGTTACCAAATTCGATGGTAAAGTCGCTGTTTAGAATTTCGTAATTAAAGAAATATTCTTTAATCTTCTCGCCTTTATACCCAAGACAGAGAATAAAGTCATTGAAACCATAATGGGCATAAATCTTCATGATGTGCCAGAGGATAGGGCGATTGCCAATATTTACCATTGATTTGGGTCTAAATTCCGTTTCTTCTCTCAAGCGTGTTCCCAGTCCACCGCATAAAATAACGACCTTGAGTTTCTGATGTTCTATTCTGTTATTCATAACCATTTATTTTCGCTTGTATTCTTTTCTAGGCGATTGCGAGTTTATTTAACCTTTCGAGTTTCTCTTTATACATCTCTTTTCTTAAGTTACATATATCTTGAAGGTCTTTATTAATTTTGTTAAGCGTGGAGTTGATAGTATTATCTACTTTTCCATTTCCATTATGTTTATAAATGTAGTCTTCTAGTAACTCAAATACTTTATCTACTCTTCCAAGTGCGTACCATATATCAATAATTCTTGAGACAAGTTTCAAATTTTTTGGATCTTTTTGAAGATAACTAAAAAGTA
>ERZ1292630.3302-Hain-H41-02um-R3-3302-length-14279-cov-4_pt1 | contig 14279 bp, 15 predicted proteins | sample MGYA00564408_ERZ1292630 | MGnify/ENA primary metagenome ERZ1292630 (study PRJEB36523, sample SAMEA6512641) | groundwater metagenome | collected 2019-01-08 | study: AquaDiva: Metagenomics assemblies of 32 groundwater samples | reverse complement strand
TCCTGTTATACTTGCAAGAATTTCAGTCGTGCCTATCTCCGGCATTTATTTAATGCTCAAGAGATGCTCGGATTAACGCTCCTCTCTTTGCATAATGTCTATTTCTTTTTGGATCTGGCAGGTAAGATTCGCGAGGCAATTAAGAATAATCAATTTAGTGAATTTAAAAAAGAGTTTCTAGCTAATTACTCCCAATGCGCATAGACATTCTTACGATATTTACGAAAATGTTTGATCCGGTGCTTAATGAATCAATTATTAAGCGCGCTCGGATTAAGGGTAAGGTTAAATTTTATATTCATGACCTACGTGATTATACTTCTGATAAACACAGGAAAGTTGATGATCGGCCTTTTGGCGGAGGTTCGGGAATGGTCATGCGCGTAGAACCGATATTCAATTGTATCAAGGCCATAAAACGCAAGGCGAAGGATTCCAAAGTTATTCTATTGACTCCCCAAGGCAAGAGGCTGCATCAGGATAAAGTTAAAAAGCTCGCTAATTTTAAACATTTAATTTTGATCTGTGGGCATTACGAAGGAGTAGATGAAAGAGTGAGAAGCGAATTAGCGGATGAAGAGATCTCTATCGGAGATTATGTCCTAACCGGAGGGGAGCTTCCGGCAATGGTTTTAATCGATGCAATCATTAGGCTCATCCCCGGAGTCTTAGGTGACAAAAATTCCTTGAATTTTGAGTCTTTTGAGGGTAATCTATTAGAATATCCGCACTTTACCAGGCCGGCTAGTTTCCGTAAAATGGATGTTCCCGGTGTTCTTCTATCCGGAGATCATCCTAAAATAGAGGCTTGGAGGCGGGCGCAAGCGTTAAAGAGAACCAAAGAGAGAAGGCCGGATTTATTAAAGTAGCAATAACCATACATGGAGGCAACAATGGACAAGATGAAGCTAATTGAATCACTGTTTACTAAAAAAGATCTTCCCGTCTTTGGCGTCGGAGATACAGTAAAAGTTATGACTAGAATTCCCGAAGGCCCGGATAAATTCCGCCTGCATCCTTTTGAGGGAATAGTTATATCTAAAGAGGGATCGGGTGTAAGGGAACATTTTACCGTCCGGAAAGTATCTTATGGCGAAGGTATTGAGCGTGTATTTCCACTAAATTCTCCGAGCATTGAGCGGATTGAGATAATTCGTTCCGGCAAGGTCAAGAGAGCCAAGCTTTATTACTTGAGAAATAAGATCGGAAAGCAAGCGACGAAGATAGAAAACAAAGAAGAGAAGAAATAAATTTTATACTACGAACGTAAATTCAAGAAAAAAGGTTTTGATTTTATTATCGGTGTGGATGAAGCCGGACGGGGACCTTTAGCCGGGCCGGTAGTTTCAGCGGCAGTATTATTAAAGGTAGAGAATTTCGATACTCGTATCGATGATTCTAAGAAATTATCCCCTCTAGAGCGGGAGATTGCTTTTCCAGATATTTTAAATAATTCCGTATTTGGTATTGGCATCGTAAGCGAAAAAATAATTGATCGAATTAATATTTTGGAAGCTACCCGTCTTTCCATGCAGCAAGCCGTGAATTCTTTGATAAGAAAATTGAAAACCCTTAAAAGTAAAAGCCTTTATGTGATCGTGGACGGCAATATGCGTTTGGATCTGCCTTTGCCTTATACCTCTATTGTCAAGGGAGATACCAAGTCTTTAAGTATTGCCGCGGCTTCGATCTTAGCGAAGGTTACCCGGGATCGGATAATGCTTAATTATGATAAACTTTATCCGGAATATGGATTCGCGAGGCATAAGGGTTATCCGACTAGAGAACATCGGGATATTTTAAAGAGAATCGGACCGTCCCGGATACACCGAAAGAGTTTTCAAGGTGTCTAAAGAGAGAATATCTTTAGGGAGTAAGGGCGAGGAACTGGCCGCGGATTTATTAAGAAATAACGGATATAAAATATTATATCGCAATTATAAAACAAAGTTAGGCGAAATAGATATTATTGCCAGAGATAAAGATATAATTTGTTTTATCGAAGTAAAAACACGCAGCAGCGATAGATTCGGTTCTGGGAGTGAGGCTGTTTCGAGAATAAAACAGAGACAGATAACTAAGGCCGCGTTGAGTTTTCTTAAAGAAAAGAGCTTCTTGGATAAAAAAGCCAGATTTGATGTGGTTTCTCTGGATTGTTCTTCAGCAGAGCCGAAGTTAGATTTGATTAAAGATGCTTTTGAGCTGGATGGAAGTTTTATCTACTGATAAAAATGTATAAAGACCGGGCGATTAAAATTTATTTAGATGATTTAGCCGGGAGATTGCCTGCTCCGGGTGGCGGATCCGCTAGCGCGCTTAACTCGGCGATGGCCGCGGCGCTAATTGGCATGGTAGTGAATTTTACTTTAGGCAAACCTAAATATGCAAAGTATGAAAAAGAGCTCAAAGAGATTCTAACTAAATCAGAAGTTTTAAGAAAAGAGTTTTTGAATCTGGTGGATTTAGACGTTTTAGCTTATAAAAGCAAAAATATTAGAGATGCTTTAAACGTTCCTTTTATGGTTGCCCGTCTCTCTTTCGAAGGGATAAAATTATGTCCGGGTCTTATAAAAAAAGGAAATATAAATTTGATTACTGATCTGGCGATCGCGGCAATTCTTTTTGAAGCCGGTTTTGTTTCAGCATTTCTCAATGTGGAGATAAATTTAAAATGTTTAGCTGATAAAAAGCTGGCTAAGTCTATGGGGGGAGAGTTAAGCAAGAAAAATAAGTTGATTAAAAAGATAAGAATAGACATGGAGAAAAGAGTTGGCGAAATTATTAGAGGGTAAGCCTTTAGCGGAAAAGATTAAGCAAGAGATAAAACAGGCAGTTCAATCTCTCTGTGTTAAGCCGGTATTAGCCAGCGTTATGGTTGGTGAGGATGCCGCAGCTGATGTTTATGTAAAATCCCAGGAAAGAATCGCTAAAGATTTGGGCATAAATTATCAACTTCACAAATTAGCCGCAGATACTTCAGAAAAGAAGTTAGTTGAATTAATAAAAGAGTTAAATTCGGATAAATCAGTTAGCGGTATAATTATTCAGATGCCACTTCCGAAAGGGGTAGATTACAAAAAGATCAGAGATTGTGTCTCTTCGGCTAAAGATGTGGAAGGAATAAGTCCGTTAAACCTCGGCATGATTATGCTTGGTAAGGCAAAACTCGTCCCTTGCGTGGCCAGCGCGGTAATGGAATTATTAAATTCTACGGGGATAGATTTATCCGGAAAAGAAGTGGTTCTTGTTGGCTGGACTGATATTGTGGGTAAGCCGCTGGCGGTGCTTTTATCAGAAAAACTCGCTACAGTTACTATTTGCCAAATTAAAGTAAAAAACATAGAAGAGTTTGTACGTAGGGCAGAGGTGCTTATTGTGGCTGTCGGGAAAGCCGGTTTAATTAAAGGTAACTGGATTAAGAAAGACGCGGTAGTTATAGATGTGGGGATCAATCGCGTAGACGGCAAGATCGTTGGTGACGTGGAATTTGAAGGAGCAGAGAGATTAGCCTCTTATATTACTCCTGTCCCCGGAGGAGTAGGGCCGCTTACAGTTATGATGTTGATGCGCAATCTAGTCGAAGCAGCTAAGCTGCAGCAATAAAATATATTGGTGAGGCACCCAATTCTAAAGGCACCTTGCCTTAAGGGATGGGCAAGTGTCCCGCATTCTGCGGGAATGTATTGGTGTCATAATTATGGGAGTTTAATTTGACTTTTAAAGAGAAATTATTAGCGGGAAAATTTATGGTGACCTCGGAAATAGGGCCGCCAAAAGGTATTGATATCCGGCAGCTTTTAGAGGATGCTGAACTTATTCGTAATCGGGTTGACGCGATTAATGTCACAGATTTACAGAGCTCGGTGATGCGCCTCGGTTCACTAGCAGTCTCAAGCTTGTTAAAGCATCAGGGGTTTGAGCCGATCTACCAGTTGACCTGTCGTGATCGCAATCGCTTGGCATTGCAATCTGATCTTTTATCTGCCGCTGCTTTAGGTATTGAGAATGTTTTAATACTCACCGGTGATCATCCGACACTAGGAGATCATCCGGAAGCTAAGCCGGTATTTGATCTGGATTCAGTCCAACTTTTACAAGTGGCTAAAACATTGGAGTCGGGAAGCGATATGAAGGGCAATAAATTGACCGGCCCATCGCCGAAATTTTGCTTAGGCGCGGTGGTTAATCCCGGGGCAGACCCATTAGAGCCGCAGATTATAAAGATGGAGAAAAAAATTGCTGCGGGGGCTGAATTCTTCCAGACTCAAGCAGTCTATGACTTAAAAATATTCGAGAATTTCTTAAATAAAACTAAACATTTAAAGACTAAAATTATGGCGGGAATAGTTTTACTTAAATCCGCGGGTATGGCCAGGTATATGAATCAGAATGTCGCCGGAGTATTTGTCCCGGATAATCTGATTAAAGAGATGGAAGAAGCCAAAGACAAGGCGGCTGTTTCTATCGAAATCGCTGCTCGTTTGATTAAAGATTTAAAGCCGATTTGTAACGGGGTGCATATTATGCCCATTGGCTTCGACAAGATAGTTCCTCGGGTATTAGACGCCGCATCATTATGAAAAACCATATCGTTATAATCGGAGCTTCGCTTTCCGGTCATAATATCGCTTTGCGTTTAAGGGAGAAGAATAAGAATTGTCAGATTACCTTAATTAGCGAAGAGGAATATCCCGCCTATGACCACTTAAAATTGGCAGATCTTATCAGCGGCGTAATCAGCGAAAAAGATATCTTTCTTTGTCGTGAAGAGGATTATGCTAAGCTGGGAATAAATTTTATCAAGAATAAGAAAGTCGGGAGCCTGAATATTTCGAAAAAACTGCTTTATTTTAAAGACAAAGGAAATATTAATTATGATATTTTGGTCATCGCTTCAGGAAGAAGCCCGTCCATTCCTGATATTCCGGGAGCTAAAAAAGAAGGGGTTTATCGTATTTATACATTAAATGATACGAAAGAGTTTATCGAGCGTTATATCGCGCATCCGGTCTGCATCGCAGGGAGCAATAGCTTTGCTTTAAAAATGGCCGAGGCCGTGGCGAAGAAATATGGGGTGGAAGTAAAACTTTTAAGCTCGGCTACGTTCGATCCTTCTAATATCCCGGAGAATACGGAAATTATCAATGATTCTATAAGCGAAATAATCGGCGAAGGCGAGACTCAAGCGGTTAAACTTAAAAGCGGTAAGGCTTTAGGTGTTTGCGCGGTTTTGTTTATCGATGATTATAAATCTAATATTGAATTTTTAAAAGGCACTGATATCGGGATCAAAGATGATTTTATTCTGGTCGATGGATGGATGCGCACTAATCAGGATAATATCTTTGCTTGCGGAAGCGTGGTGCGTAAAGATAGTTTAGTGATAAGTATGATGTTGGTGGATCATATAATCGCCAAGTTAGGGGAAGTAAGTGCTAGCCTCCCGGCTTAAAAAATTTCCTAAGGTAAGTATTAATATCTCTCTGCCTTATTTAACGGATTTCGAAGGCGAGAGAATTAGCGAAAAAGACCTGCGCATTGAATTTGGCGGCGAAAAAAATCCCTCCCTGGAATTTTTAACTTCCAAGAATGAAAATGAAGTAGAAGACGGTAAGATCGAGATAATCGGCCCGGATATCGATAAGTTGGGTTCGGGTATCAGATTTCTGCCTTTGGCGATAGTGATCGATGTTTACGGCCGCAAGATGCAAAAAGATTTCGAGCCGATTCTGGAACGCCAGATTCATCGCTTTATTAATTATGCCAGTGGCCTGATGCATTCCGGCCAGCGTCAGATGAATTTAATCAGAGTGAGTCGGAAAGCTTATGAGAATGGTTTCAGGTTAAAAGACCTCGGGGTGATATTACACGCGATGCTGCATCAGGAATATAAGGCGATTGTAGATAAAGTTCAGGTTAAAATATACACTAAGCCAGAAGATATTAAAAAGCTGCTTATTAAGGCAAAAAAAGTTTTCGTAGAGCGGGATGAACGCCTAGAAGGAATGACTGACGAGAGCGTGGATACTTATTATTCTTGCTTGATTTGTCAGTCACTCACGCCAAATCACGTTTGTGTCATTACTCCGGAAAGAATGGGAATATGCGGGGCATATTCCTGGTTGGATGCCAAGGCTGCTTTTGAAATTACGCCTTATGGCCCGAATCAGCCAATTTTTAAAGGTAAAGCGCTTAATAAAAAATTGGGCCAGTGGAAGAGTGTAAATGATTTCGTAAATAGCAAATCTAGTAAAACAATCAAAAAGGTTAGTTTGTATTCTTTAATTAATTCTCCCCAGACAGCTTGCGGGTATTTTGAATGTATTATTGTTATCATCCCCGAAGTTAATGGAGCAATGGTTGTGCATCGAAATTATTCCGGCCCGACCCCAGTGGGAATGGATTTTACTACTCTGGCAAGCTTAGTGGAGAGAGGGGCGCAAACCCCCGGATTCCTAGGGGCGAGTAAGTCATATATCTTAAGCAAAAAATTTATTTCCGCTGAAGGCGGACTAAAACGCGTGGTTTGGATGCCTAAGGAATTAAAGAAATTACTGGGGAGTAAATTGGAAAAAACCGTCCAAGATATAGGCGAACCTAATTTGCTGGAAAAGATTGCGGATGAAGGAGTTGCTACCACTGTAGAGGAGTTGGAAAGTTTTATCAAAAAGGTTAAACATCCCGCTCTTTATATGGAGCCATTAATACGCCATTAATACAATAATTCTCTTGACGTATCTAACTTATAATATATAATAAAAGAAATAAATGTTAATCTCAATTCCCAAGATAGACTTGAAAAAAATAATCCTAAATTTAGTTATTTTGTTCCTTGCTTCGAATCTCTCTGCTTTCTCCCAAAATTTACCTAATTCTGGCAAGCAGGAAGAGCTTACTACTTTGCAGAAGCAGGCGCGGGAATACCGTGATGAAGGGATCAAAGTTCAAGATACCGGAGATTTGGATTCAGCGATGAAGTATTATCAAAAAGCCATAGAGGTGGATTCTACTTATGCGGTCGCTTATAATGATTTAGGTGTAATTTACGAAGCTAAAGAAATGACTGACCGGGCAGAGGAGAGTTATATTAAAGCTATAAAGATTGATCCTTATTATTTAAGTACTTATACTAATCTAGCGTTTATATATGAAGAAAAAAGGAATTTCAGCAAGGCTGCTTATTGCTGGAAGAAGAGGGCTGAATTAGGGGATCTTGAAGATCCCTGGACCAGGAAGGCAAGAGAGCGCCTGGAAGACATCCGCCTAAGTTTGTCTCCACGACCGGCCCAAGATTCACAGGAGAAAGATGTAGTAAAACTTATGAAAGACGTTGCTAACGAAAAGTATATGTTAAGCCATGATGATAAATTACTGGCGCGTAAATATTTTAGGAAAGCCAGTGATAGTTTTAAGAAAGAAGATTACGCCACCGCTATAAAAAAAGCATCTGACGCCCAAATCTTAGACCCGGGTAATAAGGATATAGAGGAGTTTATCGACAGATCCCAGAATAGGGCATTATCACGATAGAAACTACTTAAGAGTAAAAGTCCCCTACCAAAATTGAATTCCAAACATTTTATTCATGGCTAGTAAAAGATTATATTTATTGGATGCTACGGCTTTTTGTTATAGGGCTTTTTATGCGGTCAGAGGCCTGACTACTTCTTTCGGCCAGCCTACCGGAGCTATTTACGGGTTTGTAAATATTTTAAATAAAATAATCAAAGATAATAATCCGAAGTATTTAGCCGTTTGTTTCGATGTCTCTCGGGAAACCTTCAGGTCCAAGCTTTTTGCCCAGTATAAGATTCAGCGTCCGCCGATGCCCGGTGATCTTTCCAGCCAGATTCCTTTAATTAAGGAGATAGTTTCGGCCTACGGTTTTTCAATTATTGAAAAAGCGGGATTCGAGGCCGATGATATTATCGCTAATTTCGCGAAAAAAGCTAAAGCTTTAAAAGTTCCAGTGACTATTGTCAGTTCGGATAAAGATATTTTGCAATTAGTGAGTGAAGATGTGGAAGTATTTAGCCCTTATAAAGATACCGGTGTGACTTATGACGAAAATATGGTGGAAGAGCGTTTCGGAGTCAAGCCTAACCAAGTCGCGGATGTGATTAGTCTAATGGGCGATAATGCCGATAATATCCCCGGGATTTCGGGTATCGGAGAAAAAACCGCGCTGGGGTTAATTAAGGAGTTTGGTTCGCTGGATAATTTGCTGGAAAATGTCGATAGTATAAAGAAAGAAAAGATAAAGCAGACAATAAAGGATAGCCAAGATAAGATTGCATTAAATAAAAAATTAGTAGTTTTATCCGGAGATGATGTAGCGATAGATTTTAATTTGAAAGATTTAGAGATTGGCAATCCGGATTTAGTTAAACTGGCGAATCTCTTTAAACGCTTAGAGTTTAAAAAATTCTTAGTGGGGTTAGGTTTAAAAGATGAAAATGTTGTTAAGGTAAAGACGGAAGAATGTAGTGACCGAGATTTAACCAAGATTTTTAAATCCGGGGACGAAATGTATCTTTCTATCGAAAGTCCGGAAAGCATATTTTTTTATTGCCAGGAAAGAATTATGCATCTGGATAAAGTCGGCGATCATTTTAGGAAAATCCTCTCCGATCCCAATATTAGAAAGATTAGCCATGATTTAAAGAAGTGTAAAGTTTTATTGGCTAAAGACGGGATACTTTTCGAGGGTTTATATTTCGATACCATGATTGCGGCTTATCTTTTGAATCCTTCGCAATCGGATTATGCTTTAGAGAGTATAGCTTTAGGGTATCTGGATAAGATACCGCATAGCGGAAAGATAAGTTCCCAGGAAGGCCTTACTTTGATTAAAGAACTAAAACCGAAGTTGGAGAATTTGTTAAAAGAGAAGTCGCTCTTTAAATTATTTACTGATACCGAGATGCCGCTCTCCGATGTATTATCTGAAATGGAGCTTTGCGGGATAAAGCTGGATTTAAAATTATTAGCTTCACTCTCTAAAGATTTGGAAAAAAGGCTCAAAGAATTAATCCGGGATATATATGATTTAAGCGGCACGGAATTTAATATTAATTCTCCGAAACAGCTTAGGGTAATTTTATTCGACAATCTTAAACTCCCGGTAATTAAAAAGACTAAGACCGGGCCTTCTACCGACGAAGAAGTGTTGAATAAATTAGCCACTAAACATAAGCTCCCGGCATTATTATTAGAATACCGCCAGCTTACGAAATTAAAAACAACCTATGTTGATGCGCTTCCGGAGTTAGTGGACGAGAAAACCGGAAAAATTCATACTTCTTTCAACCAATGCGCTACCGAGACCGGGAGGTTGAGTTCGAGTAATCCGAATTTACAGAATATTCCGATTAAAACCGATATCGGTAAAAATATCCGGCGCGCGATAGTCGCTTCCAGTAAAGAAAATTTGCTGATCTCCTGTGATTATACCCAGGTAGAGTTAAGGATGCTGGCGCATTTATCTAAAGATGAAAATTTAATCAGTGCGTTTATCGCCGGCCATGATATTCATAAAATTACCGCCAGCCTGATTTATGGAATAGAGGAGAAAGAAGTAACTGGGGAGATGCGTGATACGGCTAAAAGAGTGAATTTTGGGATTGTTTATGGCCTGACTTCTTTTGGTTTGAGTCGGGATCTGAAAATTTCGCTTAATGAAGCGCAGGCTTTTATTGACGCGTATTTTACCCGCTATCCCGGGGTTAAAGAGTATATTGAAAGCGAGATAAAAAAAGCCCAGAATGACGGATATGTCACTACTATTTTGGGCCGGAGAAGGTATATACCTGAAATTAATAGCAAGAATATGATGGTTCGCCAATTTGCGGAGCGCCAAGCGGTAAATACGCCTATCCAAGGTTCGGCTTCTGATCTGATTAAATTAGCGATGATTAATATCCGTAATGAAATTAAAGATAAAAAGTTAGAATCAAAAATGATCATGCAAATTCATGACGAATTAGTGTTTGATTTGCCCAAAGGCGAACTATCGCCTTTAGTCAGTTTAGTGCGCGAGAGAATGGAGAAGGTTTTAAAACTCGACGTGCCGGTTACCGTAGATATAAAAAAGGGCCATAATTGGCTGGAGATGCTTGCCTGTCCCTGCCTGTCCGGCAGGCAGGCGGCAGGCAGGGAGGAAGTATGAACCCCGCACCTTCAATAAATTCAAATAAGGAGTGGTTAAATTTTGTTGTAATGAATAAGAAAGAAGGTGCGGGGTGAAGATAGTAATTTGCGCTTCCGAAGTGGTTCCGTATGCCAAGACCGGAGGGTTGGCGGATGTAGCCGGGGCATTACCTTTAGCCTTAGAAAAAGAAAAACAGGAAGTTATTATTATTTTGCCGCGCTATAAAGCGGTGGATAGCGCTAAATTTGATCTTAAGAGATTGAGTGCCGACATCTCCTATTGCGGGATGGGGAATAATATAAAAGTTTATTTTATTGAAAACGAAAAGTATTTCAATCGAGACGGATTATACGGCAATAAAGAGGGCGACCATAAGGATAATTTAGATCGTTTTGCTTATTATTGCCGTCGGTCGTTAAACCTCTTAAAGGAGATAAAATTTAAACCGGATATTATTCATTGCCATGATTGGCAATCTGCTTTAATCCCCATATACCTGAAAACAGTTTATGGAAATGATCAGTTTTTTAAAAAGACGCGCTCGGTTTTAACCATACATAATATTGGCTATCAGGGCCTCTTCCCGAAGGATGAATTCCCGAAGCTGGGGTTGGATTGGGAGCTTTTCAATATGGAGAAGCTGGAGTTTTATGGCCGGGTTAATTTATTGAAGGGTGGTTTGGTTTTTGCCGATTTAATTAATACTGTCAGCCCTACCTATGCCAAAGAGATTGAGACCGAGGAATTCGGATTCGGACTTGAAGGGGTATTAAATGATCGTAAAGGTTCGGTTTTCGGCATCTTAAACGGGTTAGATTATGATATCTGGAATCCTCAAAACGACAAATTTATCGCGCAAAATTTTTCTGCGCTTGATTTTGATAAAAAGAAAAAGAATAAAGAAGCCCTCCAGTCAATCTGTAAATTACCTAAAGTTGGGGATATCCCGCTATTTGGCATTGTTTCAAGATTAGCCGAGCAGAAGGGGTTTGATATTTTGGCCGAAGGTATTGACGAAATATGCAAGATGGGGATTCAGATGGTAATTTTGGGGACCGGAGATATTAAATATCACCAGATTCTTGAAGCGATTGTCCGGAAGTATCCGAAAGTAATTTCTTTGAATCTTAAGTTCGATGATCCTTTGGCGCACAAAATTTACGCCGGTTCGGACATCTTTCTCATGCCCTCTAGATATGAGCCTTGCGGGCTAGGTCAATTAATATCTTTGAGATATGGGACTATTCCGCTGGTTTTCAAAACCGGGGGTTTAGCGGATACGGTAAATTCATCCAATGGTTTTGTTTTTGATAATTACAGTAAGATCGGCCTGATCAAAGCGATTAAAAAAGCTAGCGCGGTTTTTTCCGAGAGTGAAAAATGGGGTGTTTTGATCTCGCGGGCAATGAAGTGCGATTTTTCCTGGGCCGCATCCGCTAAGAAGTATTTGGAATTATATGCTAAAGCGAAAGAAGCTTAATAAGAAAGTTATTGGCGTAACCGGAATTTTCGGCAGCGGTAAAAGCACTGTTTCCGGCATGCTCAAAGCTTACGGCCTTAAGATCATCGACGCGGATAAAATAGCGCATCGCTATCTTTTGCCCGGGAGTAAAACTTATAAAAGGATACTGAATTATTTCGGAAAGAGTATTCTTAAAAAAGATCATCGCATCGACCGAAAGAAGCTCGGAAAGCTGGTTTTTGATAATCGAAAGCTACTCCAGAAACTAAATAGTATCGTGCATCCTAAGGTGATTTCTGATATCAAAGATGGAATTAAGAAATCAAAGGAAAAGATTGTTGTCCTGGATGCGCCGTTGCTCTTGGAATCAGGGTTAAGAAAAATAGTCGATGATCTGATTGTGGTAATAATTGAAAGAGATGAGCTAATGAGGAGGTTAGCGAAAAGAAATGTTTTAAAAAGGCCGGAGATATTAAAAAGAATAAAATCCCAGATTCCGCAAAAAGTAAAGTCACGATTTGCGAATTTTATTATAGATAACAGCGGGACGGTTAAAGAGACGAAAATACAGGTAAAAGAAGTGATGAAAAAAATTGAGGAGGGTATGTGGAGAAATTAGAGATTAAGGTTTTGAAAGACATGAAAATAACCGAATTAAACAAGTTAGCCAAAGAGCTTAATGCTAACGGAACTAGCGGGTTAAAAAAACAGGATTTAATTTTTAAGATCCTGCAGGCGCAAGCGGAAAAAGAAGGCCTGATGTTCGGCGAAGGAGTTTTAGAGATTCTTCCCGAAGGCTTTGGTTTTTTAAGGAGCCCGAATTATAATTATTTGCCTTGTCCCGACGATATCTATATTTCGCCTTCGCAGATAAGAAAGTTCGACTTAAGGACCGGAGATACTGTTTCCGGGCAGATCCGTCCGCCCAAAGAAGGGGAAAAATATTTCGCTTTGCTTAAAGTGGAAGCGGTAAACTTTGAAAATCCGGAAGATGTTAAAGAGAAGGTGCTCTTCGATAATCTTACTCCGGTCTATCCGCATGATGCTTTCGGGCTCGAGACTAAGCCGGATGAAGTATCAATGAGAGTGATGAATTTGTTGGCTCCGATAGGCAAAGGTCAGCGCGGTTTAATTGTCGCCCAGCCTTATAGCGGCAAAACTGTGCTTTTGCAGAAAATCGCCAATGCCATAACCACCAATAATCCGGATGTTATTTTAATCGTGCTTTTAATCGATGAGCGGCCGGAAGAAGTTACCGATATGCAGCGCCATGTTAAAGGCGAAGTTATTTCTTCGACCTTTGATGAGCCGCCGGAGAGGCATGTGCAGGTAGCCGAGATTGTATTGGAAAAAGCTAAAAGGTTGGTTGAACATAAGCGCGATGTAGTGATTTTGTTAGATAGTATAACGCGTTTAGCCCGCGCCTATAATTCAGTTGTTCCGCATAGCGGCAAGGTTCTTTCAGGCGGTGTTGATTCTAACGCTCTGCAAAAACCTAAGAGATTTTTTGGAGCAGCGCGCGCGGTTGAAGAGGGTGGAAGTTTGACCATTATCGCAACAGCATTAGTTGATACCGGAAGCAGAATGGATGAAGTTATCTTCGAGGAATTTAAAGGGACAGGAAATATGGAGACCCAGCTCGACCGAAATTTATTCCAGCGCAGAATCTACCCGGCAATTGATATTAAACGTTCGAATACACGTCACGAAGAGCTTCTGGTTAAGCCCGATGTCCTGCAGAAGACCTGGATCTTGAGGAAGGTGCTCAATGAATTGAATAATGTTGAAGCGATGGAGCTTTTAGTCGGCAAACTTAGCAAGACCAAGAATAATGAAGAGTTTTTAAACAGTATGAATCAATAAAAAAGGAGAGTAGTAAGATGAAAGAGAAAATACATCCAGAATACAAAGAGAGCACAATTGTTTGTGCTTGTGGAGAGACGATCCACACTCGTTCAACTCGTCCAAGCATCAGAGTTGAAATTTGTTCAAAGTGTCACCCATTCTTTACCGGAAAACAGAAATTCGTAGATTCTGCCGGACGCGTGGATAAGTTTATCAAGAAATACGGTAAAAAATAATAGTGCATCAGGAACTAAAAATGTTTGAACAACTGCAAAAACTAGAAGACCGCTCCAATGAATTGGAGCAACTGCTAAGTTCATCTGAAGTTCTTTCTGACCGGGAAAGATCCAATAAGTTGGCTAAGGAGCTTTCCGGAATCAGGGGGCCGGTAGCTTTATTCCGGGAATATAAAAGAATAATGAAAGAGGCCTTTGATCTGCAGGCAGTTTTAAAAGATAAGCATGATGCTGATTTTATCGAATTGGCTAAGAGCGAACTTCAGGAGCTGGAAGCGAAAAAGCAAGAGATTGAAGGTAAGATAAAAGTAGCTCTGACCCAGGAAGATAAAGATGCTGATCGCGATGTTATTCTAGAGATCAGGCAAGGGACCGGAGGGGATGAAGCGGGGTTGTTTGCCGCCGACCTCTACCGGATGTATACTAAATATGCTACGAATAAAGGCTGGACTACAGAGCTTATGTCCGCGAGTGATAATGAGTCCGGCGGCCTTAAAGAAGTATCTTTCGCGGTAAAAGGAAAAGATGTTTTCCGCAGGCTTAGATATGAGAGCGGGGTGCACAGCGTGCAGCGCGTTCCTACTAC
>ERZ1292630.3301-Hain-H41-02um-R3-3301-length-14279-cov-8_pt1 | contig 14279 bp, 12 predicted proteins | sample MGYA00564408_ERZ1292630 | MGnify/ENA primary metagenome ERZ1292630 (study PRJEB36523, sample SAMEA6512641) | groundwater metagenome | collected 2019-01-08 | study: AquaDiva: Metagenomics assemblies of 32 groundwater samples | reverse complement strand
TGATCGTCGTGCGTCGCGAGCGACAGGAAGAGATCGTGGATCTCCTCCTCCACTTCCAGCGGACGCGCGTCGGAGCGGTCGATCTTGTTGATCAGAACGATCGGCCGCTTGCCGCTCTCCAGCGCCTTCTTCAGCACGAAGCGTGTCTGGGGGAGCGGGCCCTCGGCCGCGTCCACGAGGAGGAGCACCCCCTCCACCATCGTGAGGATTCGCTCGACCTCGGAACCGAAATCACGGTGGCCCGGGGTGTCGACGATGTTGATCACGGTCTCGCCGAAGCGGATGGCGGTGTTCTTCGCGAGAATCGTGATGCCGCGCTCGCGCTCCAGGTCACCCGAGTCCATGACGCACTCGGCGACATGCTGGTTTTCGCGGAACGTCCCACTCTGACGGAGGAGGGCGTCCACGAGCGTGGTCTTGCCATGGTCCACGTGCGCGACGATGGCGATAGCGCGACGATCGGTTCTTTTCATTGCGGTTATCATAGCCCATAAGGATAGCACAGAAAGTCAAGAGGATGCGGCTCTAAAGGGAGGCCTGGCACGGGCGGGTCGATCGCGTATCATGCCTCCACTAGGACCGGCTCGGATGTGTTCGTGGACGGCGGATACACCGCCGCCTGATCGCGCCCGGGCCCCACTCCAAGGAAGGAGGAGTCCCGTCCATGCTCGGAGCCTCTTCGCGGTTCGTCGCCATCCTCGCGCTTGCCGGTCTTCTGGGAACCGGTTGTGCCGCGGTCCCGGCGCAGCACATCGGCGTCATCGAGTCGTTTGGCAAGATTTACGAAACCACCTGGGGGCCGGGCCTCCATCTCTGGCTTCCCTGGACGGGCGTCCACCGCATCAACTGCCGCACCAGCCAGATCGAGGAGCGCACCTCCACACCGACAAGCGAAGGCCTCGTCGTCGGGCTCGACGTCAGCATCGTCTATCACCCCGAGCCGACGACCGCCAAGGACATCTACGGGCGGTACGGCGGCCTGGACGGTCTCGTGGCGAACGTCCTGGTGCCGGAATTCCGCAGCGTGGTCCGGGACGTCACGGCCGGTTTCAATGCCGTCGATCTCTATTCGGGCCGCCGCGAGGAAGTGGGCCGCAAAATGCTCGAGCTCATGCGCGACCGGATGAAGGATCGCGGCGTGAACATCGAGGCGGTCCTCCTCCGGAACATCGAGCTTCCCGCGCAGGTCGCCAAGGCGGTGGAGGCCAAGCTGGCCGCCGATCAGCAGGCGCAGCAGATGGAATTCGTGCTTCGCAAGGAGTCGAAGGAAGCAGAACGGAAGCGGATCGAGGCGCAGGGCATTTCCGATTTCCAGCGGATCGTCACGGCGGGGATCTCGCCGGCGCTCCTGACCTGGAAGGGAATCGAGGCGACCGAGAAGATCGCGACCTCTTCCAACACGAAGATCGTGATCGTGGGCGGGAAAGACGGCCTCCCGATCATCCTCAACACCGACAAGTAGCGTCGGGGGCCGGGCGCGGCGCCGTGGCGCTACTTCTCCCGGGCGAGGCCCCGGAGAAGAGAGTCGACCATGGCGCCTGCTCGCTCCTCGATCGGCCGCCAGTCGACCCACGAGTCGTGCTGCCTGGCGATGGCGAGCGCGGCGACGCCATGAGTGCCCGCCCAGAGCGTCTGGGCGACCAGGTGGGGATCGATGAACTCGGGGCGAAGCCGTCCCGCGGCGATCGCCTCGTCGCAGGCCTTGAGCAGGAACGCGTGGACGCCTTGCTCGGGGCGTTCGCGCCCTGACGCGGGCTCCTCGGACTCGGATTCGAGCGGGGCGCCCGGAGTCATGAACATCAGCCGGTAGTGGTGGGGGTGCTCCAGGGCGAACGCGATGTAGCCGCGGCCCAGCATGCGGAGCCGCTCCAGCGGGTCGGGGACACGCGACAGGACCTGGAAGCGGGCCGTCAGGGCTCCGAGGTCCTCGGCGCAGAGGCGCCGGAAGAGTTCCCGCTTGTCCTTGAAGTGGAAGTAGAGAGCCGTTGGGGTGTACTCCACCCGCTCTGCTATCTTTCGCATCGTGACCGCCTCAAACCCCTCCAAGGCAAAGAGTTCCCGCGCGGCATCGAGGATCCGTCGCTGAGTTACTTCCTTCTCCCGCTCGCGTCTTGACCTGGTATCCATATTCTCGGTACAAAATATAACAAGATTAGAAAATGTTACAAGATAATAATGTCTCGGTGGTGTGTCTGGGCGAGAGTTGCAATTCGTTATTGAGGTTCTACTTCCCGTCGCCATCGAGCAGATTGCCCAGGCCACCCAGGATCGACCCCTCCTCGCGCCGTCCGCCTCCTCTCTGAGGAGCCGCCGCGTAGATACGGCTGGCGAGCCGGCTGAAGGGGAGCGACTGGAGCCAAATCCGGCCGGGGCCGCGGAGCGTCGCGAAAAAGAGTCCCTCGCCGCCGAAGAGCGCGCTCTTCAGTTTTCCGACGTACTGGATGTCGTACGAAACGCTCGGCTGCATCGCCACGATGCACCCCGTGTCGACCCGAAGCACGTCCGAGGGTCCGAGCGTCTTTTCCTCGAGGGTCCCGCCGGCGTGGCAGAAGACCCAGCCGTCGCCGGTCAGGCGCTGCATGATGAACCCCTCGCCGCCGAAGAGGCCGCCGCCGAAGCGGCGGTTGAAGGCGATCCCGATCGATACGCCCTTGGCGGCCGCCAGGAAGGAGTCCTTCTGCGCGATGAGTTCGCCGCCAAGTTCCTTCAGGTGGAGCGGCTGGATCTTGCCGGGGTAGGGGGCCGCGAACGCCGCCGCCCTCCGCTCGGACGACTCGTTGTGGAACACCGTCATGAATAGCGACTCGCCCGTCAGGAGCCGCTTGCCGGCGCCGACGAGTTTGCCCATGAAGCCTTGTTGCTGCGCCGACCCGTCGCCGAAGATCGTGTCCATCTCGATCCCCTGCTCCAGGTACATCATTCCGCCCGCTTCGGCGATGGCCGCTTCACCCGGATCGAGAAGAACCCGCACGAACTGCATGTCGTCGCCCAGAATCTCGTAATCCACTTCGTGCATCGTCGCCATGGCGGTTGCCTCCCGGGGTTACGGCGCCCGAACCGACGGGCCCTTGTCACCTGCGCTCAAAACTACCATTCTTACGGCGATTCGGTCCCCGGAGTTTCACGAGGAGGTGCGATGCCCCGTAACCCAAGCGTCTCTCATGTCCTGGCGGCGATTGCCGTCGTTCTGATGGCCCTCTCCGCCGCCACCGCGCCGGCGCAGCCGCGCGAGAAGCGCGTCACGCGCGAGGCGAAGCCGGAGCTGGCGAAAGAGATCGCGGTCAAGACCTTGAAGAACGGGCTGACCGTGATCGTCTGGCCCGACCACGACGTGCCGAACGTCGCGATGATCACGCTCTACCGGGCCGGGAGCCGAAACGAGCGCCCCGGGATCACGGGGATTTCCCACTTCTTCGAACACATGATGTTCAACGGTTCGAAGAACTATCCGGCGGGCGATTACGACCGCCTTCTCGAGGCCGCGGGCGGCAGCAACAACGCCTACACGAGCGAGAACGTCACCGCCTACCAGAACTGGATCCCGAAGAGCGCGCTCGACACCATCTTCCGGCTGGAAGCCGATCGCATCTGCTGCCTCTCGCTCGACTCGCTCAGCGTTGAGAGCGAACGTGGGGTCGTCTACTCCGAACGGCGCACGACGACCGACAACAACAACGAATCGTTCCTGGACGAGCAGGTGCAGGCCGCCGCCTTCACCGCCCACCCGTACGGGTTCCCCGTCATCGGGTGGCCGAGCGACATCGAACGCTGGTCGCAGCGGGATCTCCGAGAATATTTCCGGACCAACTACGCGCCCAACAACGCGACGATGGTCGTCGCGGGCGACGTGACCCCCGATGAGATATTCGCTCTCGCGGCCCGGCATCTGGAGGGGATTCCGGCGCAGCCGCCGCCGCCAGCCGTCCGCACCGTGGAGCCCGCGCAGCTGGGAGAACGGCGCGTGATCGTCCGCCGGCCGGGGAAAGTGCCGTTCCTCCAGGTTGCCTTCCACGCCGGGCGCGCGAACGACCCCGACGTGGAGACGCTCGATCTGCTGAGCACGATTCTGACCGGAGGCGAATCGAGCCGGCTTTACCGGCGGCTCGTCGATCGGGATCAGGTGGCCATCGGTCTCTACGACTACATGCTCCGTGGCTTCGACCCGGGTCTCTACCGGATCCTGGTCACCGTCTCGCCCGACAAGGGAGTCGAGGCGTGCGAGTCGGCGCTCTTCGACGAGCTGGCCCGCGTCGGCCGCGATGGCGTCACCGAGGCCGAGTTGAAGAAGGCGAAGAAGATCTCCGTCGCGAATTTCTGGCGTCGCATGGCGACGATCGACGGAAAGGCGGCGACGCTCGGCGACGCCCAGGTCTTTCGGGGCGATTGGCGCGACGCCTTCGCCGCGCCCGATCGCTACGCGCGGGTGACGGCCCGGGAGATCCAAGCCACCGCGAAGCGGCTCTTCGACGAGAAGAACCGCACGGTCGGAATCTTCATTCCCGAGAACGAGGCGGTCGCCGCTTCCCCGAAGGGAGGCGCGCGATGAAGATCCGGCGCGCCTCCCTCGCGATGGTTCTCGGCGGGGCGCTCCTTGGCGCGGCCGTCGCGGCTCCGCCCGCGGGGGCGCAGGCCATCCGGCTTCCCGAGATCCGCGACATCACGCTTCCGAACGGAACGCGGATCTTCCTGGCCGAGCGCCACGACGTGCCGCTCGTCGCGTTGAGCGCGTACGTGCGCGGGGGATCGCTGACCGATCCGGAAGGAAAGGAAGGGGTCGCCTCCTTGACCGCGGAGATGCTCCGAAAGGGGGCCGGGAAGCGGAGCGCCGAGCAGATCGCCGAGGCGGTCGACGGCGTCGGGGGCGCGCTGTCCACCGGCGCGGGCATGGAGAGTTTCTACGTCTCCGGCGAGTTCATGACGGGCGACGCCGATCTGATGATCGAACTCGTGGAGAGCGTTCTCCGGAAACCCGCCTTTCCCGACTCCGAGTTCGTGAAGCTGCGCGGCCAGAACGTGGATGGCATCGTGGCGCTGAAGGACGATCCGGGGAACGTCTTCCGCGCGTACGGCAGCGCGTACTTCTACGGCGCGCATCCCTACGGCCGCCCCATCGGCGGTGACGAGGCCACCGTCGCGGCGCTGACGCGCGACGACGTGCTCGGTTGCTATCGGGATCAATTCGGGGGAGACCGGCTCATCCTCGTCGTGGTCGGTGATTTCGCCGTCTCCACGATGGAGCCGAAACTCCGCGCCGCGTTCGGCGACTGGGGAAAGGCCGCGGGCGCGCTACCGCGCGTGACGGAGCCGGAGCGGGTCGGCGGCCGCCGCGTACTCCTGGTGGACAAGCCCGACGCCACGCAGACCTACTTCTGGATCGGGAATCGCGGCGTGTCGGTCCTCGATTCCGATCGCGATGTCCTCGACGTGGCCAATACGGCGTTCGGGGGGACCTTCGCGTCGCTTCTGAACACGGCGCTCCGGGTCAAGTCGGGTCTCACCTACGGCGCGAGTTGCCGGCTTCAGCGGCTCTCGGCCGGCGGCAGCGTGGGGATCGGCTCCTACACGAAGACCGAGTCGACGCAGAAGGCGATCGATCTGGCGCTCGAGACGCTCCGAGGATTCCGCGCCGCGGGACTGAAGACGGCGCGGCTCTCCTCCGCCCGGAACTACATCAACGGACAGTTTCCGACGGATCTGGAGACGGCCGGCCAGCTGGCGGGGCAACTCGCCGTGAACGCCTTCCATGGACTCGACCAGGAGGAGATCACCGGCTACCCCGCGCGAATCGCCGCCGTCGACAGTGCGGCCGTGCACCGTGCCGTCGCGCGCGTCTACCCCCCCGATTCGGATCTGGTCCTGGTCCTGGTGGGGAACGCGGCGAAAGTTCGCGCCGTGGCGAAGCGCTACGGCCCGGTCACCGAAATCCCGCTGGGGCGTCCCATGATCGAGGCGCTACGCGGCGCTTGGCAGGGTGGCGCGCTGCCCTCGGCACGGTAGTTGCGATCTCCTTCCCGCATGATGGAACGGGATCCGGGAGTTCCGGTAACTGATTGCGGCGCAATGCCGCGCAGGAAGGAGCGACGTATGAAGCGCGTCACACTGTGGACAATCAGTCTCGGAATCGGCATCGCCACTCTCGGCGCGGGACCGGTCCTCGCGCAACCTCGCGACAACGCGAGGGAGGCGGTCCGGAACGAGCGCGAAATTCGAACCGACAAGGCCCAGCTCGCGGGGGACATCGCCGATGTCCGCCGGCTGGAACGCGAGCTGACGCTCCTCGACCGCGCGCACGCCGAGCGCCGCACGCGCGACGAGGAGAAGATCCGCAAGAGCATCCGCGTCTTCCTGAGGAAGGAGACGGCGGAAGCGCACCGAGATCTCGCGCAGGACCGGCACGAGGTGGCCAAGAGCGCGCAGGAGCTTGGCAGCGAGCGGCGGGAAGTGGTACGCGACGCCCGGGAGCTGGAGCGTGAGAAGGCCGAGGGGAAGCCCGGCGAGGTTCGCGACGCGCGCCGAGATCTGCGCCAGGACTTCCGGGATCTTCGTGACGACCGCCGCGATCTCCGCGACGACGTCCGCGACGCCGGCGAGAGCGCGAACCGTCTCGGGCGCCAGAGGGCCATTCTCGTCGAACTACGCCGAATTCAGAACGACGTTCGGCGGCGGATACTCCCCGCCATGAATCGCGAGCGCGCCCTCTTCGAGGAATTTCTGAGGATCGCGAAGGAAGACGCGCGCGCGACGGGACGGGAGCTGATGGAGGACCGCGGCGAGCGCCGAGAAGACCGCCGGGAGCGGCGGGACGATCGTCGGGAGCGGCGCGAAGGGCGGTAAGAGCGAAGCGCACCGCTCGGAGATCGAGAACGCTACATCGAACCGGCCGGGCCCTCCTCGGGCTCCGGCCGGTTCTTCGTTTCACCCGGGGGATTCGCTCCTGGCGCGCGCTTCCGCTCCCGTCCCGCCTCCTTCACCGCACGCGCCAGAAGGTATTCGATCTGGCCGTTCACGCTTCGCAATTCGTCCCCCGCCCACTTCTCCAGCGCGTCCCAGAGCCGCGGGTCGATCCGCAGGAGGAACGCCTTACGGGGAGCCATCGAGCCGTCTCCGTCCCTGCCTACTGATGCAGCGTCCCGGTATTGAGGACCGGAGTCGCGGCCCGCTCACTGCAGAGAACCACCAATAGATTGGAGACCATCGAGGCCTTCCGCTCGTCATCCAGTTCGATGACATGGTTCCGTTTCAGGCGCTCGAGGGCCATCTCCACCATTCCCACCGCGCCGTCCACGATCATCTGGCGGGCCGCGATGATGGCGGCTGCCTGCTGGCGCTGGAGCATCGCGCCTGCGATCTCCTGCGCGTAGGCGAGGTGGCTGAGGCGCGCCTCCATGACGTCGACGCCGGCCTGCCGCAGGCGCTCCTGCAACTCGTGGCGCAGCGTCTCGGAGACTCGGTCGGTGCTCCCGCGGAGCGACAGCCCCTCGTGGTCCTGCGCGTCGTACGGATACTCGCTCGCCAGATGACGGACCGCCGTCTCGCTCTGCACGGCGACGAATGCTTCGTAGTCCTCGACGTCGAACGTCGCCTGGGCCGTTTCGCGCACGCGCCAGACGAGCACCGCGGCGATCTCGACCGGGTTGCCCGCCTTGTCGTTCACCTTGATCGTGTGCCCGTTCAGGCTCCGCACGCGAAGCGAGATCCGCTTCTTCAAGTTGAACGGATTCGTCCACCACCAGCCGGCGTCCCGCACCGTGCCGACGTAGGTTCCGAAGAGGACGAGGACGACGGCCTGATTCGGCTGCACCGTGAAAAGTCCCGTGAGCGCGAGGATCGAGAGCAGCAGGAGGGGAAGCGCGACGATCAGGAGCCCCGGGGTCTCCTTCGAGATCGCGCCGATGAAGTAGTTGATCGCCAGCGCCCCCAGCAGGAGGCCGACCGTCAGCCCCAGGGGACCGCTCCACGCTGTGACTTTCCGTTCGTTCGTCATGATGGGCCTGACCTCCACTTGGGTTGAGCGTACCGTGACTTCGATACCATTATGATATCATAATGATAACGAATGTCAAGGGCTCGATGCTCGAATCCGTCGGCCCGGTGCGCGAGCGTAAATAGTCTATTTACAGAATGCTATGGGAGCTTCGAAGGGGAAAGCGGGGCACGCCGTAGGCGGTGGCCCCCCAGGTGGCTACTCCGTCGGGCCTGGGTCGATGCCAGGGCAGGTCGGATCGAGGGCGTAGGGGACGTAGTAGTAGAAGCGGGCAACGAACTCACCCTGAAAAGGCGCGCGACCTTCCCATATCTGGAAGTGGACCCCCTCAAAACTGGCGCACTCGCTGTAACGCTCGATCATGCCGTCGGCGTCGACATCGGATTCCACGTGGCCCTCCCGTATCACGAAGGCGGCGCGGGGCGCCACGATTCCGATTCCGATCGTCGACTCGATCGAATCAAACTCCGCGACGCGGAGGAGATAGGCCCACTCGGTCGGACCCTCCACGAGGTCGCGCGCGGTCTCCCTCCCCAGCCGCCTCCCGACATGGGCCGCGGTGAGGCGCGGCGGCGCGGGCGTCTCGGGCGACGTCGGGGGCAACTCTGGATTCGTGAGGAGCGTGAGGGTATCACCCACGGCCAGCGTCGAATCGGCGATCTGGAACCAGACACTGTCGGGGGCGAACGCATCGTAGAGCCCTGCGCGCCGGTAGAAGGCAGACGAATCCGGGGCGGCGGAGAGATCCGAAGGCTGCGCCGACAGAACGAGCGCGATGGCCGCGAGAGCGCGATAGACTGACCCGATGGGCATTTTCTACTCCCGCACCAGCTTCTTGTACTTCAGCCGGTGCGGCTGATCGGCCGCGGCGCCGAGCCGCATGTGCCGGTTGGCTTCGTAGTCCTGGAAGTTCCCCTCGAACCAGACGACGCTCCCGTCCTCCTCGAACGCGATGATGTGGCTCGCGATGCGATCCAGGAACCAGCGGTCGTGGCTGATCACGACGACGCAGCCGGCGAAGTCGAGGATCGCCTCTTCCAGGGCGCGCAGTGTGTCGACGTCGAGATCGTTGGTCGGTTCGTCGAGGAGCAGCAGATTTCCGCCCGACTTGAGGAGCTTCGCCAGGTGGACCCGGTTTCGCTCACCGCCCGATAGGTTTTTCACCGGCTTCTGCTGATCCGCGCCCTTGAAGTTGAAGGCGGCCACATAGGAGCGCGAGGGGACCTCCCGGTCGCCCAACTCGATCAGGTCCTTCCCGTCCGAGATCTCCTCCCAGACCGTCCGGTCTCCGTCGAGCGCGTCGCGCGACTGGTCGACATAGGCGATCTGCACCGTGTCGCCCAGGCGAAGCATCCCGCCGTCCTGCTTCTCGTGGCCGGCGATGAGGCGGAAGAGGGTCGTCTTTCCGGCGCCGTTCGGGCCGATCACGCCGATGATTCCTCCCGGCGGAAGATTGAACGAGAGGTTGTCGATCAGGACGCGGTCGTCGTAGCCCTTCACGAGATCCTTCGCCTCGACCACAAGGCCGCCCAGACGCGGCCCGGCGGGAATGGTGATCTCGTTGGCCTCCTGGCGCTTCTCCCGGTCCTCGGCCAGAAGCCGCTCGTAGGCGGCGACGCGCGCCTTGCTCTTCGCCTGACGGGCGCGCGGCGACATCCGGACCCACTCCAGCTCCCGCCGCAACGTCCGCTGCCGCGCCGATTCCTGTTTCTCCTCGAGCGCGAGACGCTGCTGCTTCTGGTCGAGCCACGAGGAGTAGTTGCCTTCCCACGGAATTCCCTGACCGCGGTCGAGCTCCAGGATCCAGCCCGCCACGTTGTCCAGGAAGTAGCGATCGTGCGTGACGGCGACCACCGTGCCCGGATACTCCTGCAGGAATCGCTCCAGCCAGGCCACCGATTCGGCGTCGAGGTGATTCGTCGGTTCGTCCAGAAGGAGCATCTCGGGGCGCGAGAGGAGCAGCCGGCAGAGCGCGACGCGGCGGCGCTCGCCGCCCGAGAGCTTGTTGACGTCGGCGTCGGGGGCGGGAACGCGCAGGGCGTCCATCGCGATCTCCACCGTGCGGTCGAGTTCCCAGGCGTTCTTCGTCTCGATCTCGTGCATCACCTTCCCCTGCTCCTCCATGACCTTCTCCATCTCGTCGGCGTCGAGCGGCTCGCCGAGCTTGAGATTGAGTTCGTTGAAGCGGTCGAGGAGCGCCTTCGTCTCGGCGACGCCCTCCATGATGTTTCCGAGGACGTCCTTCGCCGGGTCGAGCTGCGGTTCCTGGGGCAGGAATCCGACCCTGAGTCCCTTCGCCGGACGCGCCTCACCCGAGGTCGGCTCGTCCACCCCCGCCATGATGCGGAGGAGCGAGCTCTTGCCGGAGCCATTCAGGCCCAGGACGCCGATCTTGGCGCCCGGATAGAACGACAGCGAAATGTCTTTCAGCACCTCGCGGTTGGGCGGATGCACCTTGGAGACGCGGTACATTGTGTAGATGAACTGAGGAGCCATTGCTCGGAAGTCCTCGAATGGGTTGTGGTTGGGAGCGCGTCGGAAGGCGCGTGCGTTGCGTCGTGCCGCGGTTCGACCCGGAGTATATACTGAACGGAGGCGGCGGGCCAGGGGCTCCCCGGCGCGCCCGCACTCGCACCAGGAGGGAATCATGTCCGGCACCAAGATCACGATCCGGAACAACGGATCGATACGCGTCGAGGGAGATTTCACCATCCTCGACCAGGACGGCCGCGCCTTCGACTTGAGCGGCCGATCCCAGATTTCGCTTTGTCGCTGCGGTCATTCGGCCAACAAGCCGTTCTGCGACGGCGCGCACAAGAAATGCAATTTCGACTCGACCGTCGAAGCGCGCGTGCTCCCTCCACCCGCCCCCCAACCCGCGTAGCCGCCATGGCAACGCGTCCGACCAGCGGCGCGCTCGAAATTCGCCCCTTTCGCGCCGAGGAGCTCACGGGGCTGCTTCGTGGCGGCGTTCCGCCGTGCGTTTCCATCTACCTCACGACTCATCGGAAGCACCCGGAGTGGAAACAGGATCCGGTCCGCTTCCGCGCGCTCCTGGCCGAAGCCGAGACGCTTCTCTCGAACGGCGGCGCTCGGGACGCGAAGAGCCTCCTCGAGCCGCTCCGCGAACTCCTGGACAAGCCGTTCTGGGAGGTCGCGCTCGACGGTCTTGCCGTCTTTCTCTCGGGGGGCGCCGTCACCGCGTACCGGCTTCCGATGCCGGTGCAGGAAGGCGTGGTCGTGGCCGACACGTTCCACACGAAGCCGCTCCTTCGATTCCTTCACTCGAACCGGCGCTACTTCGTCCTCTCGATCACGCAGAACGACGTCACGCTCTACGAAGGCTCCTCCTATGGCGCCGGAGCGGTGGAGCTCCACGGCGTGCCGGCCAGCCTGCGCGACGCTCTCGGCGTTCCGATACACGACCGAATGGTGACCGCGCATAGTCCCGTCGGGAGTTTCGTGTTCCATGGGCGCGGACCGGACCGGGAGCAAGCGAAGGAAGAACTCCTCAAGTACTTCCGCGCCATCGATCGCGGTCTGCGCGACCTCCTCCGCGACGAGCGGGCACCGCTCCTTCTCGCGGCCGTCGGCTACTACCACTCCATCTACCGTGAAGCCAACACCTACCCCCACCTGCTCCCGTCCGGCCTCGAAGGGAATTTCGAGCGCGCGAACGGCGAGCAGATCCATGCGGAGGCCTGGCCGCGCGTGAAGCGGCAGTTCGACGCCGAGATCGCGCGATGGACCGAGCGCTACCGGGATGCCGCCGGAACGGGGCTCGGCTCGGCCCATCTCGAGGACATCGCGGTCGCGGCGGTGAGTGGCCGGGTTCGCTGCCTGCTGGCGGCGGAGGGAATGACGGCCTGGGGGATGCTCGACCGCGCTACCGGGTCGGTCACGCGGCACGAACGTCAGCTGGACGAACGGGACGGCGACCTCGTGGACGACATCAGCGAGGAGGCGTTCCGCCGTGGTGCCGAGGTCTACGTGCTTCCGCCGGACCAGATGCCGACCCGGCAACCGCTCGCGGCGATCTACCGCTTCTAGGCGTTCCTAAGGGGTGGACGGCGCGCCCCCGCCGCCCGCCCCGATCGTGGCGGCCGGCGTCCCGATCTTCGGGCGGGCGCGTCCGAAAGGTGCGCCGCCCGATTCCCAGGCCCTAGCGGCGGATCGCCTCGCGGGAGTATCCTCATTCGCTCCAACTCCCCTTGCCGCGGCCCTCTCCTCCGAGGAAGCGGCTGCTCGAACCGGAGGTACCCCCTTGCACGTCGCACAGCCCGAGACGGGCACTCGAACCCGGACGATTTACGCGGCGCGCAACCCGAAGGGTCGCGCCCTCACGGCCGAGGATCTCTGGAAGATGGAGCGCGTCGGCTCGCCGGTGCCCGCTCCCGACGGCTCGTTCGTCCTCGTTCCGGTCACCAGCTACGACCTGGACCAGAACAAGGGCCGGACCCGCCTCTGGTTCGTTCCGTCCGACGGCGCCGCGCCACGCGCCCTGACCTCCGGCGACGCTTCGGTATCGGAGCCGCGTCTTTCTCCCGACGGCACGCGCGTTCTCTTCACGCGCGCGGTCGGCGAGGAGAAGGCGCAGGCGATGCTCCTGCGGCTCGACGGCGGAGAGGCGGAACGCCTGACTGATCTTCCGATGGGCGCCTTCGACGCCCGCTGGTTCGCGGACGGGAAGCGGATCGCGTTCGTGTCGATGCTCCTCGCGGACGCGCGGACGCCGGAGGGGACGAAAGAACTTCTCGAGAAGCGCGCGAAGGATCCGGTGAAGGCCCACGCGACCGAGGACCGGCTCTATCGCTACTGGGACCGGTGGCTCACCGCGGGCGAGCGGCCGCATCTCTTCGTGCTCGACCTGGAAACGCGCGCGCTGACCGACCTCACGCCCAAGGGAACCGGCTGGTTCGAACTGATGGAGCCGTCGGGGCAGTACGACATCGCGCCCGATGGACGGGAGATCGCGTTCGTCGCCGATTCGAGCCAGCCGCCGCATTCCATGCTTCGCTGGGCGCTCTACAGCGTGCCGACGGATGGATCGGGCGCCGTTCGCTGCCTGACGCCTCCGGGGCAGGCGCCGGATCCCTCCGACGCCTACCGTCCCCGCTATAGCCCGGACGGCGCGTCGATCCTCTACGGTATTCAGCGCGATCCCTATTTCTACGCCGACAAGATCCGGCTCGTGCGCTTCGACCGCGCCTCGGGCGCTCATGCCGTCCTGACCGAGGCGTGGGATCGCTCGCCCTCCTCGTGGGAGTTCGCCGCCGATGGCACGCTCTTCCTCGAAGTCGAGGACGAGGGGGCGCCGCGCCTCTTCGCCTACGCCGCGGGGGATGCCGCGCCGCGGCGGCTGAGCGGCGAGGGCTCCGTATCGGGTCTCGCCGTGGGGAAGGACGGGCGGCTCTACTTCACGCATCAGACCATCTCGTCGCCCCCGAACGTGGCCACCTGCCGCGCCGACGGCGCCGACCTCCGCCCGCTCACGCGCTTCAACGAGGCGATCCTCGGCGAGGTGGCGATGGGCGAGGTCCGCGAAATGGTTTACACCGGCGCCGCGGGCCACCCGGTGCAGATGTACGTCGTGCTTCCGCCCGGATACGACGCCTCGAAGCGCTGGCCGCTGATCCAGGTCATTCACGGCGGACCGCACGGCATCAGCGCCGACAGCTTCCACTTCCGCTGGAATCTCCAGGCCTTCGCCGCTCCCGGCTACGTGGTCGCGGCGGTGAATTTCCACGGCTCGACCTCGTGGGGCCAGGAGTACGCGGCCTCGATCCTGGGACGGCAGGCGGACAAGCCGTTCGCCGACATCGAGCGGGCGACCGATCTCCTGATCGAGGCGGGCATCGCCGACGCGTCGCGCCTGGCGGTCGCCGGCGGCTCGTACGGCGGGTACATGGTCTGCTGGATCGCGTCGCAGACGAGCCGCTACCGCTGCGCGGTGAATCACGCCGGGGTCTACGATCTCCTGGCGGAGTACGCGAGCGACGTGACGCAGGGACGGAGCAAGGCGTACGGCGGGGAGCCGTGGGACAACATCGAAGCGATCGACCGTAACAATCCCGCGCGCTTCACGAAGGGCTTCACGACGCCGATGCTCATCATCCATGGCGAACGCGACTACCGCGTGCCGCACACGCAGGCGCTCGCCGTCTACAACGTCTACAAGGCGAAGGGGGCCGAGGCGCGGCTCCTCTTCTTCCCCGACGAGAACCACTGGATCCTGAAGCCGAAGAACTCGCTTGTCTGGAACCGGGAAGTCCACGACTGGCTCCGCCGCCACCTC
>ERZ1292630.3300-Hain-H41-02um-R3-3300-length-14281-cov-5_pt1 | contig 14281 bp, 11 predicted proteins | sample MGYA00564408_ERZ1292630 | MGnify/ENA primary metagenome ERZ1292630 (study PRJEB36523, sample SAMEA6512641) | groundwater metagenome | collected 2019-01-08 | study: AquaDiva: Metagenomics assemblies of 32 groundwater samples | reverse complement strand
TCCCCTTCAAATAATAAAGTTCCAATTGAAAAATTAAATACTTTTTCTGAATTTAAAGATTATGTAGAATCTGTTGCTTTAGTTGTATCAAAAGCTCATGCAACATCTGGTAAAACTAATGAAATTATTTCTGATGTTGGAAGTAAAAAAGAATTAGCTGAAAAAATAGGTGATTTTTCTCAATCTTATTTAGATAAAGTTCAAGACTATTTTAAAGAATTTAAAAAAGCTAATAAATAGATATGACTACTTTAAATACAAATATAAATAAAATTTCACTTAAGGTAGATGTTGAACCTAAAAAAAATCCTGTAACTACTTTAAAAAATATAGAACCTCCATCTAATTCAATTTTACCTGCTAAAGCAGAAGTTCTTAGTATAAAAGAATTAAAAAATTCAAAAATTAAACCTATTAATATAATTGATGGAAGTGTTAAACTTGCAACGAATCAAGCTGTATTATCAAATACAAAGAAAATTTTAAATTCAGGTGCAATAGGAGTTCCTATAGATGCTGTTTTTAATAGTTTTGATTATGAAAAAGGAAAAATTGATTCAAAAAAATATGTTGCTAAAACAGCTAATTCTTTTGTTAGTTGGTCTTTTTTTGAAGCAGGAAGTCTTTCTGCTGTTGCTGTTGCCACAAAAATTGCAGGAAAAAAAATAAATCCTTTAGCTACTATGGTAATTGGTACAGGTTTAGGTCTTGTCGCTTCAAATGCTTATAGCAAAACTATTGGTGAAAAAGTTGAAAATAAACTTGAAAAATATATTCCAGAAAATCTTTCAAAACCTTTTGCAGATTCTATGGCAAAATATGTTGCTAAACCACTAAATAAATATGTTGTTAATCCTATAAAAAATAATCCTAAAACAAGTATAGCAATAGGTTTAACAGTTGCAACAGCTTTAACTCTAAAATATCCTAAAGCTTTTGGTGTTAATATTTTAATCTCATCAGTAGGTTCAACTGCTGTTGGAATGTCTGGATCATTATTATTAAATAAAGCTTTGAGTAATTCAAAAACTAATGAAAAATCAATTAAAATAGAAGAAAACAAAGCTCCTACTAAAGAAGAACTTTCTTGGGCTTTAGAAATAGAAAAGAAGTTTAAAGAAGATCCTACCAAAGTTTCTGATGAAGATGGCGTTAAATACTATAATATTTTGCAAAAATTTGAAGCACAAAATAAATAGTTTTTTTAGAAATCATCTATATCTCTTAGAGTAGGAGTAGAACTAAAAGTACCATTTGTTGTGATAGCACTTCCACCAGAAGAAGAGCCAGAACTTCCATTTGGAATACTTGATGATGTAGGTGAAGCCGTTGCATTTGGAATTAAAGCAGGTGTATTTACTATTTTTCTTATATGAACAGCTCCGTAATTTCCACAATTTCCTGTAAAAGTTAAATAGTCTGCATAACATCCAAGTTTTTCCATTTTATCTTTATAATCAAGAAAATTTTTGTAAGGATCTAAAGTTATATAAAAACCAGATCTATATTGAACATTATCCAGACAAGATTGCTCAAAATAGATATATTCTATAGGAAAATTGAGATTAAAATCACTTTTTATTTGAAATGGTCTTTTAAAACTATTTTTTATTTCTTCTTTTGGCGGTTCATTTTTTTCACAATTACTATAATAATCATTATAATAAGATAATATTCCATAACTTCTATTTGTAATAAATCTGCCATCACTATCATCGGAAAAATTAACACTTAAAATTGATGGTTCATTTTTTAGTTTATCAATAATTTTAGATAAATCCATTCTCCTAAACTCTACATTAAAAATAGAAAGCTTATTAGGCTCTATATTTCCGTTTATTTTATTTAATTCAAATTCATTATTTGATTTATTTTCTATTTCTTTTATTTCAATTTGAGATAAAAGAGACATATCATTGCCTGATTTAAAAAGTATTTTTTTAGTTTCTATTAAATTATTTAAAATTTTTAAAGGTTCTTTGATATTTGAAATAAAAAGTTTGTCTAATGAATAATATCTTACTTTATAGTTTTCTTTAAATATTATTTTTAAAATTCCAGAACCTTTTTCTGCTGGTACAGGATAATAAGTAGCAAATTTTTTTTCGTATTCTAATATATCATTTTGTTTTTGAAATATATTTTCAGTATTTTTTACAACATTATTGTTATTTTCTTCAATTTTATTATTAGTATTTAAACTAGGTAAGATATTTTGTTTTATATCAGATGTTTTAGTATTATTTTCTTTTAATATTGAATTATTTTTTTCATTATTTAGATTTGTATTATTTAAAGATGTACAACTAGCAATTAGAATTGCTAAAAAAATACTTATATTTATTTTCATTTTATCCTCAATTTTATAAAGTTAATATTTTGCACTTAAATGTTTTATATATATTGCCCCATAATTACCACATGTTCCAGAAAAAACAAAATGTTCTTCATAACATCCTATTTCACTTATTTTAGATTTAATATCTTGATACCTTTCAGCTAATAAATTTTTATCTTCTATAATTGGATTATGATTTGAATTATTCAACTCGTTGCAACTTTTATCAAAATAAATAAAAGTTGGTGCATATATTGCTCTATCTTGCTGAAATATTTTTGATATATCTGAAGTGTTACAAAAAGATGATATATCTTTTAAAAAAGAGTTTGTATTAAATAATGGTTGATATATATTATCTTTATTTGGTATTAGGTTTTGAAAGTAATTTATGTTTAAAATATACTTTTCATTTTTTAGTTTATTAATAAAATAAGAAATATCTATATTATTAACTTCTAATTTATAAATAGATAGCTTATTAGGATTATAAAAACCATCTTTTAAGGTTAAATCTTTTTCTTGTTCTGATTTAAACTCTAATTCTTTTTCATTAGCTATTTTTGAAAAATCAGATTCTGGATCTATTTTTACATTATATTTTTTTATTATTTGATTAATAAAGGAAATATTTTCACCCGTTTTTGAAACAAATTCTCCATAATAATTTCTTATTTTATATTCATCTTTAAATATAATATTTAAAATACCTTGATCCTTAGAAGAAGTTGGATAATAAATAGCATATTTAGGGTTTACTTTTTTATCATTTTTATTTAATTCTGAAATATTTGAAGGTAAAATAGAGGGTTTTATTTCAGATATTTTTATAGATTCTTTATCTAAAGTTACTTTATCATCTTTTTTGGCTATAATTTCATCTTTTTTAGTATCATTAATAGAAATTTTTTCTTTATCATTTTGTTGATTATTTGATGCAGGAGTATTACAACTCAGAAAAGATAATGCAAAAAAAAGAAATATTTTTTTCATATAAAATATAAATAAGTAACGCATAATTTACAAAATAAATTATAACCTATTTTACTAATAATTATTTTTAATAGAATAAAAAAATTAATTTCTTTAAGTTAAGTTATTAACATGATAAAATAATAATAATTAAATTATAAATAACAGCTAAAAATATATTAATGACATAATTAAAATTAAAGTAATATTCAAAACTATTTTTTGTATTTAAAACTGGTTGGTAAAATTTTTATGCTAGTACATGTTATTGAAGATGATCCTGGAGTAACTGAACTTCTAAAAGAAAAATTAGAAGAATTAGGTTATGATATTTTTTGTTCAAAATCAGGTTATGATGCAATTAATTTTTTAGAAAAAAATACACCCTATCTTATAATTCTTGATTATAGTCTTCCAGATATGAATGGAAAAGAATTGATTGAAAAATTAAAAAAAAGAAATATTAATCTTCCTCCTTTTATAGTTTGCACAGGAAAAGGCGATGAATTAATTGCTGTAGAAATGATGAAATTAGAAGCTCGTGATTACATTATAAAAGATATACATTTCCTTGAATTATTGCCAGAAATTATAAAAAGAATATCTAAGGATATTAAAAATGAAAATAAACTTAAAGAAATGGAATCGGCTTTTTTTGAAAGTGAGACGAGGCTTCGAGCTGTATTTGAAAATTCTATGGATGCAATTGGAGTATCAAAATATGGTATTCATGTTTTTGTAAATCCTTCTTATCTTGATATGTTTGGATATTCTGAAAATGAACTTATTAATACATCAATTCTTAATTTAATTGCAATAGATTCAAGAGAAGAAATAATTGAAAAAATTAAAAAAAAATCTGAGCAAAAAGGTGCTGTAAATTATGAAACAAGAGGGTTAAGAAAAAATGGTTTTGAGTTTGACATGGAAGTTGCATCTTCAGGATATATTTTGAATGATGAATTATTTACATTGGTTATTTTGAGAGATATTACACAAAGAAAAGAATCTGAAAAACAAATAAAAAAATTATTAAAAGAAAAAGATTTACTTATTAAAGAAGTTCATCATCGAATAAAAAATAATATGAATATAATAATTAGTCTTATACAACTTCAATCTACAGAAATAGATAATATTCAAACTACAGAAGCATTAAATATAACTAAAAATAGAATAAGAAGTATGATGGTTCTTTATGATAAATTATATATGGCGGAAAATATTAAAATTTTAGATGTTAAAAATTATTTATTGACTTTAATTGATGAAATAATTTTAAATTTACCTAATTCTAATAATGTAATAATAAAAAAAGAAATTGACAATTTTAGTATGGATATAAAAATACTTTCACCTATTGGTATTATTTTAAATGAACTTTTGACTAATTCAATAAAATACGCTTTTAAAAATACAAAAAAAGCAGAATTATTTATTTCATTTATTAATAAAAATAATCATGTTATTCTAACCTTATCAGATAATGGAGATGGTTTTTATGCAAATTTTGATATTGAAAATTCTAAAGGATTTGGTTTAAAACTTGTAAAAGGTCTTGCCGAACAAATTGAAGGTAATTTTAAAATCATAAATGAAAATGGAACTAAATGTATATTAGAATTTGATTTATAATAAAAATATAAATAAATTAATAATTTGGAGTTTTAAATGCCAAAAAAAAATAAAAAATCAATACTTCTTGTTGAAGATGAGATTGTTATTGCAATGGCAACCTCACAAAAAATAAAAAGTTTTGGTTATGATGTTATTACAGCAAATAAGGGCGAAAAAGCAGTTCAAATTGCACTTGAAAATGAAAATATTAGTTTAATTCTTATGGATATTAATCTTGGTAAAGGTATTGATGGTACAGAATCTGCAAAACAAATTCTTGCCCAAAGACATATTCCTATTGTATTTATGACTTCTCACTCGGAAGAAGAATATGTAATAAAAGTAAAAGAAATAACTCGTTATGGTTATATAATTAAAAATTCGGATGATTTTGTTTTAAAATCATCTATTGAAATGGCTTTTGAATTATTTACTCAATTAAAAAAAACAAAAGAAAGCGAAGAAAAATTTAAAAGTTATATAGAAAATTCCCCTTTTGGTATTTTTGTAACAGATGAAAATGGAACATATATTGATGTTAATGAGACCTCTTGTCAAATAACTGGGTATTCTAAAAATGAATTAATTGGAATGAATCATGAAAAAATTACCCCTTTTTATTATCAAGAAAAATTAAAAGAAGAATTTAGTAATTTTATTACTAATGAAAAAATAACTATTGATTTACCATTCAAAAAAAAAGATGGAAGCATTAATTTTTGGAATATAAATGGAGTAAAACTTTCTGAAAAAAGGTTTATGGGGTTTGCAAATGATATAACGGAAAAAATAAAAGCTGAAAAATTATTAAAAGCTGAAAAGGATTTCTCACAAAAACTTATTTCTTCTATGAGTGATGGTTTTTCATTGATTGATACAAATGGAAAACAAATTGATGTTAATGAATCTTTTTGTAAAATGACAGGTTTTAGTAGAGAAGAACTTATTGGAATTTCTTCACCTAATTTTCCCTATTGGCCACCAGAAGAATCTGATAATATACAAAAAGCATTTCAGAAATCAATAGAATTAAATTTTGAAAATTTTGAATTGATTTTTATGAGAAAAAATGAAGAACGTTTTCCTGTAATTGTTAGTCCTTCTGCATTAAAAGATAATAATGGAAATATAATAAATTTTATGGCAACGGTTAAAGATATTACAGAGAGAAAAAAAGCTGAAGAAAAACTAAAAGAAAGTGAAGAAAGATTAGCTCTTATTTATAATCATAGTTCAGACTTAATGTTACTTATATCTGTTGAGTCAGAAGATAATTTTAGAGTAGTTTCTGCAAATAAAGCTTATATTGATACAGTTTTATCATATAAAAAAGATTTTAATCAAAATGATTTTTTTGGTAAAAATTTAAAAGAAATTTTATTCGATATTTTTCAATTGGATATGAAAACATGTTTGTTTGTAATTGACAAATATAATGAAGCTATAAAAACTGGAAAAACTATTTATTATGAAGAAAGTCTAGATCATATAAATGGTCAATTTTTTACTGAAGTTAATCTTACTCCTATTTTTGATAACAATAATAAATGTACTCATTTACTTTATGTTTCAAGAAACATAACTGAAAGAAAAAAAACTGAAGAAAAAATTAAAGAAAGTGAAAATAGATTTAAAAATTTAGCAGGGGCTTCTTTTGAATGTATTCTTATTCATAAGGAAGGAATTATTTTAGATGCAAATCAAGTTTTAGCCGATCTTCTTGGATTTGAAAAACCTGATGATTTAATTGGTAAAAATGGCTTAGCAATAATGAAATTAGAGCCTAAATCAAAAGAATTAATTCTTTTACATATGAATGAGCATAAAAGTGATGCTTATGAAATAACTGGTACAAAAGCAAATGGAAATATATATCATGCAGAAATGCAAGGCAAAGATATTATTTATAAAGGTCAAAATGCACGCGTTGTAGCTATGAGAGATATTACAGAAAGAAAAAAAGCTGAAGAAAAATTACGAGAAAGTGAAGAACGTTTTTATCTTGCTATTAAGGGATGTGCTTCTTGTGTTTTGGATTGGATAGAAATGGGTGATCTAAATTGGTGGTCACCTAAATTTTATGAATTACTTGGTTATGAAGAATTTGAAATAGAACCTAATACAAATAATTTTTTATCTTTATTACATCCAGATGATTTTTCTTTAACAATTGAAAATATAGAAAATCATTTAAAAAACAAAGCTAATCTTCAAACAGAACATCGTTTAAAAACAAAATCTGGTGAATATAAATGGTTTTTAGGAAGTGGACAAGCAATATGGGACGAATATGGTAATGCTACACGAATGGTTGGAAGTATTTTTGATATTGATGATAAGAAAAAAGCTGAACAACGATTAATTCAATATACTTCAGAATTAGAATTTAAAAACAAAGAATTAGAAAATTATCTTTATATAACCTCTCATGATTTAAGATCACCTTTAGTTAATATACATGGTTTTTCTCAAAGATTAAATAAAAAATTTATTGATTTAAAAGAATTAGCATTTAAAAATAATCTTGAACCTGAAATAGTTGATAAAATTAAAAAAATAACAAATGAAGAAATTCCTAAAGCACTTGATTTTATTTTTAGCAATGTTACTAAAATGGACTCTATTCTTAATTCACTTTTAAAAATATCAAGAACTGGAAGACTTAAAATGATTATTAAGAAAATTGATATTGATAAACTTATAAAAAATATTCTTAAATCATTTTCTTTTCAAATTGAAGAGTCTAATACAGAAATTATTTTTAACAAACTGCATGATTGTTATGGTGATTATGATCAAATTAATCAGCTTTTTTCAAACATTATTGAAAATGCTATAAAATATAGAAATAAACAAAGACAACTAATACTTGAACTTTCATCCGAAATAAATCAAAATATTGTGCTATATTCTATAAAAGATACAGGAATTGGTATTTCATCTACTCATATTGATAAAATATGGGATGTTTTTTATCGTGTAGATTCAAGCTCTTCTGAATCAGGCGATGGTATAGGTTTAAGTATAGTAAAAAAAATCTCTTATAAAAATAAGGGAAATGTTAGAGTTGAATCAAAAGAAGGTTTAGGAAGCATTTTTTATATTGAATTACAAAATAATGAGTTTTCTGAATAAATTAATAAGGTAAATAAAATGAGAAATAATAATGTTATAAATATTCCACCAATTGATGAAAAAAATAAATTAAATAATAAAGATCTGATTATTATCATTGCTGAAGATGATGATGGCCATACAGAACTTATTAAAGAAGGTTTAATTGATTCAGGTGTTCATAATAGAATAATTAGATTTTCAAATGGTGAAGAGGTTTGGAATTTTATATCAGGAAAATCAAATGGAGAGGTTTTTGATAAAAATAAAGCATATCTTTTATTACTTGATATTAATATGCCTAAAATGGACGGAATTGAAGTTTTAAAAAAAATTAAATCAAATGATGAGTTTAAAGAAATTATTGTTATCATGCTAACAACAACTGATGACCCCAAAGAGGTAGAGAATTGTTATAAACTTGGTTGTAATATTTATATAACAAAACCTGTTAATTTTATAAAATTTGCTGAAATATTAAAAAGACTTGGATTATTTATTCAAATTGTAAAAACCTAATTTAAAATGAACAAAAAAAAGAAGCTTTTGGTAAGCTTCTATAATCTGTAATTAAGGTATTGAAAATGAGAATTCTATTTTTTATTATGAGCCATAGGATATTTTACTCTAAGCTCATCCATTTTAACTTTCATTTGTTCAGGAGTTAAATTTTGAGCTTGTAAAGCTTCAAGTTCAGTTGCTAAAGCAGGATTAATAGCTCTAATTTGATCTAAATGTGCTTTTTTCTCAGCAGCAATTTTTGCAACAAGATCAGGATATTTAGCAATTAAAGCATCCATATTTGTTTTTTCTGAAGCTCTTAAAGCATCTAAATCAGCTTTGAATTGAGTATTGGTTGTAGCAAAAGCTTGTACTGCTCCACCACCATGACCACCAGGTCCTCCAAATCCTTCATGTCCAATAGGGCCTCCTTTTCCTCTGTTACCTTCATGACCACCTTTATCAAAATTTGCATCTTTTACTTTTCCAGTCATAGGATATTTTGTTCTAAATTCATCCATTTTAACTTTCATTTGTTCAGGGGTTAAATTTTGAGCTTGTAAAGCTTCAAGTTCAGTCGCTAAAGCAGGATTAATAGCTCTAATTTGATCTAAATGTGCTTTTTTCTCAGTAGCAATTTTTGCAACAAGATCAGGATATTTAGCAATTAAAGCATCCATATTTGTTTTTTCTGAAGCTCTTAAAGCATCTAAATCAGCTTTGAATTGAGTATTGGTTGTAGCAAAAGCTTGTACAGCCCCACCAAAACCACCTTTACCTCCAAATCCTTCATGACCACCAGGTCCACCTTTTCCTTTATTACCGCCTCTACCACCTTTTAAAGTAGCAAGTTCTGGATATTTTGCTTTAAGTTCTGTCAATTTTGCATTTCTTTGATCTACTGGTAATGCTTTTGCAGCATCAAGCTCTTTCTGTAAATCAGGATATTTAGCAACAAGTTCTGCTGAAAGAGCATTTGTATTAAAACCTGCATTTGTTAAAGTTACATCACTAGAATTTACTAAATTAGAACCTACTTGTTTCCCAGAAACATTAGATAAATCAGTTAAAGAATTAGAACATCCCGCAAGAGAAAGAACAGTTACAATATACATTGCTGTTTTAGAAAATTTCATTTTATTTTTCCTTTATCGTTAAAATATTTCTATGTTTTAAATTATATAAAATGATTGTTTTTGTTTTATTATTGTATTGTATATATCATGTACTCAAATTATTAAATCTATATTAAGTCAAAAAAGATAAACAAATGACTTTTTTTTTGATAAAATATATAAGTAGTAGTGCTTTAAAAAGGAATAAAAATGGATTACGAAGCAGTTATTGGATTAGAAGTTCATGCAGAGCTTTTAACAAAGACAAAAATTTTCTGTTCTTGCCCAGCAAAATTTGGTGCGGAGGTAAATACTCATGTATGCCCTGTTTGTTTGGGGCTTCCTGGTGTTTTACCAGTATTAAATAAAAATGTTGTAGAATTATCTTTAAAAGCTGCTGTAGCTATAAATTGCAATGTTCCAAATGAATGTAAATTTGATAGAAAAAATTATTTTTATCCAGATCTACCAAAAGCATATCAAATAACACAATATGATCAACCTGTAGGAAAAAATGGTTTTTTGGAAATTGATCTAAATGGCAAAAAGAAAATTGTTAATATTACTAGAATTCATATAGAAGAAGATGCTGGAAAACTAGTTCATGCTGGTTCTGATAGACTTTCAGGTTCTACTTATAGTTTAGCTGATTATAATAGAGCTGGTGTTCCTTTAGTAGAAATTGTTAGTGAACCTGAAATAAGAAGTAGTGAAGAAGCAAAGTTATACATGGAAGAACTAAGAAGCATTTTAGTTTGTGCTGGTGTGTGCGATGGAAAAATGGAAGAAGGAAGCATGAGATGTGATGCAAATGTTTCTATAAGACAAAGAGGAACAGAAAAATTTGGAACTAGAGTAGAAATAAAAAATCTTAATTCTTTTAGATCATTACAAAGAGCAATTGATTATGAAATACAAAGACAAAAAGATGCTATTCAATATGGTGAAAGAATAGTTCAAGAAACAAGACTTTGGGACGAAAACAAAAGTGTTACTATTACAATGAGAACAAAAGAAGAAGCTGAAGATTATCGATATTTTCCAGACCCTGATCTTTTTAGCATAAGCATAAGCCCTGAGTGGTTAAAAAGAATAGTAGATGAGTTACCAGAATTGCCTACTAAAAAAAGAGAAAGATATGTAAAAGATTATTTACTTTCTGATTATGACGCAAGAGTTTTAGTAAATTCAACTGATTTAATAAGTTTTTTTGAAGAATCTGTAAATTCTGGACTTAATGCAAAAACTGTAACAAATTGGTTATCAGTTGACATAACAGCTTATCTTAATGAAAAAAAATTAGAACTTAAAAATACTAAATTAACGCCTCAAAATTTTAGTGAGTTATTAATGCTTATTGAAAAAGGGACTATTAGTGGTAAGATTGCAAAAGAAATTTTACCTGAGATCATAGAAACAGGTGAATCTGCAACAAAAATAGTAGAAAGAAAAGGTTCTACTCAAATTAATGATACAAGTGAATTATTAAAAATGGTTCAAGATATTATTGAAAAAAATCCTAAAGAAGTTACTGATTATTTGGGTGGGAAAGAAAAACTTTTAGGTTTTTTTGTTGGTCAAGCAATGAAACAAAGTAAAGGAAGAGCAAATCCTGAAGTCTTAAATGGTATTGTAAAAGATGAATTAAATAAATTAAGGTAAATTTAAATGGAAGAATCTAATACTAATTCTAATAATGTTGACTCTAATATTATCAATGAAGAAGAAGTCTTATACCTTTGCTTGGAATGCAGAGGCGTTTGGGATGATTCGGGAGTAGATGTATTTGAAACAAAAGATATAAAAAAGTATATCTGTAAAGAATGTAGAGGAACATGTTTACCAAAAAAAGGATTAGATAAAAAAACAGGCGTTAAAAGTTTAAAACAAAATTTTAATAAAAGTAATGTTTCTGTTTATATAGTATTAGGTATTCTAGCCTATCTTACTTATTTATCTTATGCAAGTATTGCAACTATAAGTGATTATAAAACATATTTAGCAGATAATGCTGATTTAAGAAAAAAAATAAATTCTCAACTTGTAACTTTTAAAAAAGATTATATGATCATAAAAAGTAATTTAGCTAAAGAAGATGAAATAACTGATGCACAAAAAAGAATAACTGATACTAAAAGATATATAAGATCTTTAGGTGTAAATATTGAAAAAATGCGTAAACCTGAAAAAAATGAAATACAAAAATTATATGATTTAGAAACAAAATTTTGGAAAGATCCTAATTATGAAAATTATTTATCATATTCCTCTGTTTTTGATGATTTGAAAGCAAAATATGGCTTAGAGCTTTTTGAAAATGTAAGAAGTAACTTAAGAAAAAGATTAGAGAATATGCAAAAAAAAAGAATAGCAAATAGATGAAGAAAAAATCATTAATATTATCACTTTTATTATTATTATTATATCCAACAATTTCTTTTTCAAAAGAGCTTGCTGATGTAAAAAAAATAAATGATTATATCCAAAAAAATAAAGATCTTAAAGATGCTAGTATTAGTGTTATTATAAAAGATTTAGATACTAAAAAAGTTTTATTTGATCTTAATTCTCAAAAATTAATGACACCTGCATCTAATATAAAAATATTAACTACTTTTTTAGCACTAGAAAAATTAGGTAAAAACTATACTTTTAAAACAGATTTTGCGACAGATGGTTATACTAATGAGGAAAATGGTAATATCAATATTAAAAACTTATATTTAAAAATGACTGGAGACCCAACTTTTAAAAGCTCAGATTTAAAAAATATGATTTCTAAATTAAAAGAAACAGGTTTAAAAGAAATTCAAGGTGATATTTTTATTGATAAAAGTATTTTTGATAATATAATTTATGGACCTGGATGGATGTGGGATGATCTTGAAGATTGTGATGATTCTCCAATATCAAATATATATATGGATGATAATTGTCTTAATGTGTCTTTAAAATTAAAAAACAATAATGAATTTGAGATTAAAACAAATAATACGATAAATATTGATACATCTAAATTAGAAATTGATGAAAAAAATGACGAGATAATAAACTCAGAGTTAAAAGGAAATAAAATTTATTTTTCTGGTAAAATAAATAAAAAAACTTTTTTTGAAAAAGAAAATAGTATAAAAGATAATGATAGTTATTTAATATCTGTTTTAGAACAATTAATAAAAGAAAATTTTGTTTTCTCTGGGAAAATTCAAACTAGTTTAGAAAAAAATGATAATATAATATCACTTGTAAATAAAGAATCAGAACCTTTATATAAAATACTTAAAAGATTTAATGAAGAAAGTCATAATCTTACAGGTGAGCTATTATTGAAAACCATTGCTTTTAATGAAGATAAAAAAATAGGAAGTACTAAAAAAGGAAGTGATATCCTTAGCAAACATATTGGTAGATTATTTAATGAATCAAATTTTAATATTGTAGATGGCTCTGGTTTATCAAGATACAATCTTATAACACCAAATTTAATTATAAAAGTTTTAGAATATTTATATCAAAATCCAAATTATAGAGATATTGTTTATGAGGCTTTTCCTCAGGGCGGGCTTGAAGGAACTTTAAGAAATAGATTAAAAAAATTAAAAAATTATAAGGTTTTTGCAAAAAGTGGCTCAATGACTGGAGTTAACTGTTTAAGTGGATTTTTGGTAAATGATAAAAAAAATACCCTCGCTTTTTCTTTAATGATAAATAATACTAATTTAAAAGGACAAGAATTAAGAGATATTCAAGATAAAATATTAGAGTTAATTGAATAAGATATTTAAAGATCTTAAATTAAATAATTTTTTTTACTAAAAAAATAATAATCTAGTATATAGAATTTTAATCTTTGCTTTAAAAAGCTTCAAAAAACTTGTAAATTGAGTAATAAAGTATGATTTTAATATAAAATTAATTTTTTATTGTTTACTATTAAATAAAAATAATATAGAGTACTTAATTGTAGTATTTAATTTTATATATGGAGATTTTTATGAAAAAACTATTAAGTATTTTACTTGTAAGTTCTTTTCTTTTTTCAAACTTAGCTTTTGCTGGTGATATAAAAAAAGACTTTAAAACAAAAGAGGAATCTTTTAAAAAATATTTTAAAACAAAAGAAGAATCTCTCAAAAAAGATTTTAAAACAAAAGAAGAATCTTTTAAAAAAGACTTTAAAACAAAAGAAGAATCTTTCAAAAAAGATTTTAAAACAAAGGAAGAATCTCTCAAAAAAGACTTTGAAAGTGGTAAAATACTAAGTAAAAAAGATTTTAAAAGAAAAGAAGAAGCCCTTAAAAAGTATTTTGAAGAAAAAAAAGAAGCTCTTAAAAAGGACTTTGAACAAAAAGAAGAAGCCCTCAAAAAGGACTTTGAACAAAAAAAAGAAACTTTAAAAAAAGATTTTGAACAAAAAAAAGAAGCTCTTAAAAAAGAATTTTTTGATAAAAAAGATAAATAAATTTCAGAATTCTAGAAAATTATTTTATTAAAAGCCTTATAATCTAACTAAAATTCAAGTTGTTATAGGCTTTTATTTTTTTTGTATTTAATAAAGCTTTGTAATTATTTAACCTGAGTTCGATAAAAAATTCTGTATTTTATATAATAATAAAATGAAATT
>ERZ1292630.3297-Hain-H41-02um-R3-3297-length-14286-cov-7_pt1 | contig 14286 bp, 10 predicted proteins | sample MGYA00564408_ERZ1292630 | MGnify/ENA primary metagenome ERZ1292630 (study PRJEB36523, sample SAMEA6512641) | groundwater metagenome | collected 2019-01-08 | study: AquaDiva: Metagenomics assemblies of 32 groundwater samples | reverse complement strand
GTATTTCTATCCCGTATTCTTCGCCGCCCAGACGAAAGGTCAGAAATTCGTTGGCTATACGACTGGTAATCGGGCCGGATGACTTTGCTGTCGTAGCTATTGCTTGCTCTTGTGACATAGCATGAGCCCCTTGTTTTTTATAAGATGCAATATGGAAAGTATGCGATAAACATATCAGTGATCAATATCGCCTATACGGCTTCTTGCTGTGATGTCATCACTAATGCAGCAGTATCAAGAATAAGTGCAACTTTTCCATCACCCATGATCGTCGCACCTGAAACACCCTGTACTCTCCGATAATTACTTTCAAGGCTCTTAATAACCACTTGATGTTGTCCGACCAGATCATCCACAAACAACGCCGCTTTGTGACCTTCAGCCTCAAGAATCACAAGGATACCTTCATGCACTTCGGTAACATTGGGTCGCAGGTTAAAGATTTCGTGTAATGCAATCACAGGTAGATATTCACCCCGCACTTGTACAACTCGCCCATGACCGCTAACCGTTTTAATGTCCGCAGCAGTCGGTTGTAACGATTCGATAATATAGTTAAGTGGCACAATAAACATTTGCCCCCCAACCGCCACAGACAATCCATCAAGAATAGCCAGTGTCAGCGGCAAGCGAATGGATATGCGTGTACCCACACCAAATGCTGACTCAATGTCAATGCGCCCGCCCATTCCTTGTATATTACGTTTTACTACATCCATACCCACACCGCGCCCAGAAACATCTGTAACCGTATCAGCTGTAGAAAAACCCGCTTCGAATATCAGTAACCAAACTTCCTGATCGGTCATTCCGTCATGTACAGGTAATCCACGCTCTCTAGCTTTGCTAAGAATTTTCCCTCGGTTTAATCCAGCGCCATCATCACTGACCTCGATCACGATACTGCCGCCTTGATGGAATGCACGTAGCGTGATTGTCCCTTGTGCTGGTTTGCCTGCTGCTGTACGCTTCTCGGGCACTTCTATGCCATGATCCAAGCTATTCCTGACCAAATGAGTTAGCGGATCAGCAATCTTTTCAATTAAACCCTTATCGAGTTCCGTGTTCTCACCAACGGTCTTGAGTTCAACACGTTTATTCAATTTTGATGCCAAATCACGTACAACACGCGGATATCGGCTAAATACAAAACTGATCGGCATCATACGAATTGACATAACGGACTCTTGAAGATCTCGTGTATTCCGCTCCAATTGATTCATCCCGCTATGCAGTTTTTCAAAAACCACCGGATCAAACTGAGAGGCTGTCTGAGCAAGCATCGCCTGTGTAATCACCAATTCGCCAACCAGATTAATCATTTGATCGACTTTCTCTATACTGACCCGTATTGATGAAGTTTCGCTGACAGGAGCTGCGGCTCCTGTATTAGCTTTACTAGAAGACTTATTTAGAGTGGCATTTGCTTCATTTTTACTATTGTTTGTGCATTGTTGTTGGGGTGAATTCAAACTCGATTCTGCATCATCAATATCCTTTGGTGCAGCTGGCGCTCCCGGGAAAAAACCATAACCTGGTGCAGGTGGCATATCAGTCATTGAGAATTCATCTTCATCGACGATTGATTTTGCATCAATACTAATGGAATTCGTTTCCTCTGGCTCTATTGCCATAGCTTCATTTTTATTGCGGGTATCGACTACAATCTTTAAAGTTGCTGGGTCGACTACAAATGCCAGCGTTTCCCAGATATCTTCTTCACTTTTATCGGTAGTAAGTTTCAATTTACACAGATCTATCACGTTGGCTGATGTCAAGTTTTCCAGGTTGCCCAACTGCTTCAAATTAGCAAATAGATTTTCTAAGGTAGCATCACTCATCCCGGTACCGGAAAACTCGATACTGTAGGTAAGTTTCGATGAGTCATCTATTGTTGAGACTTCAACTTCGGCAACTTCAGCTTCTACTTGCACTGTTTCAGTATTGGTAGCGGGGTTCGTTAACTCTTTAGCTGGCGCTTGTGTTTCATCGCTCAATCTTTTCAGTTCCTCACAAACTGCTGCGGCAACAGTTGGATCAGCTTGCCCTTCTCCACGATGTCCCGCCAGTTGCGCTTTAATGACATCGCCAGCCTTTAGAAAGGCATCAACCATCTCACTACGCACTTCGAGCTCCCCCTTGCGCAGCTTATCCAGTAATGATTCCAACATATGCGTCATCTCCGTCATATCTGTAAAACCAAATGTCCCAGCCCCACCTTTAATAGAATGCGCGGCACGAAATATAGCGTTTAAATCTTCCAAATCCGGTGAATTTACATCAAGCCTTAGCAAACATGTTTCCATATCCGCAAGTAATTCTGAGGATTCCTCAAAAAATATTTCATAAAATTGTTCGAGATCTGTACTCATAGGTAACCCTATTCCAAGTTGAGTTGTTAGGCTAACACCCTAAAGAAGTAAGCAAATTAGAAAACAGAAGTATAAAAATTATTTAATCTTTAAAATTAAGAAAGTTATCTGTAACTTATTAATCTGCCTAAAAAATATTAACTTCTAACCAATAACCTTACCGATTACTTCCAGCAATCGTTTGGGATCAAATGGCTTAACCAGCCAGCCTGTTGCACCTGCTGCTCTACCTTTTGCTTTTATCTCGTCTCCCGATTCTGTAGTTAGCATCAAGATAGGAACAGTTTTGTAGTGTGCCAATTTGCGCAACAATTCAAGCAGTTTCAACCCATCCATGCGTGGCATATTAATATCGGTTAATACCAGATTGACCTTATGAATATTCGCTTTATCCAGTGCATCTTGACCGTCAACGGCTTCAATAACCTCATAACCCGCACCTTTGAGCGTAAAAGCAACCATTTGCCGAATTGATGCAGAGTCATCTACTGCAAGTATTGTTTTAGCCATTTACCTCACTCCTCTTGCTAATGTTGTTAATTTGCTTGATAAAAACACGAACTCAAAACAATCTCTATCAAAAAAGCTCAATGTCACCCATCTGCATACCTTGCTGCACAACTGGTTTTCTTTTACTTTTAATTTTTGCCACATCAACTGCTTTCGAAATTCCTTCATGTATCGTATGCAAGGATTCCTCTCCAACCTTTTTCTTCCAGTTACCTTGCCGGTCAATGCGCTGCAATTCTATATTTAGTATTTCTACTTGATGCGTAGTATGTGCCAGCAACTGTGTGACCAAGTCACCAAACTGTAATGAAGTAATTGCCATTTCGAGTTCCTGCTCGATTCTTCCGGCAATATCCATTTGCTTATCCAATAACTCAAGAATAGGCTTGCTTCCTTCAGGAGCGGCCATTTTCTCAATGGCCAAAACCATATCATGGTGAGATTTGGTCAATTTACTAATATATCTAAAGTTAATAACCAAATTATTAACCGCATCACTGACTAATCGATCAATTTGGTTTAACTCCCCCTTGATACCCATAAAGTATTCATCAGCCTCGGCTGTGCATAGAACTCCACTCTGATCTTCGGGTACCAGTGTATCCACCATTTGATTCTTAATTTGGTCCTCTATTGATTGCTTTTCAGCCATAACTTTTCTCCTCGTTACTCATCTTGATCAAAGCTATTCATGCTGCTGCCTGATCTAGGTAACCCAGTATTATTGTGCCCTGATCATGAATTACCTGTAGACTTATGGCTGATGAATCAGGCCCTACAGGATTCTCACGACGAGGCTCAGTTAATTAGAGAATCATTTTTCTACTCAGTAAGTTAACGACATAAACTCGTATAACTTTAGTTCTATAAGCCCCGGAAAAATACAGTAAACCCACATAACCGGCACTTCCAGACTGCACAATCAATTAATAGAGAAAATTTTGGTGAAATTCTTTGGTAATTGGTATGAAACCAAACTCGACTCAGCTGGCTGGTGCGTATATCAAACTTAAAAACTTCATAACAAAACGATTAGTTAACGGCTTCACCAATCCGGTTGGCCCACCCAATTGCTTGTATCTCAATATCCGCCAATTCGTTCAGACTCAGAAAACCCAATTCGGTTAATATGGACTGAATTGCAACAACTTCACCCTTCTCATTCGCTTCAATTAATTTTAGTTCCTGACCTAAACGTCCATCCCGGGCTAATAATGCTTGACTCATATCGTCTGGAATTCCCAGCTTGTCAACTATTTGCTGCATTTCAATGCCAAGCAATACATCTAGCAAGGAAAGAATTCCTACCATAAATGCTCTTTCCTGGTGATTTTTATCATGCGGACGTTCGGTTGTAGCAACTAATTCCATTAATTTTCCCCGCGCTGCCGCTGTTTGCATTAATGCATTTGACATACTATCGTCTGATTGATTAGCGGTATAAAGCAACAGTTGTATCCATCTCTGCAACTGCTTACGTCCCAGTATCATGATTGCGTGCTTGATAGAATTAATTTTCTGAGGCACGCCGCTGGCAACTGAATTCACCATGCGCATCAAGTTATAACTTAATCCGGGCTGATGTTTAAATTCCTTCTCAATTTCCTCAATATCACTATCACCCATCACTAATGTCAATAGCTTCAATAATGACAATTTTCCTGGATCAGCACGTTTAACAGCCAACACTTCCGGCCTTGCAAAATAATATCCCTGGAACATCTGAAAACCCAACTGCATGCAGTACTTTTCCTGTTCGCGGTTTTCTACTTTTAATGCCAGAAGCAAAACCGGCCAGCGATTTAATTCAGTTACAAGTTCCGCGAGTTCCTTTTTTTCAACTGCAAGTACATCTACTTTCACTACGCTGACCAAAGGCAACAATTGCTCAACTTTAGTATTCATTGCAACGATATTATCAAGCGCAAATTGATAGCCCTTTTGCTTTAATTCGTTACAACGCTGCATAAATTCTGCCGTAACGAGTGCTGTTTCTTTTATTTCCAACACGACATGCTTGGCGGGCAGTAAACTAATAATGTCACTCATTACCAGATCAGGATCCGCATTGATAAAACCACGCTGTTTACCCAATACATTTTGGATACCCAGTTGACAATATGCATTGATAATGACATTAGCTGATGCGGATAAATCGTTAATGACAGTCGCCTTCTCATCAGTCTCTTCTTGTCTAAAAAGTAACTCAAATGCTACTAGATTTTGATTACGATCTAGAATTGGCTGCCGCCCAAGAAAAAAACCTTCCATTTACTTCCCCGCATTAATCCATCGTTTAATTAAAATAATTTAGCTAATCGGCTTCACTGCATGTTTCTTAAGTATTCTTTACAACTAAAAAATCAATTAGCGCTCATGTTTTTTAGAACAGAATATGTATCTGAGAAAATCCTCAGTTGAATTAGTTAACTTAAAGCAGGAATTGCGCGGTTCTTTCCAGTACGCTTTGCCTGATAAAGTGCTTTGTCAGCACGACTTATGACTGAGTTTTGATGTTCCCCAAATGAACGTATTGCTATGCCTGCACTAAACGTTATCGGTATTGATTGTGTATCCACTTGAATTGAGAAAATTTTTGCCAGATTTTTCTGTAACCGGGAAATAATAGTTAATGCGTCTTCCATCTCGACATCGGGCAATAAAACCACAAATTCTTCCCCACCAAACCGCGCCACAATATCGGAAGGACGTAATGTTTCCTTGGCAACATTAACCAGATTGATCAGCACACTATCCCCATACTGATGCCCTAAGTTGTCATTAATCTGTTTGAAGTTATCCAAATCAATCAAAACCACCCCTAAAGACTGTGCATTCCTGTCGGCACGGGCCGCCTCACGTTTGAAAATATCATCTAATCCACGGCGATTGAACGCACCTGTCATTTGATCAGTTTGTACGAGCCCCCTCAGTAGCTCCAATTCACTTTTCAATGACTCAATCTTTTGTTCCGCGCGTTTTACTTGCTCCTGCGCAGCAAATACCTCATCGCTGAATTTCAAACCCCTGGTCTCAGACAACACAACATCAAGAATTCTAATGATTTCATCAGCGTTGCTTGTATTGCGGATCTGTTCAGCGTAGCGCTCTACTTGCTTATAATAGTCCTCAGAATCAATCATGGGTTTCTGCTCACTTTTAATAGCATCTGTCGATTTAACCAATCTCAGCATTCTTTTCTGTTTTTGTTTAATAGCTTCTTGCATTGCTATCCTCCTCAATTGACATCACAAGATGCCAGGCTATTCCAGTTTTGGGGGTAATTCGTTGGATTGCGAAGGAGAACCCATCCCGGTATAGACTGCCATGTAAACAAAGTTAACAGAGCAAACCAGAAATGGATTTAATGAATAAAAAGGGAAATCGGTACTATTTACCGGTTACTATGAAATATCGATTAACTAACATAGAGTTACTCTGATGTGAGTATCTGATTCTTGCCACCTTTCTTTGCACGATACAGAGCCTCATCGGCTCGCTTGAAAATACTTTCTTGTGATTCGCCCGGACGAAGTTGAGCAACACCGGCACTAAAAGTGATTAACAAGCGTTTATTTTCATGCAAGAAAAATTTCTTGGTTAAATTACGCCGTATCCTGGATAAGATATGTACTGCTTCTTCAAGATCGGTATTTGGTAATAAAATTACAAATTCTTCACCGCCATATCGTGACACAATATCTTCAGGGCGCGTTGTATCCTTGACCGACTCAACCAGGTATACCAATGCGTCGTCACCGACCTTATGGCCGTGCGTATCATTAAGCAGTTTGAAATTATCAATATCCAGCAATGCATAACATAAAGGAACCTGATGACGCGCTGAGCGTGAGGTTTCGCGCTCAAAAGCATTATCCAAACCACGCCGGTTTAGTATCCCTGTAAGGTGATCTTCATGCACTTTCTCACCCATTTCATGCAATTCGGTTTCTAGCTGATTAATTTTATTTTGTGCCAAACCAACTTCTGCGCGAGCCGCCAAAAAATCATTACGGTAATTTAATGTACTTTTTTTCATTTGACTGGTTTCTTCCATAATCATCACCAGCAGCTGATTAAGCTCTTTTATATCGTCAGTATTACTAATCTTTTCTGAGTACTGTTCAAGCCTATTCTGATACTCATCTGTCGTATCAGTGAGTTCCTCAATATTAGTGATTAAGGAAGTCACCATCTGCTTCAGAGTCACCTTGGCTTCATTTAGGCTGCGTCCGATTATCTCTTGCCTTTGTGTTATCTCTTCCAGATAATGCTCAGCTTGTGTTATTACCTGCTGATCCAGGGGTTTGGAAATAGTTTCGCGCAATTTACTGATCCGGGCACCAATCCATTGATCTTCTGCAAGTAATTCACCCGTACTATCCATGAGCATATTGAGTAATTTGAGCAAGCCTTGCTGCAACTTGATACCGCTCTCACCATATGCATCAAATTTACCGCAAAATTGTTGAAATCCAGCAGCAAATCGTTCCATTTCTAGCTTGTCTTGAATTTTGCGCACTTGATTCGCCAGCATTCTGGCTTCTTCAGCCAAAGTTACATCACCAATCTGCCTAGCGATAACCTGCTCAAGCATTTGTGCCAACAACTCCAATAGCTGATCAGTAAAATGCCCGGCGATTTGGCTCTGCTCTATAACTGCATGCTTTAATTGAGCGGCTTGTTTATCAGAATCAATCTGCGTTACTTGCGAAGAGGGATTTTGCATTTGCCCATCTTCATTTAATTCTTGCGTTGCGGCAGCTAATGCTCCCCAGGAATCGACCAACGCCTTTAGCTTGGTATGCAGCTGGTTTGAATCTTTTGAAAATTTAACGAGAACCCGATTAATGCTTTCCCGCTTCTTTGCAGTTGTCAGCGCACCTTGCTTTTTTTCCAATTGCTTCAATAATGCTTCGATTGTTTCTCCCCAGGTCGCAATGGATTCAGCTGTGGAATTATCTGCAGATTTATGTTGATTTGTCGCTGCAACTGCAGAATTTACATTATCTCCGGATTTACCAGAAATCTGATCATACAGCTTGTGATAATTATCTGGTGTTGGAGGAATTCTGAGCGATGCAAGTTGCCGCAACGTTTCACGGGCAAGAATAGTTGGATTCGAATCGTTAAGCAGCTTCATAAAAATTGGTCAAAAAATTAAAAGGTGGCGTTACCAGCAAGCCAGGAGTTAAAAAATATCGACCAATCCACGTGAATCTTAATCTTAATTTGATAAGGCAAGCTAAAAAAATTCTAGGTTGACTTCAGAACACTATAAGATTAGTCGACCAATTTATTCTTTATAGCATAACGAATCAATTCTGAATTATTCGTCAACTTGAGCTTCTCCAGTAAGCGCGCACGATAGACACTGACTGTTTTTGGGCTTAAAAACATCTCAGCTGATATTTCTGACAATGTTTTACCTGCAGCAATAAAGCACAGAGTCTGATATTCCCGATCGGATAATGTGGCATAGAGCGGTTTATCTAAATCTGAGTTAACAATGTTGGCAAGTTCCTGCGCGACAACCGGACTCACATACTTATCGCCCATTGCAACTTGACGAATAGCCACTACAAGCTGCGCTGGCGCACTTTGTTTATTCAGGTATCCAGATGCGCCCGCTTTTAATGCACGAATTGCAAATTCGTGTTCATTGTGCATGCTCAGCATGAGAACCGCAAGATTTGGTCTGTCTTTCTTTACTTGCTTCAATATTTCGATACCATTTCTATCCGGTAAAGAAATATCCAGCAACATAACATCAAAATCTTGCTGCCGGGCAATTTTTACGGCTTGAAACCCAGTCTCTGCTTCACCAGTTACTTTAATGTCATCCGTTTCGCTGAGTATCTGTTTCAAACCTTGGCGAACAATTGCATGGTCATCAGCAATCATCACACTTATCATGCGTACCTCCGGCTATTTAGAGCCGAGAAACCTTCTTTTTTTTCTTTATCGGTCCGGGCTGTTGGGGCCCTCTAAACTCATTTTCCAGTTCAACCACATGCCCGGATTGATACTCTAAGTTACCCATCGGTATCAAAATAGTCACTTTTGTACCTCGCTCTGAATCTCCCGAGATATGGAAATTTCCCTTCAATTGCTGGCATCGCTCACGCATCCCTCGAATTCCAAAAGAAGCCTGTTTTTCCATATCGATGTCGGTAATGCCACAGCCATTATCAGTCACTTCCAGAAGAATCAGCCCTTCCAGCTCCACAAGCTTTACCTGAACATGGGAAGCATTAGCATGTTTAGAAATATTCGTTAATGTCTCCTGAAAAACACGAAAAACCGCTATCGCCAAATCAGAATCCAAAGCTATTTCATCGTTTACACAGGTTACCTTACAAGCAATACTCGTACGATCACTAAATTCTTTTGCTTGCCATTGAACTGCCGCAATGATTCCACAGTCTAGAATACCCGGGCGCAAATCAAGAGAAATCCTACGTGTACTGTCTATCACACGGTCTACTAGAGACTCAATGGATTTCGATTTTTGTTGATAAAACTCAGGTTTTCTTACCATCGTATCCATACAGGGAAATAGCTCACACTTAATTGCGGTTAATGTCCCCCCAATATCATCATGAATTTCACGTGCAATTCTGGCGCGCTCTTGCTCTTTAACTTTTTGCAAATAAGAGGATAATTCTGCCAACTGTTCACGGGAACGCGCAATCTCTCGTTCAGCCAGTTTATTTCGAGTAATATTAATCATGATGCCATCCCATAGCGTCGTGCCGTCCGACATTCTCCTGGGTGTTGCACGCAAACTAATCCATTTGATATCACTATCACCTTTTACTTGAATACATCCTTCCCAATTCCAGGTCGAAAGTTGTTCTGCAGAGGTTATCATTAACTGATGATAAGACTCCCTATCATCCGGCAAGATTAATTCTGGAAATAGTTCGGGCCTCTCCATCAGCTTCTGGGGCGATAGCCCCAGCAGGGTTTCACTGGCATCACTGACATAGGGAAAGCAAGTCTTTCTATTGACTGATAGCAGAAACTGAAAAACCACTCCGGGCAAATTAGATGTAATCGCTTGAAAAAGCGCTTCGCTCTTTTGCAATGCCGTTTGTGCAGTTATGAAACGCTGATAGTTTCCTACTTCATGCAAGCTTCGCCTTATTGCTGGCACCAGCCTGGCAAGATTTGACTTCATCATGAAATCATAGGCTCCTAAGGCCATGATATGCTCTGCCGCTTCCTCACCGACATGACTGGATACGATGATCAAGGGTATGTCCAGAGATTGGTTTCTTATCGCTTGCAGAATCTCCTCCGCATTTAGCTGCGGCAAATCATAATCGGACAGAATCACGTCCCAGTCCCGGATCATCAAAGCATCGTGCAATGCAGAAGCCGTGCTAACGCACAAGCATTCAGTCTGGAAGCCACCCTGTACAAGTATTTGTAGTACACGGTCCGTATCCTCTGCAGAGTGTTCGACCATTAATATTTTTAGTTCTTCTTCATTGACCATCTCAGCCCCCACCAGTTGAAGCCGATATAACCTCTAAAATTAACTCCCCGAATTAACTGCCTGAATATTTATTTAATTTTACAAGATAAATTATAAGAGAAAAACAATTTATATCATGAATTGCCGATATTAACCAACTGATTAGATATAAATCATGAAAGTAAAAATCCTAAACTTTTCAAAATGGTGTCCGATAACTGCAATCAACGGCGGTTACAAACCCTCTTGGATTGCGGGGAAAACCAACGGAACTGGCAATTATGCCAAACACATAGATATCAAAAAGGAGAACCCAAATGCCACAAATTATAAACTCTAATGTAGCCTCATTAAATGCACAACGTAACTTAAATACATCGCAAAACTCATTGAATACATCCTTGACACGTTTGTCTTCGGGTCTACGCATTAACAGTGCGAAAGACGATGCTGCAGGACTGGCGATTTCAGAAAGGATGACTTCACAAATCCGCGGTTTAAATCAAGCTGTCCGTAACGCGAATGACGGTATTTCATTGTCACAAACTGCTGAGGGTGCATTGGGTGAGATCGGTAATAATTTGCAACGTATCCGTGAACTGGCTGTTCAATCTGCCAACGCATCTAACAGTGCCAGTGACCGCGCATCACTACAAGCCGAAGCCGCACAATTGAGCGCTGAAGTAACGCGAGTTGCCAGCCAAACCCAGTTTAACGGTTTGAACTTGTTGGATGGCTCTTTCCTGAATCAGAGCTTCCAAGTCGGTGCCAATGCGAACCAAACCATCAACATTGCATCGATTGGTGATGCTCGTTCTACTGCGTTAGGTAGCCACACACTAACCACCAATGGAACTGCAATGGGCACAGCAACAGCTTCTGCCGCTGCTCTTGCAGCCAATGGCGTTGCGGTAGAAGCTGGTTTGACACTTGCCAACAACAAAGGAACCACCGGTAACATTAGTTATGCAGCAGGCGATGATGCTAAAACTATTGCTGCCGCTATTAACACAGCCGCTTCCAGTATCGGCATCTCTGCAACCGCAACTAACAGCGCCACGCTTGGCAATTTATCAGCAGCCGGCACTGTTGCCTTGACATTAAACGGCAGCACAGTTTCTACCACTATCACTGATACCGCTGACCTAAGCGGTTTGGCTTCAGCCATTAATGGATTACAATCCTCAACCGGCGTCACTGCCTCATTCGCAACTTCAACCGACAAGTCAGTGATCACGCTGTCAACAACAGATGGCAGAGATATCGTACTTTCAGATTTCACTAATGGTGTAACAACAGCTGACGTCACCGCCGGAGCAACCACAAGAACGCTAACCAGTGGTGGTAACGACTCAACGACAGTAACGGGCACCGTTGAACTTTCAAGCTCTGCTGGGCAAATTACTGCAGCGGGTTCAAATGCCACAGAATTTGGCGCTACTACCAGCTCTTTTAACTCAGTCGCCACTTTGGATTTATCCACGTCAGCCAATGCGCAAATTGCAATGAAAACGCTAGATGCCGCATTAAATGCCATTAGTAGTTCTCGCGGTGATTTGGGTGCAATTCAGAATCGTTTCAGTTCAACCATCTCAAATCTGCAAACTACTTCCGAGAATCTGTCCGCCTCGCGTAGCCGGATCCAGGATGCTGACTTCGCATCTGAATCAGCAAACCTGACACGTGGACAAATTCTGCAACAAGCAGGTGTAGCGATCCTTGCGCAAGCAAATTCACTACCCAATAATGTTCTTTCACTGTTACGTTAAGTTCTCCGTAGCAAATGATGCAGCGCATTAAATAAAGCTGATGATCGCGGGATGTTATAAAAAACCTTCCCGCGTTCATTTCAACTTTAAGGAATCTATTATGAACATCAATCAATTAAATGGAACAGGCGTACTTCCAGTGCCTTCGTCAACATCATCGGTTGCCAAAAAAGTATCCGCGCCTGATACGGATATTATCCCATTACCTGTTTCAACTGTACGACCTAAAGTTGATAATAAGACAGAATCTGACGAGCAGATAAGACAGGCTGTTCAGAATATCCAAGGTGCGGTGGATAATCTGGCACATAATTTGCGTTTCTCAATTGATGAAGATACTGGCAAAACGATTATTAAAGTAGTGGATACACATACTGACGAAGTCATCCGGCAGTTTCCAACAGAACAGGCCATTGAAATAGCCCGCACATTGGATAAGGTGCAAGGGCTGTTATTTAACGATAAAGCATAATTTAAATTATATATAGCTGGGACTAAGAAATGCTCTCATCTCCGGGTATTGGATCAGGCTTAGATGTCAACGGTATCGTCAGTCAATTGATGGCTATAGAACGCCAACCACTGGCAGCTCTTGATAACAAAGAAGCCAAGCAGCAAACTCGACTAACTGCTTTTGGTAGTTTGAAAGGAGCGTTATCCACATTCCAAAGCAGTCTTTCCGCATTATCTGATCCGGCAAAATTTACCGGCGTAACGGCTAATTTTGCTGATGCCACATTGGCCAATGTCAGCGCAACATCATCAGCAGCAGTTGGAAGTCACTCCGTAGAGATTCAAACACTCGCACAATCGCACAAACTGAAATCTGCTAACTTTGCAACCACAAGCGCCGCACTTGGCAGCGGCACTTTAACAATACAATTTGGCACATACAGTGGTGGCGCATTTACGCTTAATCCAGATAAGGCTGCACAATCAATCACTATTTCTTCCGATAATTCATCACTGGCAGGGGTCCGTGACACAATTAATCAGGCCAATGCAGGAGTAACTGCCAGCATTGTCAATGATGGCTCTGGCAACCGTTTAGTAATTGCTTCAAATGATACTGGTTTGAGTAATGCCTTAAAAATAACCACGACCGATGCCGACACAATTAATACGGATAATGCAGGATTATCTCAGCTTGTTTATGACGCTTCGACGGGCGGCACGACCAATTTGACTCAAACTGTAGCTGCTAGCAATGCCACATTGGTTATCGATGGTATCTCAATTAGCAAAGCATCCAACAAAATTACAGATGCCATTGAAGGAGTCACTTTTAACTTACTGAAAGCCAATGCTGGCACAACAACCAGTTTAAATTTGACTCGAGACACAGCCAGTGTTCAAAGTACAGTATCCTCATTTGTTAAAGCTTTTAATGATCTGAACAAAACTATCGTCGACCTTTCAAAATATGATGCGAATACTAAGCAAGCATCTATCCTAACAGGAGACTCAACGGTTCGATCAATTCAGACCCAACTACGTAACGTAATGTCTAATCCGCTGACCACAGCAGGCGGCGGCTTGAGCATACTTACGGAGGTAGGTATTTCTTTTCAAACAGATGGAACACTTAAGCTTGATCCAGCCAAATTATCTAGCGTGATGAGCGATCCAACTAAAGATGTTTCAACACTATTTGCTTCTGTTGGCAAAACCAGTGATAGCCTGGTGTCATTTGTCAGTGCCAAAACCGATACAGCAAATGGCAAGTACTCGCTGAATATCAGTCAAATTGCGACTCAAGGTATCGCAGTGGGCAGCACTGCTGCAGCGTTAACCATCAACTCAGGGGTCAATGACAAGTTAGATCTTACCATTGACGGCATCAGTACTAGTGTAACTCTCGCGGCAGGCACTTATACTGCAGCTTCATTAGCGGCTGAAATTCAATCAAGAATCAATGGTGCCTCAGCAATTTCTTCAGCCGGTATCAAAGTCACACTGAGTGAAGCTGCTGGTAGCCTAACTATCACCTCCAATCGATACGGCTCAGCATCAGCTGTATCGATTACTGGCGGGAATGCCAAACTGAGTTTATTTGGCACTCCTGTCGAAACCAGTGGTGTAGATGTAGCTGGTAAGATTAACGGCATCACTGCAACAGGTTCCGGCCAAACCCTGACAGGTGCCGCAGATA
>ERZ1292630.3296-Hain-H41-02um-R3-3296-length-14287-cov-12_pt1 | contig 14287 bp, 11 predicted proteins | sample MGYA00564408_ERZ1292630 | MGnify/ENA primary metagenome ERZ1292630 (study PRJEB36523, sample SAMEA6512641) | groundwater metagenome | collected 2019-01-08 | study: AquaDiva: Metagenomics assemblies of 32 groundwater samples | reverse complement strand
AATTGTACCCCGAATCTCTCTTATACGGTGGTCTAGTTTTCCCAGACCATTATAAAGAGACATTTACCGTTATAGAAAGTCACAAGTTATTTTAAAAAACTTCCTTTCCATCTATAGGTACCAGGTACGTACCTGGTACCTCATGAAGATGCCGGTCATGAAAAAGGCTGCGTAGAGCCAATTTATACAAAGGTACACGGTAATGGTACCTGGTACCATGTACCGAGTTATTTTTTCTTTGCCACGAAAATATCCGCTTCAAGTATTTTTCCGTCGCGGATGTAGTGGTGGACGAAATATAAATTGCCGGCGTCGTCGAGCGTCGGTTCTCCGGCGAAGCTTGAGAGGATTAATTCTGGCTTGCTCCAATCGCTATCGGCTTTTTTCGATCTCCAAATCGACGGAGATCCTTGGTAGTAACGCAAAAACCAAAGCTCTTTTCCGTCAGATGACACGAATGGCCATCCCTCGTCTTCTTCGGTGTTGATCGCGGAGACGTTTCTTGGATCACTCCAGCCGTCTCCATTTCGAGTGATGCTCCACACATCCATTTTTCCGCGTCCGTCCGGTCGTGAAGCATGGAAATACATCTCTTGTCCGTCAGACGTGATGTGCATCTCTCCAATTTCCAATTCTTTGTTCAACCGTTCTCCGGCATTGCGTACGCTTGTCCATTTTTCTCCGTTACGTTTTGCCGTGTAAAAATCAATGCTTCGGAAATTATTTTTTCGCGCCGAACAAAACCACAGAACGTCTCCCTGCACGAATTCGCAACCGTCCAGCGCGTCCCGTCCATTTTTAGAAAGTTGAACTTTTTTCGGCTCGCTCCAAACGTCTCCGATTTTATTACTCATCCAAATTCCGGTCACTCCGTCATTGACCTGATTTTGCGGCGGGATGCTCGCATCAGGCGTAAAGAAAAAATATAAAGTCTTTCCGTCAGGCGTGATGAAAGGGGAATCCTCGGCGCCGGCGGTATTCACCGGCCCTTCTAAAGGGACCGGTTTCTCCCATTCGTCGGAGTGAAGTTTCGGAGGATATAAATCGTCCTTCAGCGAAAGTTTTTTTGCGATTGCAGGGATCGTCGCGCTACGTTCCTTCGCGGGCACTTCGGAGCAACCGCCGCCGATGGCGGCGAAAAGCGAAAGACCGATCAGTGTGGAAATTATTCGATGATTCATACTAACGTTAGCGTATCATAGGATCATCATTTACTTATATAATGATGTCATTCCCGTGAAGACGGGAATCCAGATCAAAGTGAGTATTGTTCACTGTCTGGTTCCCCGCCTCCGCGGGGATGACAGATGCGTATAGGTTTCATTTTATTCTTATCGTTTTTGGTATACCCTCTATTCATTATGCTCATCGCCTGGCTGTATAAACACCTTGCAAAACCCATCTTTTTTCGCCAAGATCCGGAAAAAGTTCATGACAGGATGACGGCGGTTGGGGAGTTTCTTGGGCGTTGCAAAATCTCAAGAGCGATAACGTCTCGATTGTTTAGGTACGACGATTCGTCGCTCGAACAGACGGTGCTTGGCATGCGTTTCTCGAACCCGATTGGACTCGCGGCGGGGTTTGATAAGAACGCACAGCTCATGGATATACTTCCGTCAGTGGGTTTTGGTTTTGAAGAGATAGGCTCTGTCACGGGAGAACTGTGCGAAGGAAATCCAAAACCGCGTCTTTGGCGTTTGCCGGAATCAAAAGGGTTGGTCGTAAATTACGGATTAAAAAACGACGGATGCGAGGCGATTGCGTCTCGTCTAAGTCAGAAAAAATTCGATTTTCCGATTGGAATCAGCATCGCGAAAACAAATTCTCCGGCAACCGTGGACGTTGAAGTCGGAATCTCGGATTATGAAAAAGCTTTTCGCGCATTCTCGTCCATCGGACACTATTTCACCATCAACGTCAGCTGTCCGAACGCGTTCGGAGGCGAACCGTTCACGGACCCGTTCCGTCTCGAACTGTTGCTCACGCGGCTTGATGCGATCCGGACAGAGAAACCGATTTTTTTGAAACTTCCTGTCGATTTTTCCACCACAGAACTTGATGCACTCGTCGCAGTTGCAGCGCGTCACCGCGTTCACGGTATCATCCTCTCCAATCTCACGAAAAATCGCGAACGATCCGAGATCAAGCCAGAAGAAATTTCCGGAATAACAAAAGGAGGCATCAGCGGAAAGCCGACATTCGACGCTTCAAACGCGCAGATCGAACATTTGTATAAAACGTCGGGATCGCGTTTCGTCATCATGGGTTGCGGCGGCATTTTTTCAGCTGAAGACGCGTACGAAAAAATTAAACGCGGCGCGACTCTGGTTCAACTCATCACCGGAATGATTTTCCAAGGCCCGCAGCTCATCGGGGAAATCAATCGCGGCCTCGTTCGCTTGATGAAGCGAGACGGATTTAAGAATATAGGAGAGGCAGTGGGGAGTGGAGTGAGGAGATGAGAGGGGGATATGAAAAACGCCTCCTGAATGGAGACGTCTGTGAGAAAGCGGCTCGCCCTACATGAGGGCGCTCGCCGAGCGGAGGGCTTCTTTGGCATTCAGCCAATCGTCGACCGCAATGTACTGCTCGGCCGCCTCGATGTACGCCGTGATCGCGGCTTTTCGCGGTGCTTCGGGCCACGCGTCAGAGCATTTGGCGAGTCGCAACGAGAAGTCTCGAAGTGCGGCCAAGATTCGCGCGAACCTTTCGGGTGCGGCGGCGCAGGAGACGGGAATAGACGGAGACCATTTCCCCTCCTTTCGTCGGAGGCTCCTGTTGCTCGCCCTGACTTCCTCGATGAGGTACGAGAGTGGAGCGAGCACGGTCGTCTCGAACGTGTGCAGTGCGAACATCCACGCGATGCCTTGGCGGATTTGCTTGCACAAAACTCGAACCGCCTCGTGGTCGCCTTTTTTGGCGCTATCTGCGGCTTGTTGCAGATCTCGCGCAGTGAGTTCGGCGTTGGCGCGGAACGGCAAAGCGCGGATGAGCGAGAAAGAGACGATGAACTCTTGTAGCAGTTTGAGCATGCCTGGGAGTTGGTCTGCGCCGGTTGCGCTTACCCTTCGTGGCTTGAGAGCCATGCGAAGCGAGCGGAACAATTCCATGTGCGCTTCGATCGCGCCCCAGAGGTGGATGTCGCGACGATCCACTGCGGCGGCGATAGTTCGCACATTGTCCTGTCGCGCTTTGAGGTTGCGGATTGCGCCGCCGATCGCGAACCCTCTTGCGCCGACGTTGCTTCTTCCCAATTTGTCTATTGGCTGCACGCCGCGTTCCAATTGCGCTCGCGCTTTTTTTTTGCGCTCGTCGCGTTTGGCGCCGTAGCTTTGCGTGAGGCGGTGCAGATCCGAGAGCGCCGCCTTTTCTTCTTCCGGCGTGATAGTCCCGGTCACAAGCAGCACCCCGACGTACGTGCGCGCCGTGGCCGTGTCTTCTTGTAGCTCCGCGATTTCGCCGAACGCGTGTTCAGGCAGAACTCCGCCATGGCGCACTGTGTGCGTCCCGCCGCGGAACGCTTCGTAGAGTCCTTGGCGGTACGCCATGTGCGTGACACGATCATTCGAATCCTTTGCCAGCTGCTTGTTCGGCACGAAGACCATTCCGGCAGGATAGCGCTTTTCGTTCGCCGAGACGCTATTGACCAAGATGAGGATGTTAGTGCCCGCGATTTTTTGGAATTCCGCGCGCACATCTCCTTGAGACGTGGCGATGGTTCTGATCACGCCACAGAGATTCAAGTTCGGCTGTCGCATGGGTTCTCCTGTTGTCGAAGGTTGCGTGTGGCGACGCTAGCATAATTTCTCAAAAATGTCATTCCCGCGGAGGCGGGAATCCAGATAGAAGGAAAAATTCACACTATATCCTGGATCCCCGCCTTCGCGGGGATGACAAAGTGAGTTTTGTTAAGTAGCGGTGGAGTGATATGCTTTTGCCGTTCTATATGGCTCTACAAGACATTCATCTCGATCGGATTTTACAGCTATCTCCCAACGCGCAGACCGCTATTTCGCGTATTGTCGAAGGCGTGAGCTCAATATCTCCTGTGCGGGAATACGGCGGCGCCGTTCCTCGTGTACTTCTAGTCGGCGGATTCGTGCGCGACGCTTTGCTCGGCATCGTCTCAAAAGATATCGATCTTGAAGTCTACGGAATCACGTCCGAACAACTCGAATCGCTCGTGGCTGATTTGTTTCCTGGGAAGATGAGCGTGGTCGGCCGTTCGTTCGGAATTTTTAAAGTTTTTCTTGAAGATGGAATTGATCTGGATATCGCGTTACCTCGCCGCGAATCGAAAAGCGGAATCGGGCACAAGGGATTTTCTGTGATCGGCGATCCTGCGATGCCGGTGGAGGAGGCGCTTCGCCGTCGCGATTTTACGATCAACGCGATCGCGGTGGATGTCGCAACAGGGGAGCTAATTGATCCGTTCGGCGGAAGGGGGGATTTGGAGAAAAAGGTTTTGCGAGTCGTGAACGCGGCAACGTTTCAAGACGATCCTTTGCGTATATATCGCGCGGTTCAGCTTTCGGCGCGATTTGATCTCACTGTAGATTCGGAGACGCTTGAATTGATGCGCGGCATGGTTTCCAGCGGAGACTTGAAAGAACTTTCCAAAGAAAGAATTACCGAAGAAATAAAAAAATTGCTTCTAAAAGCAGAGCGGCCGTCCATCGGACTCTCTTTGATGCGCGATCTCGGCATAGTCGAACGCGATTATCCTGAATTGCATGCGCTTATCGGCACGAAACAGGAAGAAGAATGGCATCCGGAAGGCGACGTGTGGACTCATACGCTTATGGTTATTGATCAAGCCGCGAAAATAATCCGCCGTTCTGTCATTCCGACCGAGGAGTCCAACGACGAGCGGAGGAATCCCTTTTCAGAGGAAGAAAAACTTCAAATAATGCTCGGCGCCGTGTGCCACGATCTTGGAAAACCCGCGACAACCGAGTTCGTTGAAGGCAGAATCCGATCTCGCGGCCACGAATCCGCCGGAAAAGAACCCACACGCGCGCTGCTGGAGCGATGGACGTTCGGAGACGACGCGTTGCAGTCTTCGCTGGCGATCGCTGAAGAACATTTGAAGCCCGCATTGTTGTTTCGGTCCATAGAAAAAGGAGAGCTCACGGAAGAGAAATACGCGAACGCCATCCGACGTCTTCTAAAAAGAATCGCGCCTCTGTCGTGGCGAGCGTTTTTGGCCGTAGCCGAAGCGGACTCTCGCGGTCGCGCATTTCCCGGAGCAGAAACCGACCCGCATACGGCAGGCGACTTGATGGAAGAAATCATCGCGAAAGAAAATCTCGACGGCGAAGCCATGAAACCGCTCATACAAGGAAAGGATTTGATGGAGATGGGCATCGCTCCTGGTCCGGTAATGGGAAAAATCATAGCGGACATCGAAGCGGCCAGGGATCGGGGAGAAATCAAAACCAAAGAAGAGGCGGTGGAGTGGGTGAGAGGGAATAAGGTATGATGGTGTTATGACTCAATTCGAAAATCCGTTCGTTGAGCAACATGGTGCCGTTGAACGAAAGCCAAGAAAGGCAAAGGAAACGAAAGAGCGTATATTTGATGCGGAAGTAATACATAAGAAAACGCGCGCCATGTTGGAAAGAGCATTCCAGCATTTTTTAGAATCAGGTCAACTTCGCGACCCTCTTCTCACAGAGGATGCGTTTGATATGAGGGAGAGTTGGTTGCGATTTTTAGGAATAAAAGATGACGATGGTCGATATTCTCAAGAAGAACGAGTTGGGACGCGCATATTCTTTGACGAGTTTGTAAAGTTCATCCAAGAAAAGCGGAGAGAAAATGTTCCAAGCGCACTAATTGAAAGATATGCGGGTAATTGGCACGAAAGAGCTTTTTCAGTTTCTCCCAACATGTTCAATGCATTGCCGTTTTCGGATGCGTTCACTGTCGCGGCAAATTTATTCATGATGCCGGAAACGCGACAGAATATTTCAGCAAATGTTGCTGGCGAGCTAGTGTATGAACTGCAGTTTTCACATGGCGATTATTCATGGCTGCGCGACTTGCTAACGAAATTACCATTGGAAAGTCAGCTCGGTGTTATTCATTTGTCAGAATATATTTGTAAATACGCAGAGGGCGAGGGATATGCCGACGATGTTTTGACCAGATTCCGAAATGAGTTCAAAGCCAGACTTAGCGAAGAAGATGCGATGAATCCGATGTATCGATATGTGCTCGAAGAAGCGCTTTCCGAATTTAATATAGCTTACGTAGAAAATGGCGGCTCCTTGGAGCCGGATGATTTTGTTTTTGAAAAGGGAGATTTTCAAGAGTATGTGCGCGAGAAATCGCGTTCGTGGGGAAGTATAAGATTTGATCGCGGAGTTGATTCGCAGAAAATACAGATCTCGCGCGATTATATAGCTTCTCTGGATAGAGTTACTAATATGCCGGAGGCTTTTGCCAAGAAACCCGACGAAGAAACGTTGCCGGCAGAGCTTGGACCTGATTTTGCGGCGATCAGTCGCGCTAAAGAGTTGATAGGCATGTATCGGCAGTTTCCGCCTTCGCAGCGACCGCAGATCTTTGAATTCGTACAAAACAACATCATATCCAAGATCCCTGATGATCGTAGCGTCCCACAACGTCTCGCCTCGTTTTTTCCTGAGATTTCCGAATCCGCATGGGCGCAGATCTTAGACAGACAGGAAAATATTCGTGCACGGAGAGATGAATTATTAAAAAAACAACAGGCCGAATCGGCTTCGGACGCCAACCAAAAATTATTTGACGATTTTTGCGTGAAGGTTACTTCACAAAGAAAAAAGTTGGAACAGGACGCAGAGCGGGATACTCGTTTGCGGGGATGGGTCAACGAATATTTTAAAGCGGAAACCGATACTCAGCGTTTTAATGCTCTAAACAGCCTTTCCATTTATCGCAAGGATTATACGCAGTTATTTACGGATACTCCAGAAAAGCCGTTTCCGAAGACTACCGAACAGGTTTTGAACGATTTTTTTCAGATGCAAGAACGTCAACGCGAGAACTTTGATCTAGAAAAGACACGCTACGAGGAAATAGACAGGCGAATGGATGCGTTGAACGCACAACTCGATCGTCGAGAGATGGAGCTGTTATCAAGTCCGAATTTTCCTGAACGGATGAAGCAGGTGCTAAGTCAGATTGAGGAATCTTTACCGATCAAAACAGTTCACGCGGAGTTATTTGAGCAATTCGAAGGTAATCAAGAGATTCTTCCGCTCGGGCATAAGTTTCCGATCGATAGCGCAGCATTGCTAAAAGAATTGCATCGTCCTGAAATTCGAGTGCGCGTGGAAGAAGATATTGGTTTGAGTCTGAACGAACTGACTCTTCGCGAGCAAGTCAGTCTTCTTTCATGGATGGCGATACAAAGCAAAGATGGTTATGAAAGGGTGGTAACAAATATGAGGCGCTACAATCGCCCGTTCGCTGTAGCGTTTCTTTCATGTGAGGAAGATGCCCACGCAGGGGCATCACTGAATCGTATTGCGGAGTCATTCACGTCAGAAGCGGCCAGTAAGGTATTCCAAAAATATGCGGAACTTGCAGATATCGCCGAGCAGGCGTCGGTTGATCTGGAAAAAGCTTTTTATACGGATAAGACAGGAAATAAACTCGTCGATAGGCGATCGATAGAAGCGCACCTTTTGGCCCGTGCCAAGCAGTTGATAAACGTAGCCGCCGCGAAGGCGGGTGAAACGAGAAATGATGTCGAACGCTCCTCGCGCGAACTCGTACAACAGCTCGAAGGTTATCGTACGGACATGATTGTGTTCGCGGCGGTTTTTAAGGAGATCGCAGGTTCGGAAAAGAACATCAATTTCGCGGAATGGAAAAGAACCTCGATTGATTTGGTGGATCCGCAAACGATCGCATCTAATGAACGAGAAAAATTGTTTGATGAGTGTAAAAGTGTTTTGCTTGAAAACTGGTCGGAAAAAGGAGTTGATGCCGCACAAGGAGCAATGCATGGCCTCGAAGAAGGTTTTGCGAAAAAAGAATTTCCGACGCGATTTCATTTTTTGAAACAAGACAATCACATTGTTGCATTTCTCCGGTTCGATGAGCGTCCTGACTTGGGAAAAAACGTTAAATACGCCGGATCGTTCAATGTTATTCCGGCGCTTAAGAACGCTTCTCTTGGGGCATCCTTTTTTCGAGAGACTCTGGCAGTGGAAGGAAAAGGTTGTTCGATTGTAGCGGAAGCTTTGGCTGCAGATCGCGCCACCTCCTTGTATGTTGAGGATTTCGGATTCGAAATCACCGGTGTTGAACGCTACAAGACGAAAGACGGAAAAGAGGTCGCGTGGTTTTCAATAAAGCGAGCCGCGGGCATTAATGAAAGAATCAATAACAAGCAAAAAGAATTTCCGAAAAATTCCAAAGTTTTCAACGACCTTCAAGAATTTATTTCTTGGGTTGAAAAAGAGTCAAAACTCGGAAAAGTTATTTCGCGGTATAAGATTTCAGCTCATGGAAAAATGACGTTTTACGAAGCCGTCAGCGAGCGATTGCCGGATTGACGTCGGCCGTTCCCCACAGCGCTTCAAATTGAACGCGAAAAAGGTCGGCGATGTTTTTGTCTTCTATTAAAATTGATATTACGCGATCTTGTGAAAACGAAAGAAGCGAGACGCGCGTATCATAGATTTCTGTGGCTGTATGAAATCCGCCGGCGAGAGACTTCGAGATGCGCATTTTTGTAAGCTCGCTGTCGCCTCCCGTCATTACTTTTCTTGCGGTTTCCGTATCCGGCATGAGTATGCGCTTGGGGATCTTTGCCCGCAGGCGTTTTGCGACGTATTTGTCATCAACCGCGTTGACTTCCGGCGTTAAAATAGCCGGATCGAGTATGGTTAGGATTTCTACTTTTGCCGTAAGCGAATCATCAAGAACCTTCACAACGCCGTCCAATCCTTCAAATACCCTGAAAGAAGGTCTGTCCGTCGCAAGGTGATATGCCGAGAGAAGGCGGGGGAGGTCGCTCGAGAAACGGGCTTTAAGATCATCCGATTCCTTCGCTTTTCTTTCCAAAAGCTCGTTTAGCTTCCCTGGATCCTGCGCTAAAAAGCGGGATTGCCGCCCTTCCATCTCTAGGGTCAGCCCGTGTTTCTTTAATTGATCCAAAATAGCATACACGTTTGCTCTCCCAATTCCGGATAATTTGGCTAAATCATGCGGTTTTTGCGCACCGTTTTTCACGAGCAATTCGTATATTTTCGCTTCATTGAGCGATAATCCGAGATCCGTGAGGATAGGGAAAGAGGGTTCGTAGGACATGGGATGAGTATAACAAAGTACATATGTTTATGTAAGAAAGACAAAGGACGTCTGTCAATTTTGGCTAAATACAGCGAAGTATGACCAAACCTGTCTGTCTACCCTTGACAAATCGTCTTAACTATGCTATAGTGGTGTCGTGATGATGAAAGACCGGAAGAACTGGTACATCTCACAAGAACCTTTAAACATCAGTCGTCCTCGGAAGGAGAGAGCCGAGTACGACACTATCAGTCAAAGAAGCGGTAAAGATCGTGAGTTCTCTCCATTATAGAACCCTCGATCTTTGCCGCTTTTTGGCAAAAGCACATTCAACTTGGGCGAACACAAGGTTACGCCCCTACAAATCGCGATGCTGGCAATTTTAGGAGAATGAAAAGGAGAGAGGCCTTATCCTAAGACAATCAGCCGCGTCTCTGCTTGCTCCCCATAGCTCTAGCGAAGGGGAGAGGTCACGGACGGAATACCAAAACTGCCTCGACATTGCGTCGGGACGGAATGGAAAACGGATCGTGGTGGCCCTCGAAGTTTCACAGAGAGACTTCGTAGTAACGAGTGCATCCCGCGATGAGTCGCAAGATTCGTCGCTGGGACAGTCGCTACTACAAGATGACGCACGTAAGAGTCTGGACGAATTGTAGAGAGTGACGAACATTCGACAATTAAATACTGCTCAAGTGGAAGTCCGTTAAACGCGAGGGATCAAAATAAATTCATCCAAATCGCATTAATCTCGACGTCCTCTTTAGCGGGGCGCGGTGCAAACCTGCAACAACGCAGGAGCACGGCGCTTTGATTTGAGGCGGGTTGGTAGATAAACCACCCGATCAGAAAATGGCGAGTATTACGATGAAGGCAACCCCGGCTGATCTAATTCGATATTTTTCGGACGGGGCTGATTGGCAGAGATTTCGGGAAATCCCGATGTCGATCAGTGCGTGGCTCGCGGAGGTGGTTGCAGACCGAGATATTCACGAACTCTCGGTCCGCAATCGCGAGATGGAGGTTTGGCCGCAGGGGCCCGGCTGCAAATTTAACGAGGAATGGCATTTTTCCGGTTTGAGGAGTGAGTGGACACGAGGAGTCACGCTCCCACGGTTCCTCAGGCTCAGGTGGGAAGGAGAGGTGGCGATTCTGCACGCCATCTTCTAATCCCACAAATTGGGAGAGTAGGGGGTATCCTACAAAGCACTCGGAGAGAAGCCGCACGCTTCTCATCCGATCCGAATTTCGGAATAAAGGGTGAACACAAGGTCGCGCCCCTACATCATCCGGACTTCAGATCGGAGCGTGAGATTCGAAATTTTATCGGTAGACGTCTTTGCGATGGCCGATAGATAAACAAATAATAATCGTGTTTTGGTCTATTCGAAAAAGGACGCGATACCTTCTTGTAATGCGAAATGAAAAAACTCCATCGTAATTCCGCAGCGGTTTTACATGGAGTCTCGAATCGAACGGGTTAATGACGAGCAGATTTTCTTGGCGGTGATACATCAACTGGATATCCGTCGGCAACGATGCAAATTCTTTATGAAATTCATTCGTGTAAAGAACTTTCATAATGTCGCCCGCAATCTTCCGAGTCGCGCGTCGTCCAATGCCCGCTCAAGTGAGCGCTTGATTTCTTCAGGGTTGGAATATTGTTCAAGCGAGTCCATATCGGTTCTGCGGCCACTGCGTTTCGTGGGAATAGGTCGCGCACGTTGTTTAGTCGCTCTTGATTTTGTGGCGGTAATCATATGCAAAAACGTTATCACAAACATGCTTAATTTTCAACGTAATAATTTAGCCAACCAGAAAAAGTTGGCGTCCGATCCGAATTCCGGAACTCTCATAAAGTCATACAACTCGAGAGCTTCTTCCGGACTTCAGATCGGAGAAATCCCGCCTCTCTCGAGAGGCGGGACAAGTCCGAAGAAAGAAAACAACCGAGACGACGTCTCCCGCAAGGAGCGAATCAAATCGGACTTCTTTCAACGGCCGTGCGTAACGGTCGATAGCTTCATCGAGAGGTGAAGAAGAAACGCAAACGCGTCTCGGCGAACCGAGGCTATGTGGACTAAACAACGGGTCGAGGTATGGCTACCTCGAATGTCCACCCACTCATGGGCAAGGTTTTGCTGAAGTTTTTTCAGTAAAGCCATGCCCATAATGTGGCAGCAGGCTCAAGTTCAAGCGAATATGGCGCTAGGCAATTATGCCAAAAGCCTGAATGATCCAAAACTGGATCGTTCGCACGGACAAGAGCGGAGGAGAGACCAATGACGACGAACAGCACCCCCGCCTCTCTCACCTACTCCGATGGAATCGGTTCTCGCGGTCGCCGCCCGTTCCTCATCCTCATCAAGGGTGAGTCAATAACTACGTTCAAGGGCGAGACTATCCCCGGCGTCGTGGTGGTCCGAGGAACGGACTACAACAAGAACGGGAAATGGTCCCATACCACGTTCCGGCTCGAGCTCGCCCAGGGCGTCCGTGCCGTCAGCGGCAGCGATGGCTGGGAGACCGGCAAATTCGTGGAAGGTCTGCGAAGCGCGGTCAGCGCGAGCAAGCCCATCGACACTTGGGCCGACGTGGCGAACGCCCTCGGCGTCTCCGTGCCGAGCGCGATGTCGTTCCTCAGGGAGTGGAGGCCGAAGGCGGCCGTGGCACTCGACGAGGTCGACGCGCAGCTCACGGCACTGGACGAGGCGGCGGACAAGGTGGAGGCGAAGGCCGACACCGAGACCGTGGTGGTTTCGTTCGGTTCCCCCACCCGCGCGCAGCGGGCGGACGGATTCTGGACGAGTGCTAAGGGCATCCCCAACCACAACGGGGAGCTTCGGCTCATCAACAAGGAGAAGGGGTGGATCAAGGAGAACATCAAGGTAGCCGGAATCGTCGGCACTGTGATGTCCGCCTCGCACGCCAGCGGTTACGGTGGTGGCTACGTCTCGGTGACGGTGGCCGTGGTCCCGGGAACCTCGTTCGAGGATCCGGAGCCCAAGGCGCCGATGTCCGAGGAGGAGTTGGTCGAGCGTACGCGGCTCGCCGACCTGCTCGCGTGGGACCCGTATCCCGGTGCCCCCGCGAGCCGCCCCCTCGGGGATCTCGCTCTCGCGCAGAGAATCGACGCTTTCGTAAAGGAGGCGGTCGGCGTGCGCGGGCAGCAGACCTTCCAGCTCCTGCGCGAGGAGGCCGACGAGGCGTATGGCCGTGGTGGGCGGTCGATCGCGATCGCGGAGAAGTTTCCCGGGGTCGACCACCATGGCCTCGACTGGGCCGCGGGTCGGGACATCATGCCCGTCACGTTCTGGGCGGAGAAGTTGTCCGCCAACGCGCCGAAGCCGCCCAAGGATGAAGTTAAGCCCGCGAGTACCGAGCAGGTTACGACCACGCTCGACGCGCTCACGGCGAAGTTCGGCGGCGGACGGCGGAGGTAAGAAAAAACGAGCGAGGGATTCCTCTACTTCGCTCGGAATGCAAAGAGGAAAAGGAGATCCGGTGACTCCTCAAACAATTCATCAAGCACTCTGGGCGCATCACCATGCGCCCCTACAAAGGAGCGAGCGTTCGGATTGCACATCCGGACGCTCGCCACCCCACACAGGCCCGCGGTTGATATGCGTTCGGAGAGACAGACTCATCTGACTCTCTCCGATGAGCGCGTTTCTTCGAAAATATAGAAACCACGGGCCGGTGCGGGGGAACAAATAATCCACGGATTAACCGTGGATTTTTTTGTACGCGCGGGATATCACAAGGAAACAAAACTTAAATCTTTTACTTTTTTAAAATCCTTGTCGCGCTTTAAAAGCGCGGCTCGATTGTGTTTCGTGGTTGCCGCAATAATAGCGTCAGCCGTTTTAAGTCGAAACTTTCGGCAGAGTTCTCCGGCATGAATAGCGATGCGCTCATCTATCGGTAAAATCCATACGGATGATTTTAGCCAGCGCTGAATATAATGAAGATCCTCATCTGTCGCATCCGGAAACGAAAGCAATTCCGTGACGGTTATTATCGAGATGCCTAACATATCGCTCCCGCGAATACGTTGAGAAGCGAACCACGCACTAATAGTTGCATCGCCTTTCAAGAAGGCGATAATGATGTTGGTATCAAGAACGATCATTTTCGAAGACGCGCATCAGACTCTTTGCGTATACGTTTTTGATAGGCGACTGGGTCGATTTTGCTTCGCTTCCACATTCCTCGCAATTTTTCCCAAAGCCAATCGTCCGAGTGATATTCGGTGGCGTTTCGGCGAAGTTCACGTTGTTTGGTCGCTTGATTCATGCGTAGCTATCATAGCGAGCCAAAGAGAAACTATCAAATTTCCGATAAGTGCATCGTTTCGAATAAATAGAAGCCGCGGGCTGTTGTGGGGGATTAATAGCTACTTAAAGAAATGTTCATCCGAAAAGCGGCACTATAAAAGCTTGAGGAGTTCTTCGGCGGATATGTTTGCGGATTTCAAGATCGAACTTAGAGTTCCCGTTTTCATGTCGCGAGAATGGACTGGAACGGAGATGGAATGGGGAATGTTGTCCCTGTAAAAAATGTAATGACTACCATGGACGTGATCCAAAATAAAACCGGCTTTCTTCAGGGCGCGAATGAGTAGCCTCGGTTTAATGCGCGGCAACTTTGGCATACGATCGGAAGCGTTTTTGTGCACGAGGCTTCTTCAGCGAGACGTGAACGTCGCGGTATGCCGAAAATTCTATCGGGATCTGTTTTCCTCGCTTAACCAAGGAAAGCAGACAGCCCTCGATCGCTTCTTGAATATTGCGCAATGTTTCATCAAGCGTGTCGCCCTCGCTTATGCAACCGGGTAATGCGGGCACCGTTACGGTGTAACCGCCTTCCGCTTGGGGCGCGAGCTTAACGGTGTAGGTCAACATATTACAAAATATTATCATGAAGAGCAGTGAACGGCAATTGAGTGCGCTTCGAATTAATAGAAGCCGCGGGCTGTTGTGGGGGACAAAAAATC
>ERZ1292630.3295-Hain-H41-02um-R3-3295-length-14295-cov-5_pt1 | contig 14295 bp, 15 predicted proteins | sample MGYA00564408_ERZ1292630 | MGnify/ENA primary metagenome ERZ1292630 (study PRJEB36523, sample SAMEA6512641) | groundwater metagenome | collected 2019-01-08 | study: AquaDiva: Metagenomics assemblies of 32 groundwater samples | reverse complement strand
CACTTTGCCGGCAGAGGAATAGAGATTCGCGACGGGCAGGGAATTGGTCACGATATGGGGCGACTTGTCTTCGAGATATTTCGCGACGTGGAACGTTGTCGTGCCCGCGTCAATGATCACGCTTTGATTCGGACGGATGAGTTCGGCGCAGGCGCGACCGATGGCTTCCTTGGAATCAAGTTGATGCGTGTCGCGCGCGGAGAAGGTGAATTCGTCGGACTTTGGGGCAATGAGTCGAGCGCCGCCGTGCGTGCGCTTCAAGTTTCCGGCGGCTTCCAGCACCGTGAGATCGCGGCGGACGGTGGACACGGACGAGCCGACGTGCTTGGCCAAGTCTTCAAGCGACGCAAATTCAACCTGTTGGAGATAGGCTTCCAACCGGTGTTTTCGCTCTTCTGCCGTCATTCGAGCAACAATGTGATAGATGTTGGAAGATTTTGCAAGATATTTGTTGACGAAGTGGCTGAATCAGTCAAAACTTGCCGCGTTATGGCCATTGCTGCATCCGCTCCGCACCGAGCCGTCGTCGAACACATGGTTCGGCAGGCGGTATATTCGCGCCTCGGCAAACCGCTGCCGCGCGCGGCGTCCGCGCCGAATCCGCTGGTAGTAAACATCAGCGCGCGCCATTGCCATCTCACGCCGGAAGCGGTCGAAGCTCTCTTCGGCAAGGGTCATCAACTCACCGTTCACAAGTGGCTCTATCAGGAAGGGCAGTTCGCGGCGAAGGAAACGGTGACGCTCATCGGGCCGCGCAGTCGTGTCATCTCCAATCTCCGCATTCTCGGTCCGTGCCGGAATCTCAATCAGGTTGAACTCGCTTACACCGACGCCATCGCGCTCGGCTTCGACATTCCGTTGCGCGCTTCTGGCAACATTCAAGGCACGCCTGGTGCGATGCTCATGGGCCCGAACGGATTTTTCGAAATGCCCGATGGCATTATCCGGGCGTTGCGTCATGCGCACTTGAGTCCGACGGATGCGGACTTCTACGGCGTGAAGCACGGCGACATGATGAAGCTCAAGATCGGCGGCGATTGCGGCATCACGCTCGACAAGATGCTGGCTCGCGTGGACAAGAGTTTCAAACTGGAAGTCCACATTGACACCGACGAAGGCAACGCGTGCAACCTCCAGCCCGATACGTCCGTTGAACTGGCTAAATAATTTTCGCGACCGAAACAATTAACACCCAAACAGGAGAAAACAAATGAGTGAAGCATTAGGAATGATCGAAACCAAAGGCTACATCGGCAGCGTGGAAGCCAGTGATGCCATGGTCAAAGCGGCCAACGTCAAGTTGGTCAAAACCATCCCCATCGGCGGCGGGCTTATCACGGTGCTGGCCCAGGGCGATGTCGGCAGCGTGAAAGCCGCTGTGGACGCCGGCTCGAAAGCCGCAGCCAAAGTCGGCGAACTCGTCAGCTCGCACATCATCGCGCGTCCGCACGAAGACTTATTGAAAGCCTTCCTCGGAAACGCCGTCGCTGCGAAGTAACAACTCTCAACCAAGAACTATAACTATTATGGCACAGCAAGCAGTTGGAATGATTGAATGCAAAGGTCTTTGCGCGCTCATGGAAGCGTGCGATGCCGCGCTCAAAGCCGCGAACGTCACAATGACCGGCTGGGAAAAAATCGGCAGTGGTTATGTCACCGGATTTTTCCGGGGCGACGTCGCCGCCGTAAAAGCCGCCACCGATGCCGGGGCCGCCGCAGCCGCGCAAGTTGGTTCGGTCGTCGCCGTTCAAGTGATTCCGCGCCCGCACGACGATCTGGGAATTTTGGGCAAGTGGCTGCAGTAAATTAAAAATGTAAAATTAAAAATTCAAAATGATCTGCCGGATCGCGGCTGCCCCATTTTTGAATTTTGCATTTTTAATTTTTAATTGAATGAAGATTCTCGTCGCCAATATCGGCTCGACCTCGCTCAAGTGGCGGTTGTTCGACTTCTCGAACAACGCCGAGCGCCTTTTGCACAAAGGCGGCTTCGAGCGCGTGGCTGATTATCCGAAGGCGATCGAGGATTGTCTCGCGCAACTCAAAGACGCCGGCGCACTCACCAACGAAAGTGAACTTGCCGCGGTCGGTTTCAAGACCGTGATCGCCAAAGACGTCACCGGTTGCGTGCGACTCGATGAACGCGTGCTCGGCGCAATGGAGGCTTACAACGGCCTCGCGCCCGCGCACAATCCGCCCTACATCACCGGCATCCGCCTGTTTGGGAAACGCATGCCCGGTGTGCCGTTGGTCGGATTGTTCGAGACCGCGTTCTATCAGTTTGCGCCCGAAGCGATGATGCGCTACGCCGTGCCGGATGCATGGCGCGACATCGGCATCCGCCGCTGGGGTTTTCATGGTGCGAGCCACAAGTTCATCGCCGAACGCTCGGCAGAATTGCTTGGCCGCAACGACGTCGCCGAACGCGTCCGCAAACTCTACGTGGACAGCGGCAAAACTCCCCTGAACGGTACGCCGCTCCGGGTGATCTCCTGTCACCTCGGCGGCAGTTCGAGCGTGACGGGTATTAATAGCGGTGTGGCGATCGGTACGAGCATGGGCATGAGCCCGCAATCCGGTTTGCCGCAGAACAATCGCGTGGGCGACTTCGATGCGGAAGCGATTCCGTATGCGGTGAAAACGCTAGGCGTCACAATTGAAGAAGCGCAACGCCAGCTCACAAAAGAATCCGGCCTCAAAGGAATCAGCGGCGTCTCGAACGACATCCGCGACATTCACAAAGCCGTGGCTGCCGGTGACGCGAAGGCGAAACTCGCCCTCGATGTTTACGTCGCGAGCGCGCGGCATTGGATCGGCAGTTATTTCTTCGAGATGGGCGGCGCTGACGCGATCGTGTTCACCGCCGGCATCGGCGAGAACGACGTCGCCATCCGCAGCGGCATCTGCGCTGGACTCGAAGGCCTCGGCATCGAATTGGATTCCGCGCTCAACGCCAGCACCCGCGCCACGGAAACCGTCCTCAGCAAACCCAGTTCCCGCGTGAAACTTCTGGTGATTCCGACGAACGAAGAACTCGTCGTCGCGCGCGAAACGAAAAGACTTTTGGAAGATTCCCGAAACTAAATTTCTCACTTAACCATCAACCGAAAATAAAACTATGGCTCAAGCAATTGGAATGATCGAAACGCGCGGACTCGTCGCCCTCGTCGAGGGGACGGACGCCATGCTCAAGGCCGCGAACGTGGAACTCGTCGGCCCGATGACCCAGGTCGGCAACGCTCTCGTCACCGCGGTGGTCGTCGGCGACGTCGCCGCTGTCAAAGCTGCCACGGACGCCGGCGCACAGGCCATCAAAGCCATCAAAGGCGAAGTGGTCAGCGTACACGTCATCGCCCGTCCGCACGCGGATGTGGAAGCGGTGTTGCCCAAAAAGAAGTAAGAAGGATGAATGAAGAATGCAGAATGACCCGGTGTCGTTCTGTAGCCGCGTAGCGGCCAAGCTGTTTCTTCATTCATAATTCTTCATTCAACATTCACCGCTTATGTTCCTCGCCAAAGTCGAAGGCTCGGTGGTCGCGACCAAAAAAGACCCGGCAATGAGTGGGCGCAAGATGCTGTTGCTGCGCCCGCAGCTTGTGGATGAAAAAGATCCCACGAAGTTCCGCCCCGGCGCGAACACCATTGTGGCCGTGGACTGTCTCGGCGCGGGCATCGGCGAGATGGTGTTGTTCTGCCAGGGCAGCAGCGCCCGCCTCGCCCCCGGCATGAAAGACGCGCCTGTGGACGCCGTCATCATCGGCATCGTGGATGTCGTAGACGTGCTGGGAAAACAAATCTATAGCGGGAAGACGAGCTAGTCGCAATTGAACCAATCGTATGAGCGCAGTGAACGAAACTTTGATCCGTGACGTGGTGGCCGAGGTGTTGGGACGCATCGGCGGTGCGACGACGACCGTTACCACCTCCGCTCCAGCCGCTCCCGCGCCTGCCACTGCGAAGGGTGATTCATGTGGTTGCGGCACAAAGAAGGCCACGTCCGCTCCGGCGTTGCGCGGCAAATATGGTGTGTTCGCCACGGCAGACGAAGCCTGTGCTGCGGCGCAGGAAGCGTTTGTGCAACTTCAGCGCGGCGGCATGGCGGTGCGGCGCAAGATCGAGGAGATCGTCAAAGCGATGGCGGAGAAGAATGCCGAGGCTTGGGGCAAAATTGAATTTGAAGAGACGAAGATCGGTCGCCTTGACCACAAGATTGCCAAGCTCGGTTTGATCAAGCTCGTGCCCGGTGTGGATTGGTTGCGTCCCGACGCGCGCAGTGGTGATCACGGCATCACGCTGGAGGAATACACGCCGTTTGGTGTCGTTGGCGCGATCACGCCCAGCACGCACTCGATTCCTACTTTGAGCGGCAATATCGTGAACATCGTCGCGGCGGGAAATGCCGTGGTGTTCAACGCGCATCCGAGCGCGGCCAGGTGCGCGGCAGTGGCGGTGCGCGCTTACAACGAAGCGATTTATCGCGAGACGGGCATCGAGAACTTCGCGTGCATCATCGAAAAGCCGACGCTCGATTCCTTCAACGCACTTTGCAAAAACGAAAACACGCGTCTGTTGCTCGTCACTGGTGGACCGATGGTTGTGAAGGCGGCGATGCAGACTGGCAAGCGCGCCATCTGCGCCGGCCCAGGCAATCCGCCTGTGTTCGTGGACGATACGTGCTGCCCGACGCGCGCGGCCAAGGCGATTATTTCCGGCGCGGCGTTTGACAACAATCTGTTGTGCATTGGTGAGAAGCAGGTGTTTGTGCTCGAAAGTGTGGCGGACAAGTTGATGCAACGTCTGGCTGAGAACGGTGCGGTGAAACTCAACGCCGCGCAGCTCGCGAGTCTCACCAAGGCGGCGTTCACCATCAAGGAAGGGCAGGGCGGCGGTTGCGCGCAAGCGCACACGAACAAAGATTTCATCGGCAAAGATCCGGGCTTCTTGGCGCAAGCCGCCGGAATCAATCTGCCATCGGGCACGCAGTTGCTCTTCGGTGAAACGGACGCGATGCATCCGTTCGTGCAAGAGGAGCAGATGATGCCGATGATCCCGATTGTGCGCGTGAAGAGTGTCGAGGAAGGCATCGCGTTGTCGCTGCAATCCGAGCACGGCTACAAGCACACGGCCATAATTCACTCGCACGACGTGGAGAACATCACCGCCATGGCGCGTGCTCTGGACACGACTTTGTTCGTGAAGAACGGGCCGTCGCCGGCTGGGCTTGGTCTTGGCGGCGAAGGTTATTTGAGTTTCTCCATTGCCACGCCGACGGGCGAAGGCATCACGAATCCACGCACATTCACGCGCGTCCGTCGCTGCGTAATGGTGGATAACCTCAGAATTTATTGAGTCATGCTGCTCGCACGCGTCGAAGGCAACATCGTAGCGACTCGGAAACATCCGAGCCTTGATGGCTGGCGACTTGTGATCTGTCAGCCTATCGGCGCGGACGGACAGGCCGAGGGCGCCCCGCAGGTGGCGATTGATTCGCACGGTGCTGGCATGCATCAGCAGGTGGTGATTTCGTCGGACGGCAAGGCCGCGCGCAATGCGGTTGGCGATCAGAAAAGTCCGGTGCGCTGGTTGGTGATTGGCGTAGTGGATGAATCCGAACCGGGGGTGAGAATATGAAACTCGGCACGGTCATCGGTCGCGTGACGTTGGCGAAGACGGTGAAGGCGCTCGAAAGCGGGCGGTTTCTCGTGGTGAGTCCGTTCAGTCGCGAACAGTTCGAGGCAGGGCTGGATGCGCCGCGTGGCATGGGCAAGGATCCGAGCTTGGTGGTTTACGATGCCATCGGCGGTGGCGTGGGCGATGTGATCGGTTACGAAGAAGGGGCCGAAGCGGCGCAGCCGTTCGATGTCCCGACGCCGGTGGACGCACTCAACGCGGCGCTGGTGGACGAAATGTTTTTCAATCCGTGGAAGGGTTGAGCGATTTGAAATTTAAGTCATGAAAAATGTCATCAGTTTGAAAGACCTGGAGCAGATGGTTCGCAATGGGCAGAGCCTGAACAATCTGCCGGCTGATTCGATTCTCACGCCGTCGGCGCGGGAGTTTCTGCAAGACCGGGAAATGAATCCAGGCGCATCTGCTGTGGTTGCTACTGCCGCGCCGACTGGTAAACCAACACCGCCGACCAAGCCGTTGAACTCGAAGTCGTCGAAGGCGGAACTGGAAGCATTCTTTAATTCACCGTACGCATACAGTTTGAAGGAACAGATTTGCGAAATGGGTCATCGCCTCTGGAAGCGCGCGTATGTGGACGGCAATGGCGGTAACATGGCGATCCGTGTCGGTGAAGACATCGCGATCTGCACACCGACGTTGGTGAGCAAAGGTTCGCTCAAGCCGGAAGACATGTGTCTGGTGGACTTCGAGGGCAACCAACTTTGCGGGACGAAGAAGCGCACGAGCGAAATTCTCATGCACTTGCAGATGATGAAGCGGCAACCGAAAGCGGTCGCGACGTGTCATTGCCATCCGCCTTACGCCACGGCGTTCGCGGTGGTTGGCGAAGCCCCACCGACGTGCATGTTGCCAGAGTATGAAGTGTTTTGCGCAGTCGGCGTGGCGCCGTATCGCACACCGGGTTCGGCGGACATGGGCAAGCTCGTGGCGGAGTTGACGGATCAATACAACACCATCCTCATGGCGAATCACGGGGTGGTGACGTGGTCGCACAACAACATCGAGGAAGCCTACTGGCGCATGGAGATCATCGAGGCCTACTGCCGAACGATTGTGGTGGCTGGGCAACTCGGCAAGCCGATCAAGACGTTCACGGGGCCGCAGATGAAAGATTTGTTGAACATTAAACAGAGCCTCGGCTTTGTTGATCCTCGTTACAGCATGAAGGAGTGCGAGCTTTGCGACAGCGGTGATTGGCGCCCGGGTGCGACTTGTCAGGTTCAAGGTAGTCCTGAGAATGCAGTCGGGTTTGACGCCGAGGCGGAAAAGGCTGTGCAGGCGATTACCGATCAGATTTTGAGTCAGATGAAGTGACGGAAACCCACCGCTGCTGTGGATCGCAAACAAGCAAAAGAAGCGGCAAAGGATTATGCGAGCGCTTTCTCGCATGGCGAACTTTGTGCCGCAGCCCATAACGGGAAGCTTGAAATCGTTCAAAGACTAATTTCTGGAGGCGAATCGCCGAACTTCACTAACCGATTTGGACAAACACCGCTCATGTATGCTTCGGCAAAGGGGCACATCGAAATAGTAAAATGGCTAACTGGGCAGGGTGCTGACATAAATTACCAAACATCAAAGTGCCCGGAGACAGGTGGAAAGTTAAGTGCCTTGCACTTGGCTGCGCAAAAAGCTCAGAGAACTGTGATTCAGTTGCTTGTCGAGCGTGGCGCAAATATCAACTCTCTGGACGGAAACGGAGTAACTCCGTTGGTTGATGCGTTATTTCACAAAAGGATTGAAGCGGCTGAACAACTTTTGAGCTTGGGCGCTGATGCTGGACTTGTTGGAGATGAGGGTGAAACTGCGATAGGCGCTGCTGTCATGGCTGGTGCACATCGCATGGTTGAAATGCTCCTCGCCAAGAGCGTTGACATCCGAGTGATTGATTCGTGTGGTCAGGGTTTGTTGCATTTCGCTGCATCCAATAATGATCCTATTGAAGTAAGCAGATTTATTTCTCTTGGTCTTCCCGTTGACCAACCATCATCTGTGACGGGAACGCCACTTGTTTGCGCCTGCGTTAGCGACGCAATTGATGCTGCTCGCATACTTTTGGAAGCTGGAGCTTCTGTAAATGCTGTGGTGGCTGATGAGCATGGTTGGACCGGGCTATTCTATGCTATCGCGCGGCGAAACTCTCGGATGGTTGATATGCTTCTTCGTTATGGTGCTGACGTAAATTTTACGTGCAAAAATCCGGTGGCTGGAAGTTGTAAGAATACCAGTGAGTTTTTGACGGCTCGGCAACTTGCCTCACGGCATCCCGATCCTGAAGTCATTCGACTGCTTGATGCTGCCTTGAAATCTTCGGGTGGTTCAGTATGAAATCCCTCGACGCCAAGCTTGCGGAGATCAAAGCGAATCCCAAGTCGCGGGCGTTCATCATCGCGGACGCGAAGGATGCGGACATGGCGTTCGGAGTGCGGGCGACGGGCAAGCGCGATTATCTTTCGAAACGTGGGGCGAGGCCGGCGCAGTTTTCGCCTGAGGTCTGGTCGCGGGAGGAGTTTGGCTATCGCAGTCTGCCTGAGTTTCTCGACATCATTCGCGAGGTCACGAATCAAGGGCTCGTGGACATCATGTTGATGTCTGCTTACGTGAATGAACAACTCACGATCAAGGAAGGGCTGTTCAAGAATTCCCACGTCACCCCAGCAGCGCGTGCGAATGACACCACGGATGTCTGGGCAGTGCGACATGGTTGTTACACGCGCGAGCCAGCGCAGCCGTTTCGTTCGGCGAGCATTGATCAGATTCAATGCGGGCAGGTTGAGTGTGAGCGGGATGGTGGGGAGTTTCCTGGCGCGAATCTGGGTTTGTATTCGGTCACGTTCGTGAAAGACCTCGCACAAGACCGCGAAACGTTGTTGGCATACAAAGAATTTCGCGAGGAAGCGGAACGGAAGAAGTTCCGGCACTTTCTCGAAGTGTTCGATCCCAACGTGGATAGCGGGATTCCGCCGGAGAAGCTGGGCGAGTTCATCAATGACAACATTCTGCGGACGCTGGCGGGGGTGACAGAGTCGGGGCGGCCAGTTTTCCTCAAGGTGGTTTATCACGGGCCGCGCGCGATGGAGGAGCTTTGCCAATACGATCCGAACATGGTGGTCGGCATCATGGGTGGCAGTTCGGGGACGACTTATGATGCGTTCAAGTTGATTCACGAGGCGCAAAAGTATGGGGCGCGGGTGGCGCTTTACGGCCGCAAGATCAATAACGCGGAGCATCAACTCGCGTTCATCGAAATGCTACGCTTCATCGTTGACGGAAGAATTTCACCGGAGGAAGCGGTGCGGGCGTATCACGGCGTGCTGCAAGGGAAGGGAATCAAGCCGCAGCGCGCGCTGGAAGAGGACTCGAAGCTTACCGATCAGGCCATGAGTTATGACGGTGCGAGTGGTGGAGGTAAGAGCGTCCGCCTCCTTACGTCAGCGGCTACAACAACGGCAGCCTGGTCAAAGGGGGCGGCGGGTTTGCCAGACTTCGCGAACATGACTTCAGCACAACGGCTGGCGTATGACGCGGCACGGTTGAAGCGGAAGTTTGGGTGAAATGGCTGAATGCGTGGGAAAATGCGCGTGACCGGTTTGGCGCGGGTGCTATGCTGGTGACGATCGCTCCGATGAACACCCAAATCCAGCAGGCTTTTTTGATGCTGATTCTTTTTGCGCTTAACCAGTTAAACAGCGCGGCGCAGGGCGAGCTTCTGATGCGTGGCCCCTATCTTCAAAACGGTTCGCACACCAATGTCACGTTGCGCTGGCGCACCGATGTGGCGACCGATAGTCGCGTGCGTTACGGGACGAATCTCACCCATCTTTCTTTCACCAATGACAATGTTGCCATCGGTACCGACCACGTTGTCATCCTGACCAATTTGGCTCCGGACACGAAATACTTCTACTCCGCCGGCAGCGCGGTGACGTTGCTGGCGGGTGAGGATACAAATCATTTCTTTGTCACATCACCCTTGCCCGGTGTGGCGAAAAGCACGCGCATCTGGGTGTTGGGTGATTCGGGGACGGCGACCGCTGCCCAAGTCGGAGTCCGCGATGCTTATGAGACTTTTACCGGTACGCGCCCCACGGATCTGTGGCTCATGCTGGGGGACAATGCCTATGAGAGCGGCTTGGATGCTGAATACCAGCATGGCTTGTTTGACATCTACACGAACTTGTTCCGCAAGTCCGTGTTGTGGCCGACGCTCGGCAATCACGACACGGCGCAAGCCATCGCGTTTGTGGACACGTATCCGTATTTCGATATTTTCACGTTGCCGAAAAATGGCGAGGCGGGCGGCGTTGCATCCGGCACGGAGCATTACTATTCGTTTAACTACGCTAATCTGCATTTCATCTGTCTCGATTCCATGACGGCCGGCCGGACGATCAACAGTCCCATGTATGAGTGGCTCACCAACGATCTCGCGGCCAACACCGCCATGTGGACAATCGCTTACTGGCATCATCCGCCTTACACCAAAGGCTCGCACGACTCGGATTCCGAGATTGAATTGATCGAGATGCGCCAAGTTTTTCTACCCGTGTTGGAGCAAGGCGGGGTAGATCTGGTTTTGGGCGGGCACAGTCATGTCTATGAACGTTCCCATCTGCTTGATCAGCATTACGGCAATAGTGCCAGTCTGGCCGACAGCATGAAACTCGACGCGGGCAGCGGTCGGGAATCAGAAACGGGCGCGTATCATAAGCACCGGTTCAATCCGCAGGCGCATCAGGGCGCGGTCTATGCCGTGGTGGGAAGTTCCGGGCAAGCCACTGGTGGCGCGTTGAATCATCCCGCCATGCACGTCTCATTGAATGAGCTTGGCTCGCTCGTGTTAGACATCAACAGTAACCGGCTCGACGCCATTTTTCTGCGTGAGACGGGTGCGACCAATGACAGCTTCACCATCGTGAAAGTGAATTCCACCACATCGCTGCGTATCTTGAGTGCGACGCTGAATTCCAGCGGGCATTGCACGTTGACCTGGGCGGCGGTGGGGGGCTTGCGTTATCGCGTCAGTTATCGGGATGGTGATCCGAACGGAGCTTTCACGGATCTGGTTCAATCACCCGTGGCAGAGATCAATCTCGCGCCGGAGGGCGCGGCGACGATGCAGAGCTTCACTGATAACTTCACTCTGACGGGCGGAATACCCACGAATGGCGCGCGTTATTTTCGGGTGCGAGTCGTGCCGTGGAATTGATTTGTTGCCTGCTGGGGCTGAAGGCAGCCGCCCTTAGCCGCGCCGGATTTCCGAGCCTTGGAAGCGGATTTCGATGCGGTAAACTTTCTTCGTCCGGCACGTCACTTTGCCCGTGGCCAGATCAATGTGTTCGGGGATTTCGATCCGATGAATGTCCACGCCGGCGTGGTAACCGCGTTCGGAAAACACATCAATCAGCATCGCCAACGCCAGCGGCTCGTCCATGAGCTTGTCTTCCGTGTTGATGTGCGCGGCGCCGGAGATGGCATGGCGCAGGACGATGGGAAGAATCTTCTGCTCGATGAACGTCGCGACTTTGCCGAACAATTCCGCGTGTTCCAGTTCGTAACTGTCCAGTCGCTTCACCAATTCCTGGCGCGCGTGGATAATGATCTGATTGGCGACGGGGATGCCGCGCAACCGGTCCACGGTGCGGGAATCCAGTTCCAACGTGCTTTGATATTCGAGCTCCTTGAGGATGTTCTTCTCCACCTCGGCGAACGATCCCTGCGCGTTGATGAAGTGGTAGTGAAAGATCTCCTTCAACGATTGCAGTGCTTCCCATGTCTGTTCCTTGAACACTCGATAGCGCCGGCGCGCGAGCGATTCATCGTGATCCGTGGGCCGATCTTCGGGTAATTCGGTCTTACCCGTGCGCGCTGCCGATTCAAGGAGCGCCTTCGTCTCGCGCCCGCGCTTGAGCTGTCGCGCCACGGATTCGGTTTCCGTCACGAACAGCACCATGATGTGGATCGTTGGCTGACGGAAATGGATGCTCAGCGGCGTGTGATAAAATTCCCGGCGCAACGCGTGCATCTTGTCCACGAGCAGTTTTAGACATTCTACCTGCACCTGCGTGCGCGGGAAGCCATCGAGGATTACGCCGTCGTGATATTCCGGACGCAACAACGCCCGCAACACCAGCCCAATCACTTCACGATCACCGACCATGTTACCGGCGTCCTTCAACGCCTTGGCCTCAGGCGTACTGAGCAGCGAACTGATGACGATGGGCTGGCAGGTCAGTCCGCGCACCTTGGCGATGAAGGCAGTGTTCGTGCCTTTGCCGGAGCCGGGCGCGCCGCCGAGCAGGATGATCTCTTTGGGAAACCGGAGATGTTCATGGCCGACTTCCTTTTCCAACTCGCGCCAGACCGCGTCAAAAATAAGCTGGGCGTCTTTGATTTCAAGATCGCTGCGCTTGGCTGCGGGAGCCGTTGCGGTTGGCGCAAAGTCGTTGGTTGAAGGCATAACTCAGATAACGAACGGGCGCAGCATATGGGCCACCAGCGTCCGACGCACGCGGATTTGTGTCAAAGTGCGTTCAACTCACGCCAGCCTCCAGCAAGCAGAGCAGACCGCGATTGGCGTCCAGTTCGGCGCGGACGCCGACGGGGAGCGTGGCGTTCATCGGCACATGGCCGAAGGGCAGGCCGGTGACGATGGGGATTTTTAGTGGGAGCAGGCGTTCGCGCAAAACTTCCTCCAACGTCTGGCGATATTCTTTCGTGGTCTTGGCTTGCGGGTCATCGCAATCGGCATTCAGACCGATGGCGATGCCGGCGACTTGTTGGAGCAGGCCGCAGTTCAGCAAGTGGGTGAGCATCCGATCCCAGCGATACGGCGCTTCGCCGACGTCTTCCAGAAACAGGATGGCGTTCTTAAATGAAGGTTGCCAGGGCGTGCCGATGACGGTGCAGAGCAGGGCGAGGTTGCCACCGATGAGCTGGCCGCGCGCGATACCCCGGCGCAAAACTTTTACGGTTTTGTCAGGATAGCCCTCCGCGAGATCATTCTGTTTGCTTGTAGATGCGAGCATGCGCAGAAAGCTTTGCACGGTGAAGTCGGGCAATTCCGGTTTCGCGAACTCGGAGTTGAGCATCGGGCCGTGAAAGGAAACCAATCCGGCCTTCGTGAGAAACGCGCAATGCAGCGAAGTGATGTCACTGTAGCCAACGAAAATTTTGGCGTTGGCGCGAATGGTTTGGTAGTCGAGCAACGGCAGCAAGCGCGCCGTGCCGTAGCCGCCGCGCACGCAGAGAATGGCATTTACCTTTTTGTCGGTGAACATGCGCATCAAATCGCTGGCGCGGTCGCGGTCGGTGCCGGCGAGGTAGCCGAGGCGCTTGTGGACATTGGAGGCGAGCTTGGTTCGGTAGCCCAGTTTTTCCAACACGGCGATGGCACGATCCACGTTCTTGGGATCGGGCGGGGCGCTGGCGGGGGCGATGATTCCCAGCGTGTCGCCGGGGTTGAGACGCGGAGGACGGATGAGTTTCACGGGTTTAGTCTAAAGCCTGAAGTCTGAAGTCTAAAGTTGCGCGCATTGCGAAGTTCAGATTTGCGGGCCGGTGGGCGGCGCTTCTTTTTCGCGGAGCACGAGCAACTGGACTTTCGTCTGGGTGAAAACGGTTTCGAGTTCCTGGATGGTCTGCATCGCGCCGGTGACTTTGCCGGAGTTGCCGAGGGTTTCGAGGCGTTGCGCGAGTTCGATGATGCGCTTGGCCCCCATGTTGAGGCTCATGCTTTTCAACGCGTGCGCATGGAAGGCAAGTTTCTTGGCGTCCTCGGCGGACTGGACGATCTGGGTGACGCGCATGGGGGCGCTCTCGATGTAGAGATCAATCAACTCGCGCAACATGCTCACGCCATTTGTGGGCGGCATTTCACGTAAATCAGCGATGACGCTTTCGTCGAGCAAGCCGGGCGAAAGCGAAGTCGGGTTGCGGAGAAAATAATTGGTGTCGTGTTTGACGGACTTGGTCGGTCCCCAACGTTCCAGCGTGGCTTGGAGGTCGGCGACGCGGACGGGTTTCGAGATGTAATCGTCCATGCCGGCGGCGAGACATTTTTCGCGGTCACCCATGAGGGCGTTGCCGGTCATGGCGATGATGATGGGGCGGCGATCGCGGGTCCAACGCTGGCAAATCTGTTTGGCACATTCGAGGCCGTCCATCTCTGGCATCTGCACGTCGAGGAACAACACGTCGTAGGGTTTTTGTTCCAAGGCCTTGAGGACTTCGTTGCCATCGCAGGCGAGGTCGGTTTGATAACCAAGTTTGGTCAACACGCTGACGCCGACTTTCTGGTTGATGGGATTGTCGTCGGCCAGCAGGACGCGGAGCGGGAGGCGGCGTGCGAAATCGGAGTCGAGACCGGGCGTGTAAGCGGATTTTCTGTCGCGTTGCACCTGAACACTGAGGGCGCGACAGAGAGATTCGAGCAATTGTGCCGGGCGGATCGGCTTGTGGACGAACTGTGAAACTTCGAGGTCAGCGGCGCGGAAATCATCACCGCGCAACCGGGTGGCGGAAAGAAAGAGCAATGGCAGAAACCGACCGTGTTCCAATTTGCGGATGTCGCGCGCGAGTTTGAAACCGTCGGCATCGGGCAGT
>ERZ1292630.3293-Hain-H41-02um-R3-3293-length-14304-cov-5_pt1 | contig 14304 bp, 11 predicted proteins | sample MGYA00564408_ERZ1292630 | MGnify/ENA primary metagenome ERZ1292630 (study PRJEB36523, sample SAMEA6512641) | groundwater metagenome | collected 2019-01-08 | study: AquaDiva: Metagenomics assemblies of 32 groundwater samples | reverse complement strand
AAATCATGCTGCACACCGACGACCTTCAGCTCATCATCAGGGAGGCGGGAAAAACGCCGGATCTCATCGTGTCCGGCGTGGTGACGGAAATGAAATCCTTGGAACGCGTCTCCGACTTCGCCTCCAAGCTGTCCGAGGCCAACACCCAGCTGATCAGTCACCAGAATCGCCATCAGCTGGACCTCGGCAGCGGCGCGGTGGCCGTGGACATGCTCGGATGGGGTACGGTGCCCGGCGAGCAGACGTTGAGCGCGATCAATAAGTTCGTTTCAGCCAACAAAACGGTGGGCTTCCGGCGCGTGGAGGTCTATGCCGGCGACCAACGCAGCGTTTTCCTGCGCGGCCGCAACGACCGATTCTCTCTGCAAGGAGAGCGGCGGTCGTCCGGGCGGTCCTTTATGGTTCCGAACTCCATGGCCGAGGCCCAGGACATCGATGCCGAAGCCATATTCCGGGAGTCGGTGGAACCCATCAGGATGCTGAAGAACTCCCAAACCCGGGCTACGATCACCGTCTACGGGGCGGCGCGCATACTCTCTCCCGAGGCCGCCAAAGCCGCGCTCAAATCCGTGGAAGCCGAGGTCGGTTCTTCGGGGTCCAATGCCGATGAGAAAAAGCGGTTGGGCGCGGCGCGCGAGGCCGTCTCCCTTTCGAAATACTACGAGATCGCCCGGCGTTTGGGAGGTCTCATCGCCAAGAAAACCGGCGGCTCCGTCGCGGTCGTCACCGGGGGCGGGCCGGGCATCATGGAAGCCGCCAACCGCGGGGCCTTCGAGGCCGGCGGCCCCAGCGTGGGCTTCAACATCAAGCTCGACCATGAGCAGGCCCTCAACCCTTACGTGACCCCCGGGCTCAGTTACGAGTTCCAGCACTTCCCCACGCGCAAGGCCGCCATGCGCCACGGCTCGATGGGCCTGGCGTATTTCCCCGGGGGCTTCGGCACGATGGACGAGCTCTTTGAGATTCTGACCCTGATGCAGACCAAAAAGATCAAGCGCGTGCCGATCGTTCTCGTGGGCCCCAAGGATTATTGGGACAATATCATCGACTTCAAGGAATTCTCGCGCAGGGGCCTCATCCGCGAGCATGACCTCTCCTTGTTCCGTTTCGTGAACACCGCCGAGGACGCTTGGCGGGCGCTGAGCAAGCCGCTGGACTAATCGGGCGAGTCGACTCGCTTGACTTGGCTCCGGCGTTCTGCCATTCTTGGGTCATGAACCAAGATAATTCTTTGTCTCCCGATCACCGCATCGAGATCGCGGTCGGCATCATTCTCAGTTTATTGACCTGCGGTCTCTACAACCTCTACTGGAACCACCGGCAGTTTTTGGCGATGAACGCGCTCCTGGGGCGCGAGGAGTACAAGTTCGTGCCCTGGCTGCTCTTGTCCGTGGTGACCTGCGGCCTTTACCACATCTACTACGAATATAAAATGGGCTCCGACCTTTACGCTTGGCTCAAGGATCATGGTCGAGAGGTGAGCCCGAATCTGCCCGTCATCGGTCTCGCCCTGGCCTGTTTCGGGTTGACCATCATCACGGACGCGGTCTATCAGCACGAATTAAACAAGCTCACATGATGCGACGTCCGATCCCGTTTGTCTTCGTCGCCGGCGCGGCCTGGGCCGCATGCGCGGCGCTGGCCGCGCTCGGCGTCCCCGAGGGCCTGACGCTGTGCCCGGTGCGCCTGCTCACCGGCCATCGCTGCCCCGGCTGCGGCATGGGCCATGCGGTCGTCTACGCGATGCGGGGGGACTTCGCCGCGTCTTGGCACGCGCACCCTCTCGGCCTGCCGGTGCTCATCGCGTGGACGGGCTGGCTGTTCTGGAAGGCGGGCCGACGAATAATTCGCTATAATGATCCCAGTCTTGCGGGATGGTGAAATGGTATCACGGCAGACTCTGAATCTGCTTTTCTAGGTTCGAATCCTAGTCCCGCAGCCATGTTTGACGTGAGAGCCCTTCGGCCAGTAAGCCGAAGGGTTCTTTGTATATAGGGACTACGTTTTCTCCGGTTACCGTTAAGTTCGATAGTATCGCACTGGCCAATCGGCGCTTTTCGGACAAGCTTCGAACTCGGTAATTCTCGTAGGCGTTGGTGGCCAGCTCCAAAATGGCCACGCCCAGCTCGAAGTAGCTCTGGTTGGCGTTCTCGTGGCGGGCCACGGCCGCGCGGTTTTCCTCCTGCTCCTTGCGCCACGTGGCCGTCTGCCTCTCCCAGAACTCGGCCGTGATCTTGCCCTCCAGCTTATCGCAATAGGCCTGGTCGAGTTTGGCTTGGAGCTTGCGGTATTCCTGATGGAGCGTCGTGACGGCTTGGTCGTGATATTCCTTTTCGCCGGCATGGCTCTGGAGCAGGCCCGTCTTGGCCACTTCAAAATCCTCGGGGCTCAGCTGGAAGGCCTTTAAGATCTCGCCGATCTTGGCGTCGAGCCGATCCTCGCGAACGTACTTGTTCGGGCATTTCCCGCGGGCGAACGTGCAGTGGTAGTAGACGTAGCGCCGCTCCTTCTTGCCCTCGGCCGTGAACGAGCAGCCGCAGATGCCGCAGGTCAGAAACCCGCGGAAGGCGAACTCCCGGCCGGTTTTCCGGGGCTTGTCCCAGCGCTTCATCACCTTCTGCACCGTCTCGAACAGGCCCTTGCTGATGATCGGCGTATGAACGCCCTTGTAGAGCTTGCCGCGGAAGCGAAACTCGCCGTGGTAGATCGGGTTGTTCATCATGAAGGCGATCTGACTGCGCGCGACCTTGCGCCCGGAGCGCGTGCGCAGGCCTTCCTCGGTCATCTTTTCCCAGAGGTTGGTGATCGACAGCTGGCCGGCGGCGTAGAGCTCGAACATTCGCCGGACCAGCGGCGCTTGCTCCGGGACCACATCGATGCGGTGGGTCTCCTTGTTGTTCTTGTAGCCCAAGGGAGCCCGGTCCGGGAACTCGCCCTGCTCGGCCTTCTCCAACATGCCCTTGGCCGTTTCTTCGCGCAGGTTGTCGATGTAGTTCTTGGCGAGCAACACCTTGAAGCCGTGGACCAACTTCTCGTGCGAGCGAGACTCCTTGTTGAGGATCGTGTTTTCCTTGACCAAGACGACGGTCAGGTCGCCTTGGTCGACGTCCAAATCGACATAATCACTGAAATTCCTGTAAAGCCGGTCGGTCTTCTCGCAGAGGATCGTCTTGACCGAGCGGTTGATCGCCAGGTACTTCCGCATCTCGGCGAACTGCGGTCGCCCCGTGCCCTTGGCGCTCTCCACGTCGGTGAACTCTCGGATGATCTCGAGGTCGTGGGTGCGGGCGTAGTCCTTGAGCAGCTTGGTCTGGGACTCGATGGAATAGCCGGAATCCGCCTGCTCCCGTGTCGAGACCCGGGCGTAGATCACGGCCTTGCGTGGTTCCATAGATACACCTCCCGTCATCATGACTTACCGTGTTCCTGCCGAACAATCAAGGGCTTTCTGCTCGGCGGCCTTGGCCTCGTCCTGCCGCCGCCAGTCGAGCAGCACCTCGAAGAAGCCGTTAAGGTTCCGATGGATGTTCTCCACCTCGGCCTCGGAGACCGGCCGGCCATAGCGCTTCGACCAGTGCGCTTGGGCCTGGGCGAGGAACTCGGGAGTGAAGCCGCTTACGTGGCTGGGCATTCGCCCCCGTTCAATGAAAAACAACGCTTGTTCGATGAAAGTACGAAAATGCTTCTCGACGGGCGTTTAGAACGCAAAAAAAGTAGGCGGGCAAGGTTCGCCGCGTTCGAAACGAGAGTAAAGGGGGAGTGTACGGGGTTTGAAGCCGATTTTTTCCGCAAAATTTCCGAGAGCCGAAAGCCGCTTTCCCCGTCGAGGATTTCTTGTCGACATACTCCCCAATTAGATCGAGTGGGAAGCGCCACACGTTGCGCGGCTGTGCCCGGCCAGGCCGCTCGGATGTGGCCCAGGCTCCGCGACCCGCGTCCGGCCGGACAACGTTCGACCGTCCGCCTGTCCAGGACAGTTTTAGAGCCGAAATCTCCAGGTGTCGCAAAATACTCGAAGGGGGAGTGTCCCCGCCCGAAGCCCGATAATTTCCGCAAAAATATCGGAGCGCAGTCGCCTCGGTTCTCGTCGAAGAAACTCGACCTAATCAGACATAACGTCGAGGACACGCCGTGTCGTGTCGCGACGTTCAGGCGCGCTTGGGCCGGACACCACGATCCAGTTCCCCGTCGAGACCGTTTCTGGGGTGTCGGGTTTTGCCCCGCCCAGGCCCCTTTTTGCCACCAGTTTGGTCGCAGTGGTCGCAGTCCTCCACTATAGGCGTTACGCGCGCGCGTGACGCGCGCGGGTAACGTCCCAATCGGGAGACTGAGACCACTGAGACCAAACCCACTCACAGCATTGGCTCCTGGGTGGCCTGGTCTTTGAGGGCGATGCCCGCAAAACCTCGCAGGCTTCCCGATCGCCAACGAGGCAAGCTTCGCTTGGCAAGGTCCTCAGAGAACTTGCGCATGGTGCCCGTGAACTCGCCGGTGCGCTCGCTCCAAACCTTCCAAGAGGCGAAAAGCTCATTGGTGGTCGTCTGGACACTGGGATTGCGGTCGCAAGCCTCCTCAAGCCAGCGGCCCAAGGCATCCTCGGCTTCCAGGTATTCCTCGGTGGCCGCGACGACACGGGCCGGAGGCTTGAGCCCTTCTTGCTGCCAGGCCATGCATCCTTCGATGGCCCAGCGCAAAATGCCGTCCTTTTCCTCGAGCAGCCGCTTGGCGAGTTGGTGGTCGCGCCGATGCGGCGGGATGGTCACCGTAAACGGGATCAGGTGCATCCGCCGCCTCATTGCCTCGTCAACGTCACGGATGGAGGGCTTGTTGTTGCCCGCGATCATTAGCTTAAACTGCGGGGTGTATTCGAAGAAGTCCTGCCGCATGAAGCGGGCAGATATCTTATCCCCGCCGGTCAGGGACTTTATTTTGGCTTCGGCCCAGCGGCGTCCTTTCTCGACTTCGATCGAGGTGACGAGACGAGCCCCGCGCAAACCGGCCAGATCGGTCGGGTGACGATCATTCTTGGCCTCGAGGAAGGTATCCATCGGGGCGTTGGTGGCGTAGTCGCCCATAATGGCGGCCAAGGTGTTTAAGAAAACAGACTTGCCGTTGGCTCCCGTTCCATAAAGAAAGAACAGGGCATGCTCTCCCGTGTCGCCGGTCAGGGCATAGCCGGCGATGCGTGCTAGATATTCCTGAAGAGAACGGTCGCCCTCGGTGATATCGTTGAGAAATCCGCGCCAGATTGGGGCCTTATCATCCGCGGTTCCCGGCTTGGCGAGGGTGACCTTGGTCATGAAGTCCTCGCGCCGGCTGGGGCGGACGTCGCCGGTGTTCATGTCGACGATGCCGCCAGGGGTGTTGAGCAGCCGCGTGTCTGCGTCCCATTGCTCGATGGTGGCCGCATGTCGGCGGTCGGCCTTGGCCATTCTCTCGACGGCGGCGACGGTGGCCGCGGTGGATAGCTTGGCCGCGATCTTTACTTTGGAGCAGCGTGACGCTGCCTCCCGGCAGACGAGGCGGGCCTGGTCGAAGGCTCTGAGGGTAATCTCCTTGGCCCAGCGGACGCCGTCCCAGCACAGCCAATGGCCCCAAGCCGCGACGAATTTCCAATTCACGGCATGCTGAGCGGTGAAATCCAGGGCCAGGGCATCTTCGGTGTAGCCGACAGGCAGGACCTCGTCGCTATCTTCGCCGTTTATCTCGGCAAGGCTGGGGCGAGCTGCGCCGTTTTGCGGGTAACGGGCGATGCTCGCAGCGATGCCTTCGACCTCCTGGTCTGGCAATGGGGGAACGCAACGCCTGGCGTTGACGGTTTTCAGCTTGGTCGCGATCTCGTCCTGTTCGAGGCCTCTGCGCCGCATGCTCCCAGCGAGACTGGCGAGCTTAGCGTTGCGCTCTCCTTCCCCGATCGTTCCAGCGACCTGGGAAACCTTGGTCTTGCGGCTCTTGCCGAGCAAATCGCGGAGCTGAGACAGCAGAGGCTCGGGCAATGCGGCGATCGGCGTTTCAGGGTCCTGGTATTCGTACGGCTTGCCATCGATCGAAGATCCAGCGGCCAGGACATAGCCGCCGTCGGCTTTGAGGTCGATGCCGGGCAGAATTCCGTTCTTGGAACGCAGGCCGTCTTCGGGGTAGGCGTAGTACAAATGCCAGCCGCCGCTGGGAGTTGTCACGGTCAACGTCGGCGGCAGCCCCTTGAGCAAGGCTAAGGACTCCCGACCCTTGGCCCCGTTCTTGACGTCGATATCGAGGCAGGCGACGCCGGAGGCTTTGCCCGTCGCGAGGCCGATATTGGGGTTGTCGAACTTCGCGAAGGTGTTGCGGATCACGGCAGCGGACTTCGAGGCGTCCTTGAAACCGTTCGGGGTCAGGGGCGTCTTTTTGTTGGGTACGACTGGGAATACAGCCCAACCCGACTCTGCGCAGGCCACGGCGCGCTCAACACGCAGGCCTTCCGCTGGGATTTCTGCTTCTTTCTCGAATTGGCTCATTTGCATTTGTGTTACCTCTAAAAAAACGCCGCTATCCACCCGAAACGTTACGCCCCTAAATAAAAGGGCGCTGCGGTCCCGTTTTCCCGGGACAGCAGCGCCTCGATTCTTTCGACAGCGCCCGGCTTTAGCTCAGCTTCTTGATCGCTTCAGTCGATAGAGACTGCGTAATCGTCACGTTGTATACCCGCCCGCCCTTGGCTCGGAACGTGCACTCTCCAAAGAAGTCGTTGCTCGTCAGCTTCTTCAGGAAGAGGGCGCACTGCTCCGCGGGGATGATCTCTCCGTCCGGCACCGGCTCCTTACGCAATCGAAAGTCACGCATGATGGTCTGCTCCTTCGGGCCGCAGCCCATGGATGAGCGCTTTGAGATTGGTGATCGCGTCCTTGAACCGCAGAGGATCAACCAGCGCCCGTCGCGCGTAAAAATCTTGGATCAGCTCGGCTCGCCGCGGCGAGTCTTGGAGAATGAAGGCGACGCGATTGCTGCTGACCCGCTCGGCCCGGATGAGCTCAAGCCCAGAGCAGATCAAGAAGGCCGCCTGGTAAAAATCAGAAAGGGTGAAAGAATCTTGGAGAGGTCCCGCTCTTTTAATTTTTTCTCTTTGCATCGTGTCCTCAGTTTATCCTGCCGCTTCGCGTCCGTCCATAAACAAGTCGACTTGTTTACGGTCCCTGCGCGCTCAATAAACGAGACGTACACCCATTTTGACGGATCGCCCCGTGCGAGTCCATAAAACTGTTTAAACTGTTTGGCTTTCGACGAGGATTACGCGGAGTTTTGGAGCGGTTTTACCGATCTGTCAAATTTTGTTAAAGTCTCCGTCATGCGACCAGAAGACATTGTCAGCACTCAAGAAGCCTGCCGCTTACTGGATATTTCTCGGCCGACCCTCTATGTCTGGATCGAACAGGGAAAGGTGAAGCCGTGGGGCCAACTCGGTGGCCACGAGGCCTGGTACTTTCTTCGGAAGGACGTCCTAAAGGTGAAGGAGCAAGGCCGGAAATACGAAAGGAGCCGAGCCCTGGTTTAGCTGATGAATAAGAAAGAGCTCAGCGAACGCGACATCTGCACCAAGTTCATCACCCCCGCCGTCAAACAGGCGGGATGGGATGAGATGTCGCAGATTCGCGAGGAAGTGAGCTTCACGAAAGGCCGTATCATCGTTCGCGGGAAGCTCGTCACCCGCGGTTTGGCCAAGCGCGCCGACTACATCCTCTACTACCAGCCGAATATCCCTATCGCGCTCATCGAGGCTAAGGATAACAACCATAGCGTCGGCGACGGCATGCAGCAGGGCCTGGAATACGCAACCACGCTCGACATTCCCTTTGTCTTTTCGTCCAACGGTGATGGCTTCGTGTTTCATGATCGGACTGGAAAGAGCATCGAGAAAGAAGCCAACCTGTCACTTGATGCGTTTCCAACGCCGAAGGAGTTGTGGTCCCGCTATCGCACATGGAAAGGCCTTACTCCGGAGGCGGAATCCATCGTTCTTCAGAATTATCATGACGATGGTAGCGGGAAATCTCCGCGCTATTACCAGGTCAACGCCATCAACGCCGCCATCGAGGCCATCGCAAAGGGCCGCAACCGCATCCTGCTCGTCATGGCCACCGGCACCGGCAAGACCTACACCGCCTTTCAGATCATTTGGCGGCTATGGAAGGCCGGACGGAAAAAGCGCATCTTGTTCCTTGCCGACCGCAATGTCCTCGTTGATCAGACCATGGTGAACGATTTCCGTCCCTTCGGCGCGGCAATGGCAAAGCTCAGTACGGGAACAAAGACAATCGAGCGTGCCGATGGCACCGCGGTCACCTTGCCCACCGCCCTCGACAAGAAACGACGCATCGATACGGCGTACGAAATCTATCTTGGCCTTTACCAAGCCATCACCGGCCCGGAAGAGCGCCAGAAGCTTTTCCGGGAATTCTCTCCTGGCTTCTTCGACCTCATCGTCATCGACGAGTGCCACCGCGGCAGCGCTGCCGATGATTCCGCCTGGCGTGAAATCCTCACATACTTTTCCGGGGCTACACAGATCGGCTTGACTGCCACGCCCAAGGAAACCGAGTACGTCTCAAATATCCACTATTTTGGCGATCCCGTTTATTCCTACTCGCTGAAGCAAGGCATCCACGACGGCTTCCTCGCTCCTTACAAGGTCATCAAGGTCCACATCGACCGCGATGTCGAAGGCTATCGCCCCGAGAAGGATCAAGTCGACCGTGAGGGCCAGGAGATCGAGGATCGCATTTACAATCAAAAAGACTTCGACCGGACGATCGTTTTAGACGACCGAACAAAGCTCGTCGCCAAGAAAATTTCCGATTTCCTGAAGGAGAGCGACGACCGCTTCCAAAAGACGATCGTGTTCTGCGTGGACGAAGAGCACGCCTCGCGTATGCGGCAGGCGCTGATCAATGAAAACAAGGACCTTTGCGATCAAAATCACCGCTACGTGATGCGCATCACCGGCAGCGACGTCGAGGGGCAGGCTCAACTCGGCAACTTTATTGATCCCGAGGTTAAGTACCCCGTGCTTGTCACCACTTCGCGCCTTCTTTCTACCGGCGTGGACGCCCAGACATGCCGCCTCATCGTTCTCGATCGCACCGTGGGCTCCATGACTGAGTTTAAGCAGATCGTAGGGCGCGGCACCCGTGTCCACGAGGACACCAAGAAGTTCTTCTTTACCCTGATCGATTTCCGCGGCGCGACGAACCATTTTGCCGATCCGGATTTCGATGGAGAACCGGTACAAATCTATGAACCAGGCGCGGATGACCCCATCACGCCGCCGGTTGACGTGCCGCCCGCGGACGGTGGCGTGGACCCCATCCCTCCCAAGCCGGGAAAGGACGAAGTCATTGTCGATGGCCTCCCGCCTGACATCAGCATCCTGGTGGACGGGACGGACAAGGTCCGGAAGATTTACGTTGATGGCGTTGGTGCCCAGATCGTAGCCGAGCGCGTTGAATACCTCGATGAGGATGGGAAGCTCATTACCGAGAGCCTGCGCGACTTCACAAAAAAAGCCCTCAAGAAGCGTTTCGCGACGCTCGACAATTTCCTTACCCAATGGAACGCCGCCGAGCGGAAGCAGGCGATCATCGAGGAACTCGCAGCCGAAGGGCTTCCTCTAGACCCACTTGCCGATGAAGTCGGTAAGAATCTCGACCCCTTTGACTTGATCTGCCATGTTGCCTTCGACAAGCCTCCGCTGACGCGCAAAGAGCGCGCCGAACAGGTACGCAAGCGCGATGTGTTCACCAAATATGGTCCCCAAGCGCGAGCTGTCCTCGAGGCCCTCTTGCAAAAGTACCAGGACACTGGTGCCGCCGATCTCGATGACCCTCGTATACTTCAGATTCCGCCCTTCGACGCGATGGGCACGCCGTATCAGCTCATCAGCCAGTTCGGCTCCCGGGCCGGATTCGAGCAAGCGGTCCATCAACTTCAATCTGCTCTCTATCAGGTGGTCTAACCATGTCCGTCCGAAACACAGTTAAATCCATCCAAGACCTCATGCGTCAAGACGTTGGCGTCGATGGAGATGCACAGCGGATATCTCAGCTCTGCTGGATGTTTTTTCTTAAGATCATCGATGACCAGGATAAGGAGCTCGAACTCCTCGATTCCGGTTATCGCTCGCCCATCCCGAAGAAGCTCCAGTGGCGTGCCTGGGCCACCAACCCTGAAGGTATTACTGGAGATGAACTGCTCGCTTTTATCAACACCCAGCTTTTCCCCGAGCTTAAGGAGCTTCCATCCACCGGTAAGGTCAATGATCGTCGTCGCGTCGTCCGCGAAGTTTTTGCTGACGCCTACAACTACATGAAATCCGGCCAGCTTATGCGGCAGGTCGTCAACAAGATCAGCGGCGTCGATTTTAATAACCTCACCGAGCGTCAGCATTTCGGCGATATCTATGAGCAGGTCCTTGCTGACCTTCAGAGCGCCGGGAATGCGGGTGAATACTACACCCCGCGTGCCGTGACTGCCTTCATGGTGGATCGCATCGACCCTCGTCCCGGCGAGGTTCTCTTTGACCCAGCATGCGGCACGGGTGGCTTCCTTACCTGTGCGATTCGCCATATGCGCGACCGCTATGTCAAAAAGGTCGAAGATGAACGACTCATGCAGCAGGCCTTGCGTGCCGTGGAGAAGAAACAGCTCCCGCACATGCTCTGCGTCACAAACATGCTCCTTCACGGCATTAAGGACCCCAGCTTCGTTCGACACGACAATACCCTCGCCCGGCCCTACATCTCCTACACCGCCAACGACCGCGTGGATATCATCCTAACGAATCCACCCTTCGGCGGGCGCGAAGAGGACGGCATCGAGTCCAACTTCCCGGCACACTTCCGCACTCGTGAGACTGCGGACCTCTTCCTGGCATTGATTATTCGCCTTCTCAAGAAGGATGGGCGCGCAGCCGTAGTTTTACCAGACGGATCGCTCTTCGGCGAAGGTGTTAAGACGCGGCTGAAGGAGAGCTTGATGGAGGAGTGCAACCTCCATACCATCGTTCGCCTACCCAATAGTGTCTTCAAACCATACGCCAGCATCGGCACCAACCTCCTTTTCTTCGAGAAGGGCGAGCCCACCAAGGAAATCTGGTACTACGAGCACCGCGTACCCGCAGGCCAGCAAGCCTATTCGATGACGAAGCCCATCCGAGTCGAACACCTGAAGCAGTGTGTCGATTGGTGGGGTGGCGCAAAGCGTTTGGGCCGAGTTGAAGGGGAAGTCGCCTGGCGAGTCACCGCCGATGATGTGAAAGCCCGCGGCTACAACCTCGATTTCAAAAATCCACACACCGTTGCTGATGATCACGAAGTTCCAGAGAAGTTGCTGCAAAAACTCGAAAAGGCCGAAGGGGAAACGGCCTTGCTACGCGATCAGCTCAAGGCGATCCTGGAGAAAGCGTTGCTTCGATGACGACCAATGTCATTCTCAAACGGTTTGATCTCATCGCCGACACGCCCGGCAATATTCCGCTGCTCCGGCGGTTTGTTATCGATCTCGCGGTGCGCGGAAAACTGGTCGAAAATGAGAGCGCGAATGAATCCGCGGAAAATCTTCTCAGGCGAATTGCGGCGAAGAAGCAGCAGTTAGTCAAGGACGGGAAGATAAAGAAACAACGGCTACTCCCGCCGATTGGTGCGAGTGACGTGCCGGCGGCCTATTTGACCCAATGTGTATTCGAGCGGCTGGCGAATATTGCCATCTTAGAGAAGGGCTTAACTGGAATTCAGAGCGCCACACCCGGCGACTACCCAATGGTCGTCACCGCGGAAGCCAGATCCTCGTGCGATCACTACGACTTCGATGGTTCTGCTGCCATCATCCCGATGGTTTCATCAAGTGGCCACGGCAACGCCAGCTTAAAGAGGCTGCACTACCAAGAGGGGAAATTCGCGCTTGGGAACATCCTTTGCGCAGCTTTTCCTATTTCAGGAGAACTGATTTCAGCGCGCTTTCTTTACGAATATCTCACCGCATTCAAAGAGGAACTGCTCGTATCGAAGATGATCGGCACCGCAAACGTAAGTTTGACCATTGGCAAGATTGGTGAAGTCCCAGTTCCCATTGTCTCACCGGCGGTTCAACGGCGGGTATACGAACTGATGGCGCTTTGTGATCGGTTGGAGGCGGCCCAGGCAGAGCGCGAAAGGCAGCGGGATCGGTTGGTGGCCGCTTCGCTGCATCGCTTGGAAAACGGCTCCGACATTCGCGCAGTTCGCAAACACGTCCGCTTCCATCTCGACCACCTCCCGCGCCTCACCAATTCCCTCGAACATATTTCGCAACTTCGCAAAGTAATCCTCGATCTTGCTGTTCGAGGCCAACTCATCGCCCAGGACCCCAACGACGAACCCGCAACGGAACTGATCAACTGCGTTCAAGCCGAGATAGAGCGGTTAATAACTGCGGGTAAGAGAAAGAAGGTGACACCTCTTCCCCCAATAGACGCCGCCCAAGCCCCCTTCCATCTGCCGAGCGGTTGGGTATGGGCACGCTTCCCTGAACTCGGAACCTTTGGAAGAGGAAAATCAAAACACCGCCCCCGTAACGATCCATCGCTATTTGAGGGTGGGAGCCATTTGGTGGTGCAAACCGGCGACGTCGCACGCTCCAATGGCGTCATTGAAACCCATACGAGCAAGTATAACGACTTGGGACTTGCTCAGAGCGCCAAGTGGCCGAAGGGGACTTTGTGTATAACCATCGCAGCGAATATTGCTGACAGCGGTATTTTGAGCTTCGATGCCTGCTTTCCAGATAGCGTGGTCGGTTTTATCCCAGCCTCCGTATTCGCGAGCGCGGTGTATTTCGAATATTTCGTTCGGACAGCGAAGGCGGACTTGCTGAAATTTGCTCCAGCCACCGCGCAGAAAAATATCAACCTTGAGATTTTAAACGCTGTGCTGATTCCTCTTCCTCCGCTTGCCGAACAACGCCGCATAGTTGCCAAAGTCGATGAGCTGATGACCTTGTGTGATCGGCTTGAAGCGCAGCTCACTACCACCCGAACCGAAAGCCGTCGTCTACTCGAATCTATTCTCAATGAAGCCATCGGCCTGCCCCTTTTGCATTCCACGCCGGGAGAGGCACAAATAGTTCCCCTATCGAGCGCGGCAGCTAATGCACGGCAGCGAGGGGGACTGTCCTGAGTAAGATGGGTGACGTTCCCGCTATTGGCAAAAAAACGGCTAGGCGGTTGCTCGAGGTAATCGGCCGCAAAGGGCGCGAATCTCTTGCGGCCGTAGTGATTCCGGGGACTCGAGTCCGAGCTTTCGAGAAGTCTTAGGAGATCTGTTAATGCAACTGCGCCAATTGACGATAACTTGCTTTCGCGGCATCCGGGAACTCACCTGGAGGCCGGATGGAGCAATTGCCTGCCTGATCGGCCCGGGAGATTCCACAAAGACGACGATCGTCGAGGCCATTGAGCTGGCCCTCTCGCCCCGCTGGGACTATGAATTTGATGATTCCGATTTCCATAACGCAAATACAGAATCGCCGATCGAGATCTACGCCACTGTAGGGCAGTTGCCTGACGCCTTGCTCGCTGAACAGAAGTTCGGACTCGAGGTGCGCGGCTGGAGCGCGGTTACGGGACCTCGGGATGAACCGGAGGACGGTGACGAACCGGTCCTCACGATAAGGCTTCGTGTTGATTCTTCACTGGAGCCGCAGTGGACAGTAGTAAATGACCGTAATCCGGCAGGGAAGGTTATCTCATCCCGAGACCGCCAACTTCTCGGGGTGTTGCGGCTTGGGTCCTTTGTCGATAGACAGCTAACCTGGAATCAAGGCACCGTGCTATGGCGGATTACGGGAGCCTTGGCGGATCTGCCGAGGCTCCTTGCTGATGCCGGACGAGCGGCGCGGAATGCGATTTCCGCAGCGCAGATTCCAGCGCTCACTGGAGCCGCTGCGCGGGCGCAAGAACTCGGCAGAGAACTGGGCGTCGTAGCCAGAGAATCGTTTAGGCCAGGGTTGGATTTACGGAAAGTGAATATATCCCAGGGAGGCATGTCGATCCACGACGGGAATGTTCCTCTTCGAAGAAGTGGCCTGGGCACGCGGCGACTTCTTACCTTAGCCCTTCAGCGTGATGTTGCCCGAAGTGGTTGCATTGCTTTGGTTGACGAAGTCGAGCAGGGCCTGGAGCCACACAGAATTCGTTCCCTTGTGCGTCAACTGGCTCCGGAAGGGCAGGGCCAGATGATTTTAACTAGTTGCTCCTGAAAAAGTGACCGAAAGGCCAATCAATGACGCACGACAATC
>ERZ1292630.3292-Hain-H41-02um-R3-3292-length-14305-cov-5_pt1 | contig 14305 bp, 17 predicted proteins | sample MGYA00564408_ERZ1292630 | MGnify/ENA primary metagenome ERZ1292630 (study PRJEB36523, sample SAMEA6512641) | groundwater metagenome | collected 2019-01-08 | study: AquaDiva: Metagenomics assemblies of 32 groundwater samples | reverse complement strand
TATTGTATAATTTGCAGTAAATCCTCTTTTCATATATTTTTCTAATTTATTCATTGTATGTTCAAACCTATTACAACAACTTACTAAATCAAATTTTTTGTTGATAATATTACTTATATTATTAATATCTTTTATGCAAAGCAATTTATCACAAGCTGATGAAGAAATAATAAATTTAAATAATAAAAATTTTTTTACAAAGAAATACATTCAAAAAAAAATTAACTCTCTAATAAAATCATCTAATTGTAATGATGCGTTATCTTTATATGAAAATAATAAAGTAAAAGATATTGATTTAAAAATAAATATTTCATTTTGTTTTTATAAAAAAGGAGATTTAAATAAATCTAAACTTGAGCTAAAAAAGGCTTATTTATCAACTCAAGATTTTAAACTAAGAAAAATAATATTAGAATATATGCAAAAAATAGAGAGTTCAAAAATAGAAGATATAAAACCAATAAATATTTCTAATAAAAATGCTTCATTTATTTCTTTAGATTCTATAAATAATAGTTATTTATGTAGTGAAAAAACTTCTGTTAGAACTTCAGGTATCTTAAAGAGATGGAATAAAAATGAAATACCTTTAAAAGTATATATTGGAAATTTTTCTTCTGATATTCCATTATACCAAGCTCCATTTAATGAAGAACAATATAGAGATTTTATTAGAGAGGCATTTAAAAAATGGGTTGATAAATTTCCAGAAAAACTAGCTTTTAATATGGTTGCGTCTAAAGAAGATGCTAATATTTTAGTTAACTTAAAAATACAATTCAGCAATTTTAATTTTTGGGGATTAACTTCTCAGCCAAAATATTTTGATAATATAAACAAAAAGTTATCTTTTATAAATATACCAATAAGAACTCATGGAATAATAAGTGCATCAAGCAATTTTAGACCTACATATTTTAATAAAAATGAATTTATATCTTTAGCTCTACATGAAATAGGGCATTCTTTAGGACTTCCAGATAATAATAATAACAATAGTCTAATGAATAAGAGTATTCATTTTTTATCTATATTTGATACTAAAAGAGAAATAGATAAAATAGATATTGATAATTTCAATATTTTATATAATTTAAATGAAGAAAATTTATATAGATGTGCTACTTCTTTTTTTCAAGAAAATTATAGTGATGATAAACTATATGATATGAGAAATGATAAAAATACTTATTTATGTTTTACTCAAGGGAATCCTGAATTATATTCTGATGGAAAGAGTTATATAAAAAATTATATGAGATGGGAGCATAGTGATTTCCCTCTTAAAGTTTTTATTCCTATACCTGATAAAAAGATAGTAAATGTTAATAATCCTGAGCATTATGTCAATTTAGTAAAAAATTCAATTGAAAAATGGCAACGATCTGTTCCAGAATTACTTTCTTTTGTTTTTGTAGATAATGACAAAAGTGCAAATATCGTAATAGATTGGTCTGATTATTTTAAACATAATGATTATTGGGGGGCAACATATTCTTATCCAGATTCTAAAATAAAAAATAAAAAAGGAAAAGCTATTATAAAACTAGCTGTAAAATCACAAGCTAATTGGATGTCAAATAAACCAATAATTTTTGATGATGAAACTTTTAGCAATATATCGCTACATGAAATGTCTCATGCTATTGGGTTAGATCATGGTAATGAAATGGAAGGTGCTACTGGATTAGGAGCTATAATAGATAAAAGAGATATTGATTCTATAAAAAAACTTTATTCAATACCTATAGATTATTCATTGATATGTCCTTTATAATATAAATATTCTAGTTCTATTTATAAAATTAAACATGTCAATAAAATATTTGTTAATATGTAACTATGTTTATTATTTATTTTGATTATCATTGCATTTGATGCAATAGAAAATAAGCATAGTAGTAGATTTTTTTGAGAGCAAAATGCCATACTGTCGAGGAAAAATGAAAGTTTTAATAATAAGTTCTTGTTCAGGTGAAAAAAAATTTTCTATTGCTAATTCTGCTTTGGCAAAAGATTTAGATGATTTTGAACTAAGAATGAAAAAAGAAGAAGAACTTAGTAAATATAAAATAAAAGCAAGAGAAATGTTTATAAGTTCCCAAAATAAATTTATAGAAGAAGGATTAAAAATTTTAGAACAAAATGAATATATAGTAGAATATTCGTTTATATCTTCAGGATATGGATATATAACATCTGAAGATTATGTTATTCCGTACGATGTCAATCTTTCTGTCATGTCTGCTTATGATAATGAAAAAAGGGGTGATTTTTTTAAAATAAATGAAGAACTTTGTTTTTCTGCAAAAAATTATGATTTAATCTTCTTTTTATTAAGTCATGAATATTTAAGAACATTAAATTTGCCACTTAAAAACGTTAGTGAAAAGACTAAACAAATCTTTTTTCTTACAAAATCAGATTCTAAAGTAATAAATGACTTTAAAAATATAATCAGAATGGACTTAGGTAATGAAGAAATAACCCTATTAGGTGTAAAAGCATCTGAATTAAAAGGATATATATTTAAACTTATTGCAAATGAATCAAAGGAATATAATGTTTTTGAAGAAATATATAAAAATCCTAAACATATAGATACTATAATACTAAAAAACAAAAAAAATATTGAAAAAGAAATAGTTCAAATGAATTTATTTGATAATATCTAATTATTTTTAACTAATGCTTTTCCATTATGATTTAAAAAAATATTTTGAAAAAGATCAATATTAATACTTTGTGTCATATCTGCATTAATTTTTCTGTCAGGACCTTTATTTTCGCCTGATATTAATAGTCCAAAAACTTCATCGCCTCTTTTTATTGGGTTTGAAAATATAATATAAGTTTCTTGTATATCATTTATTACAATTTTATTTCTTTTATAAAATTCACCATCAATTTCTTCATTCCACTCAAGATCAACTAAAATAGCCTTTTCACCTTTTAAAATAGCTCTTAAAATATCATCAAAATCAGATGTAATTTTTTCTTTTATTCCTGTAAGATTTTCATAAGAATTTGCAATTTCTTCAATATTTTCTGTTTTATACATTTTATTCCCCTATTATTACTTTAGAACCCGCAGATGTTTTTTTATCATCATAACCATCATCATCTTTGTTTTTAACTGCTTTTACATGTTGTTTAAATTCATCTACAGACATTGAAAATCTTTTACCCCAAGAATTCATTATTACTTGAGCAGGATTTGTTGTTTTGTCTATTCCAACGGCAAGCACAGCATGTCCTTTAAAAGAAACACCAACACTTTTACCTCTTGCAATATCATCTTCTACAAATTCATATAGTTTATTTCCTGTGTATAAAAGATCAACATTATAATCACTATCACCAAATACATTTTGCATTAATGTTGCTTGACCATCAGAATTAGCTCCTTCCATTTTATCATTTTTACTAGTGTAAGAAGTATTCCCAGCACCAACCATAAAAGAGTTTTGAACTATTTTACAAGATGTTGTTCTTGCATCATCACAATCACCTTTCCAAGTATTATTTGGTTTTAAAACTTTTTCACCTGCTGTTTTATAATCTTTTCCTTGTGCTAGTGTTGTTGCTATATTTACATATTCTGTTGGATTTTCTATAGCTACCTTCATTTGTATTGCAGCTGCGGCACAAGTTCCTTTAGATTCTTGTGCTATATCTGATGGGTAAGATATATCATGTAAAAGATCTTTTACTAATGTTTTTTTATCGACACCATCTACAGTAGCTCCTGAAGAAATATATGTGTTTAATTTAGATGAAATATCATTTAAAGTTATTAATCCATGACTTTTACCTATTTGATTTAAGTATGTAAGCGTATATTCATCTGTATTAGATAAATTATCTAAAAGAGTTTTGAGTTGAGGAGCATTTTTAAAATCATCACTAACACACAAACTTTTTTTAAGTTGATCTACTGTAGTTATAGTAGCGGGTAACTCACCTTTATCTGTGCCATAAGTTTTCCAAATAGCATCAAATTCTTTTGTTGAAGTGGATTTTTCTGGGAATTGCACATTTGCATTACATGAAAAATCAAATTGTTTAAAAGCTTTATTTACAGAATCAAGATCTTTTAATGGTATTCCTGCTTTTAAAGCCTCTTTTTCAGAGATATTTTTATCGCCATTTACATCTGTTTTATTTAATTTAGCAGAAGATATTTTTCCTGTTTTTTCATCAGTTAAAACTTTTAGCGTACTAGCAGAAAAATTCAAATTACTTTCTAAAGACATAAAATTAGCTCCTAAGAATCCACTCGTTTTATTATAGAAAAAAGAGATTTACTCTTGTTGTTTCAAAAGTTAATTTTTAGTTAAGATTCTATTTCTAATATATTTTATAATAATTATAAAAACTAGTTTTTTTATATTTCAATTTTTAGTAATTGTAATACTTTTTGTCTTATTAAAATAGGGCTTATAGGTTTAATTAGATATTCTATAACACCTAACGATAATGCTTTTTCTTTTATTTTTTCATCGCTTAAAGCTGTTAAAAAAATGAATGGTATATCTTTTGTTTCATGAAATTCATTCAAATGCTCTTTAAGCTCTATTCCTGACATTTCTGGCATCATATTATCAGAAATAATTAATTGTGGTTTTAATAATTTTGCTTTTTCTAGTCCTATTTTCCCATTTTCAGCTAAAACAACATTGCAAACTTTCTTTAAAGTCATTTCTATTAGTTTAAGTATTGACGCGTCATCTTCAACAATAAGGACAAACAAAACTAAAAATCTCCTACATATATATAAGATTAAAACAAAATTAAAAACAATAATATATTCTTAACCAGATGTTTATTATACTAATTTTTAGTTAAATAGAGTGATATAAGAAAAATAAAACAAAAAATTTTAGTATTATGATTTAAATATAAACAAGAAAGCAGTATATTTCTTTATTGGATATTAGATGAAGCTTTTCCTTTATTTATCATATTTTAGTTAATAATTAATTATTATCAGATTTATTTTAATAATAATAACTATGTGTTTTACTTTGATTTTAATAAAAATAGAGAAGCAATACTATGAGATTTATTTTTTGTAAGTAGAAAATTTTGTAAGTGATTTGTAACTAGAAGAAAGTAAACTATAAATATAGAATTTAATTTTAGAGGTAAAATAAAATGGAATCACTTAAAGAAAACGCATTAGTTAGTTTTAATACAAAGCTTCTTGAAATGTCAGCTGAAAATATGAAAAGAACAGCTGAAATGACAGTTGAATATATGAAAAATGTTGAAAAAATACAAAGAGATTTTATGAAAGCGGGAATGGATCTTTTTAGTAAAACATTTGCTGGAGAAAGCAAATTATGGGAAATGCAAACTGGTATGATGGATAAAATGTTCCAAGCAACAGATAAAAGTTATGAAAATGTAACTAAAATGTGGAAATAGTTTTAATTAGGATAGAATAAGTAAATAAAGTGCATTAGAGTTTAAATAACTCTAATATACTTAAGGAGAAGAAATGAAGTTAAAAGATAAAGTTGCAATTGTTACAGGTGCTGGTCAAGGAATCGGAGAAGCAATAACAAGAAGATTTGTTGCTGAAGGTTCTTTCGTAGTTATGCTTGATATAAATGAACAAGCATTAATAAAACTAGCAAATGAATTAAATAAAGATTCAGAAAAAGTAGTTCCTTTTACAACAGATGTTACTAATGTTGATCAAATAAAAGCTTTAGTTACTGATGTTTTAGAAAAATACAAAAAAATAGATATTGTTATCAATAATGCAGGAATAACCAAAGATTCGTTAACAGTAAAAATGACTGATGCTCAATGGGATTCTGTAATTGATATTAATTTAAAAGCTCCATTTCTTATGGTAAGAGAAGTTTTCCCTGTTATGAAAGCTCAAAATTCAGGAGTTATTTTAAATGCTTCTTCTGTAAGTGCATTAGGTAATTTAGGGCAAGCTAACTATGCTGCTAGTAAAGCTGGTTTAATTGGTATGACAAAAACATGGGCATTAGAATTTGCAAGATATAACATAAGAGTTAATGCAATCGGACCTGGTTTTACAGAGACACCTATGGTTCAAACTGTTCCTGAAAATGTAAAGGCAAAAATAGTTGAAAAAATTCCTCTTAAAAGATTTGCTCAACCAGAAGAAATTGCATCAGCATATTGTTTCTTAGCAAGTGATGAAGCTAGTTTTATCACAGGTCAAACTTTATTTGTTGATGGTGGTCTTACCTGCGGTTTTTAATCTAGAACTATGAAAACATTAACTATCTTAATTCTTTTATTCAATTTCTTTACTTTTAGTGTAAATGCTAAAGTAGATTTTGAAAAACCTTTTAAAGATTGTAATTTAGAAGGAAGTATAACCATTTATGATTATAATAAAAAAGAATGGATAGTTAGTAATGAAAAAGATAGTTATAAAGAAACATTACCTGCTTCAACTTTTAAGATAATAAATTTTTTAATAGCATTAGAATCTAAAGTAATAAAAGATGAAAATGATATTATAAAATGGGTAGGTGAAGTAGATGAAAGTATTTATGGGCATAGACCAGAGATATATCATGATATAACTATAAAAGAAGCTTTTGAAGTTTCAGCAGTTTGGGTTTTTATAGAATTAGCAAAAAAAATAGGTAAAAAAAATTATTTATCCTATTTAAAAAAATCTCATTATGGAAATATGAATTTATCAGCTAAAGGTGATGATTTTTGGAATTTAGGAAGCTTTGCTATATCACCTCATAATCAAGTAACATTTTTGGTAGATTTTTATGAATATAAATTACCTTTTTCAAAAAGGAATATTGATATAGTAAAAAAAGTTATGATAAATACTAAAAATGATAATTTTATACTAAGAGCAAAAACTGGTTGGACAAACCCAGAATTAGAAGATATTGGCTGGTGGGTAGGATATGTTGAAAAGAAAGATAATTTGTACTTTTTTTCTACTCGATTAACTAAAAAAAGAAGTACAATTAATAAGAATTTTGGTGATTGTAGGAAATCTATTACTACAAAAATATTAAAAGACATGAAAATATTAAATTGATATAGGTATATAAAATGGAAAAAGTAAAAGAAAAAGTGGAAAAAAGAGAAGATTTAGTTGATAAGTTTGTTACTAAGTTTTTCGATAATTTATGGGTAAATTCTGCCTATTTAGGTATGGTTTCAAAAAATCTTGATACAGCTTTTGAAGTAAGAAAAAAATGGAATAAAAACATGGAAACTGTTCTTTCTTTATTAGAACTACCTAATCAAAAAATGCAACAAAAAATTCTTCATAATGTTAATACTCTTCTTACAGAATGGAGATTTGAACAAGAAGAATTAAAATATAGATTAGAAAAAATTGAAAGTGATATTGAAGAATTAAAAGCTAAAGCTTCTGAACAAAGCAATCATATCGCTGAAGAAAAAACAAACAAACATAAAAAGAATTAATATGATCATAAAACTAAATTACATTAAAGCTAAGGTTTATAAGTGTAATTTAGCTAATCTCTAAAAAATATATTATTAAAAGGTAATAAAATATGATAGGAACACCTTTATTAGAAAAGATAAAAGGTTATAAAAGACCAGAAGTCTCTAAAACAACCGTTGTATATTCTGAAAATAAATTAAGAATATTAAAAGTTGAGCCTGAAAACAAAGTTTATAAAACACCTGTGTTAATGATTCCTGCTATGATAAATCGTTATTATGTACTTGATTTGAGTGCAAATAATAGTTTAGCAAAAGCTTTGAGTGAGCAAGGTTTTACAGTTTACAAAGTAGATTGGGGCGAAGCTACCGATGAAGATAGATGGGATAGTTTTGAAGATGTTTTTACAGGAAAATTAAAAAGAATAGTTACTAAAGTTACTCGTGATGCTGGTACAAAACCTTCAGTACTTGGATATTGTATGGGAGGAACTATGTCATTGATATATTCATCTTGTTTTACAGATGATATAAAAAATTTAATCGTTCTTACCGCTCCAATTGATTTTTCAAAAGCTGGTGTTATGAGCTTATGGACAAAAAAAGAATATTTAGATCCTTATAAATGGGTTTCTGCTATTGGTAATTTACCTTCTGATTTTGTTCAAAATGGCTTTGTTTCATTGAAACCTGCTAAATTTATGAGAAAATGGGAAACTGTTTGGAAAAGACAAGATGATTCAAGATTTATGGATAATTTTTTAACTCTTGAAAGTTGGGTAAATGACAATGTTCCTTTCCCTGGTGGTATTTGGCAAGATTATATAACATGGCTTTATCAAGAAAACAGATTGTTTAATGATACTTTGATTATAGGAAAATATAAAGCAAGTTTGAAAAATTTAAAAGTGTCTTTGTTAACAATAGTAGCAAAAGACGATCATATTGTTCCGATAGAAGCTGCGGAACCTTTACATGAACTTGCAGGAAGCCCTGATAAGACAATAAAGTATTTTGATGGTGGTCATGTGGGTATTATTTCTAGCCCAAAACTTTTTCCACAATTATCTAGTTGTATAAAAGATTGGTTAGCAGAAAGAGATTAATTATCTTTTAATTCTAATAAATAAAAAAGAGGGATAAAACCCTCTTTTTTGCTTTTATAAAATAACTGTTGATAATATTTTAGGTTATAATTTTAATTTATAAATAGTGAAAACTAAAAGAGATAAGTGATAATATGAAAAAACTTACTTTAACCCTACTTACTTTTCTTATTTCATGTACTTCTTTTGAAAATACTGTTTTTAATAATACAAACAAAAATCAAATTTTAAACACTTCAAATTCTGAGCAATTCGATAAAGATTTTAAAGTTAGTAATACAAGAAATGAATTACAATTAAATTCTTCTATTGCTACAAGCCCAAAAGGTTCAGTTATAACATGGATATCTTATAAAAAAAATACAGCTTATTTTAATATTTATGCACAAAGATTAGATACTAATTTTAAGCCAATAGGAAATGAAATTAAAGTTAATATAAGGGAAATAGATTTATCCGAAGAGCGATTTACACTATATTATAGTAATTTTATTAACTCATCTCCAAAAGTAGCTATGGATAAAGATGGTAATTTTGTTATAGCTTTTGATTTTGCTGAATTCAAAAAAAACGCTAAATTACATTTAAAAAGATATACTGCAAACGGTTTACCTATAGGTACAGAATTTGAACAAAATTTAACCACTTCTTATTATACTAGTTATATAAAATTATTTTCTTTAGATGATAATGGAAATATCTTTATTATTGATAATAATGGTTTTCAGTACATAGATAAAAATAATAATACTATTCAAAAAGAATTTACTCTTGAAAAAGGTTTTGAAGTGTCTTCCGTTGTTAGTAATGAAAAAGGTGATTTAGTTTTTATTTTTTCTAAATTTGATTCTGAATCTAAAATATATAATTTTTATTTTCAAAGGCATTCAAAATTAGGAGAAAAGATAGGAGAAATTGTAAAAATTAATAATGTTAAATATAAGTATAAATCTGAAATTAGAGCTTCAATTAATAATAAAGGTGATTTAGCCTTTGTTTATTATAGACCTGATGAAAAAATTTATCCTTTATATTATATATATGCACAAAAATATACTTTGGATAATAAAGAAAATGGTAATGAAATTCAAATTGCTTCTGTTGATAATTCTCCAAATATAAAAACTATTTTAACTAATAATGATGAGATTATAGTTACTTGGGGAGAGAAAGAATTAACTGAAGAAAAAAAAAATCTTTCCATAAAAATAATAGATAAAAACGGATTAGAAAAAGAAAGTGAATTCAAAGCAAATTATTTAAGTAAAGGAAGAACAGTAAATCAAGATATTTCTCTTTTTGACAATAATTTTTTAATTACTTGGTCAAATTGGAATGAAATTAAAAATGATTTTAGTATATATGCAAGAAAATATAATTTATCAGAAAAAATAAAAAAAGATGATCCTAATCTTATAGTAAAGGAAAAAATAGATTGTTCAAACTCTTCGAGTGAAGTAAATATCATAAATAAACAAGAAGAATATAAAGGTGATTTAAAAATTACTGTTCTTGTTAATAATGAACAAATTGAAATAAATAATAAAACTACACTTCAAGAGCTTTATAAAAAATACCCCAATTTTTTGGGACATGATAGTTCAATAAATGCATTATTAGATAAAAATCATGTTCATACAGATGGCATGACCATTAGACCTAATAATCTTTATTGTTTAGATTATATTAATGAAAAATTAGGATTTTATTATATAAAAGGCAATTTTGACTTTTATTACCCTGTTATTAATTATAAAAAAATAAATCTTGATAATATTCAAGATTTACTATTAAGATACATTAATGATAAAAATAAAAGAGCTCTTCCTGGTTATGCTGATTTTATATATGGAAATGAGGATATAAAATCAATAGAATTTGAAGATTTAGATTCATTAGCTAATTTTTGGTTATTTTTAGATTTAAAACTAAATTACAGCTATATTTTTAAAGATCTTTACCTTAAAGCAAATTATCAAGCACTATAATAAATTAAAAGCAAAAAAGAAGGGTTTGTCCTTCTTTTTTATAAAACTTTTCTTATTCTTGAAATTGCATATTAATAAAATTTAGATAGCTTCTAGTTCCTAAACTACCACCTGATGTTTTATTAATAGACATTAGTATTCTTAGTATTGTTTTTGCTTTTATTACATCAGATAATTTTGATTTATCAAAAATTTGACTAAAATTATCAAATATCTCTACTTCAGCCTCTGTTTCAGTTTTTACATCATTTGTTTTTTTACTCAAAAACATATATATTTTTGATAGTATTTTATGAATATCATTATCATTTACTTCTTTGTTATCATGAAAATTATCAGCTAAATATTTCTCGAATGGTGCAGCTAATTGATATACAACTTCATCATTTTGAAAAATGTCATCTCTCTCAGTTTTAAAGGTTTCTGATATTGTTTGTGAAATTTCTTTATTCATTTGATTTTTCATTCCAGTTTCTAAGTATGAACAATCACTAGGACAATTAATTTCTTTTAATCTTTTTGTTCCACAGCATCCCGAACATATTAACGCATTTAATGCAGGACAATGTCTTTTTCCTGTTGTTCTATTACAACTTATACATTTTATTTTCATTTTTCTATTATACTCTCTTCCACGACAGTATGTCATATTTTTCTAATTTATTATAATATTTTAAGTAAAACATAATTATATCTTATTACTATGAGAATTATTTTTATTATTATATCAAAAAAGATATTTTAAGCTAATAAAAAATTTTTTATGATATTATGTTTTTATAAATAAAAATTGAGCAAATATATTGATAAAGCAATAAATGAATAAAAGAAAAAAAGGGTTTGAAGAAGAAGAAAAAGCAGTAAAATTTTTAGTTAATTTAGGATATGAAATAATTCAAACTAATTTTTATTCAAGATTTGGAGAAATTGATATTATTGCAAAAAAAAATGTAGATATTATTTTTATTGAAGTTAAATATAGAAAAAGTAATCTTTTTGGAGAGCCTGAAGAATCTGTAAATATAAAAAAAATGAAGAAAATTTGTAAAACAGCTTTATTTTATATAAATTCAAAAAATATTCCTGATAATTCAAATTTTAGATTTGACATTATATCTATAACAGGAAATGAAATTAAACATATAATATCTGCCTTTGATTATATTTTATAATAGTTTATTTTTCATTTTATTTTTTTATGTGCTAAAATTTTGTTTGTTGAAGTATTTAAAATAAGAATTTAGTTTCACTTTTTATACCTCAAAAGTTAGCATTTATGTGGACTTTGTTTTAATATATTTTAGTGTTTTAATATTAAATTTATGAGTGAAGAAAATCAAGAAATAAAAAATCAAGAAACGATTGAAAAAAAGGTTCCTAAGAAAAAAAAAGGTAAGTTTTTTGAGACATTTGAAACAGTGTTTGTTGCTTTAATACTTGCTGTATTTATAAGAGCTACTGTTGCAGAAGCTAGATATATTCCATCTGAATCTATGGTTCCAACACTTCTTATTTCTGATAGATTAGTTGTAGAAAAAATATCAGGTTATACTGGTACTCCTAAAAGAGGAGATATTCTTGTTTTTTATCCACCTATAGGTGATGATATGAATGATAATACTCCATTTACTAGAACAATGTTGTGGTTAGGTTTTACTTCTAAAAATGCCTACATAAAAAGAGTTGTTGGATTGCCAAATGAAACAATAGAAGTTAAAAATAAAAAGGTTTTTATAAATGGAAAGCCAATTACAGAAGACTATATAAAAGAAGCTCCTGTTTATGATATGGATCCTGTAAAAATATCAAGCGATGAATTTTTTATGCTTGGTGATAATAGAAATAATAGTATGGATAGCCATGTTTGGGGGCCTTTACCAGCAAAAAATGTTATAGGTAAGGCAGTGGTTAGATTTTGGCCACCTAGTAGAATAGGTGCTTTAAATTAGTTATTTTTTTTAGAGGTTATATAATGGATTACAAACATTCAAAAATGCTCGGTGATGATGGTATAAGAATACCGTTTAATTGTGATCAGGGTTTTGAGGAGTCTGAATTAGTTTTTTCTCCAAAAAGTATATATGAACATGAAAGACAACTTATAAAAGTTGTTTGCTCAAGAGGTCTTATCACAAAAGAAGATCATGAAAAATGTAAATTAACCCCTAAGGATATTTGTTGGAAAGATGGACAACAACCATAATTTAGTTAATATTGTTGAATTTAAAAAAGAAGATATTGAAAATAAAAAAATAATATCTTCTTTAATGTCAGATTCTTTAATATTAGAATATGGTAACCCTCCAAATGAAGGTTATCTTGATGAACTATTAAATTATTATTTTGGTAGAGAAGATACTAAAATTTTCTTTTTGCTAGATAATAATATTTTTGCTGGTTTTATTTGGCTAATAAAAAGTGAGGATGTAGTAACAAGTAAATTTTTTACTTGTATTCTCTATTTATATGTTGATGAAAACTTTAGAGGAAAGGGTTACTCAAAAATATTAATGAATAAAGCAAAAGAATATTGTAAATCTATTGAAATAACACAGTTAAGATTAGCAGTTAGACACAATAACCCAGTTGCAATAGATTTATACAATAATTTAGGTTACAAAACCTATAAACATGAAATGCTTTTAGATATTTGATTTAAAATCTAAATACATTCTGAAAACTTATTAATTCTGAAAGAATTAGTATTAGTTAATTTATTAATCATAAGCCCACCCAAAAATCTAATTTTATAAAAATCATTGTTAGTTATTTTTGAGATTAAAAAAATCTTAAAATTATCTATTTGACATTGATTTTTGATAGCGAAACTATTATATTGATAGTAGTACTATTATTAAATTGGTAAAAAAATGGGAAGTTTAAGTTTATGGATTTGGTTTAATGTATTTATTTTATTTTTATTAGCATTAGATTTAGGTGTTTTTAATAGAAAATCACATGAAGTTACCGTAAAAGAAGTACTAACATGGAGTGGAGTATGGATTGCTATTTCTTTATTATTTAATGTAGGGCTTTATTATTTTAAAGGTTCTGAAATTGCTTTTCAATTTTTAGCAGGGTATTTAATAGAAAAATCTTTAAGTGTTGATAATATATTTGTTTTCATAATGATATTTTCATATTTTAATGTTCCTACAAAATATCAACATAAAGTTCTTTTTTATGGAATAATTGGAGCTTTATTAATGAGAGCAGGAATGATAGTTGCAGGTTCTGCAATAATAAGCACTTTCCACTGGACAATATATTTATTTGGAGCTTTTCTAGCTTTTACAGGAATAAAAATGCTAGTTAAAAAAGATGATGATTCATTTGCTCCAGAAGCTAATTTTTTAGTAAAATCGGTTAAAAAATTTATTCCTATGACCAAAGAATATAAAGAAGATCAGTTATTTGTAAAAGATAATGGAATATTAATGGCTACTCCTTTATTCTTAGTACTTTTAATTGTTGAATTTAGTGACGTAATATTTGCTGTAGATTCTATTCCTGCTATATTTGGAGTAACTCAAGATCCCTTTATAGTTTATACATCTAATATATTTGCTATTTTAGGTTTAAGATCTTTATATTTTGCTCTTGCAGGAATAATGCATAAATTTGAATATCTAAAAGTTGGATTATCTTTTGTTTTAGTCTTTATTGGTACAAAAATGATGATTATGGATTTTTATAAAATACCTATTTCTGTTTCACTAGCTCATATTTAAATCAAGCTAAGATCCTTTCTATTTCATCAAGTGGTGCATA
>ERZ1292630.1185-Hain-H41-02um-R3-1185-length-26126-cov-32_pt2 | contig 14315 bp, 8 predicted proteins | sample MGYA00564408_ERZ1292630 | MGnify/ENA primary metagenome ERZ1292630 (study PRJEB36523, sample SAMEA6512641) | groundwater metagenome | collected 2019-01-08 | study: AquaDiva: Metagenomics assemblies of 32 groundwater samples | reverse complement strand
TTGATTTGTTGCAAGCAGAAATTCCGTTCAGTCGTGTGAGTCAACTTTTACATTCACCTTTTATCGCCGGCGCAGAAAGTGAAAAAATGCCGCGCGCGTTACTAGATGCCAAATTACGCCGGTTTAGTGAACCCACAATAACGTTCGATCGTTTCATTGGATTGATACAACAAATTGATGACGGAATATCTTGTCCACTATTATTTCAATGTTTAAATAAGCTAACCGCTTTTTGTAAAGCAAAGCGGTTGAATTCGGGCAGTTACGTTATTTTTGCGCAAATTATTGCTGAGCTGTTGCAATTGTTGGGCTTTCCAGGCGAACGATGTTTAAATTCTGATGAATATCAAACCTACCAGAAATGGCAATCGTTGCTGGTCGATTTTGCATCGTTAGACCGTGTTAAGTCGGAGGCTTTTTTTTATGAAGCAGTATTACATTTAAAACAAATAACGCATGACACCTTATTTCAACCTGAGTCACCGTCTGTACCGATACAGATTTTAGGCGTATTGGAAGCCAATCTAATCACGTTTGATCATTTGTGGGTGATGGGTCTTTCAGACGAGCAATGGCCCTTAAATGCCGATCCTAATCCATTTATTCCATTGGAATTGCAGGCCAAAACAGCGTTTCCTTTTGGATCTTCGTCGCAAGCGTTTGCATATTCTAAGAAATTGACGCAGCGATGGTTTCTAAGCGCTGATGAAGTGATCCTAAGTTACCCCGAAAATAGTAACGATGGTCATGCGTTATTACCGAGTCCATTGATTCACTCGATTGCGAAAATTGCTGTCGAGCTGCCTTCCTGGAAATCACACGATGAACGGATTGCTCAGTCTTGCACGTTAGAAATGATCGAAGATCATCAAACCCTTCCATTACCGCTAGAAATCCTTAAACAGCCTATCGCAGGGGGCACTGCTGTTATCAAGGACTATGCTGCATGTGCAATTCGCGCTTTGATCAAGCACCGGCTAAAAGTAAGGCGTTTAGAAACACCCCATAACGGACTGAATGCTATGGAACGCGGCATACTCATTCACGATGCCTTGGCCTACCTATGGAAACAATTAGCGAGTAAAACAAAACTAGACACACTCAGTGGTACGAATTTGGAAGTGATACTTGCGAACAGCGCCAATAATGCGCTATCTAATTTGCAATCGGACAAACGCACTAGGTTTTCTCAAGGTTTCTATGAAATTGAATTACAGCGTTTGACGAATGTGCTCAGCAATTGGTTGGATATCGAAAAGAAACGATCTGATTTCACGGTAGCCGCAATCGAACAAAAGGAACTGATCCAGGTCGGTAATCTGATTCTGAATGTTCGCATAGATCGCATCGATGTGTTGGAAAATGGTCAATCAATCATTATTGATTACAAAACAAATCGGCAATCGATTCAGACTTTGATCGGTGATTGCCCTGATGAACCTCAGTTACCGTTATATTTGGTCATGGCGAATTCGCATCAACAAACGGTAGGTATTGCATTTGCAATCGTCAAAGCGGGTGAGTTTGGATTTGTAGGCATTCTGCAAGATTCGGATTTATTGCCAGATGTGAAGGCCTATTCGCAGCTAACTGGCTGCAAACACTTTGGTTCTTGGCGGGAGCTGATAGCAACTTGGCGGCAGCAGTTGATAGCGCTTGCTGAAGGATTTTCCAGTGGTGATGCACGTGTTAACCCTAAAAGCTATCCTGCAACGTGTCAACAGTGTGACATGCAATTGATCTGTCGAATCTCTCAGCGTTTAAATGTCGATTCTTTCACAGAATCAAAGAATGAGAATGATGGTTGATCGTCCTATTTCGGATGCTTCGGAACGTTACCGTGCTTTAAACCCAGAAAACTCGTTTATTGTTCAGGCGCCGGCCGGGTCTGGAAAAACCACGTTGTTGATTCAACGTTATCTAAGATTACTGACTTGTGTCGATTCACCCGAAGAAATTATTGCCATTACTTTCACGCGCAAAGCTGCTGCAGAAATGCGTACACGTGTTTTAGCGGTGCTGGAGATTCATCAAGGTGAAGAACACAGCGATTCAGATATAGAACAGGATCGATTGAATCGCGAATTATCAACGGCGGTATTGGATCGCGACCAACAATTGGGTTGGCAACTGGTTAGTAACCCGCAGCGATTACGCATACAAACCATCGATGCATTATGCACTTCGCTAGTACGGCAAATGCCTGTTTTATCAGAATTTGGTGCGCCACCAAAAATAGCTGAACATGCTCATGATCTTTATCGTGAGGCGGCACGCATTACCCTAGATTTAATAGAAAAAAACGGAGTAATTGCACAAGACATAAAAAAGCTATTGGTGCACTTAGATAACGACTGGGCCCGCGTGGAATCTTTAGTCGCAGAAATGCTAGCAAAGCGTGATCAATGGCTACGTCATTTGATGACCGAAAAACCTAGAGAAGAATTGGAAATAGCGCTGCAAGATGTACGCAACAATGCACTGCAATCGGCGTATCGATTATTTCCACTCGAATTTCAAAATGAATTACTGCAATTAATAAGATATGCAGTAAGTAATCTTGGCCAAAGCGGCTCAGAACGGCCTACTTCAGAAATTAGCATGGCTAGTGAATTAGAAAATCTGTCCACAGCTAGCATTCAGCATTGGAACGGGATAGCAGCGTTATTGCTGACTGCAAAAGGTGAGTGGCGCAAGAAAATCACGGTCAATGAAGGTTTTCCTTCTGGTAATAACCAAAAAGAAAAAACATCGACAAAAGAATGGAAAACCAGGTTGATGGATTTATTGGAATCGTTGCGACCAAACGAAGAATTTCGACAATCATTGCAGGCTATCCGGCTGCTGCCATCGCCTAATTATTCTGACCAACAATGGCAAGTCATCGCCGCGATTACCAGTTTATTGCGCCATGCGGTAGCAGCACTGGAAATTGTTTTCCAACAATCTGGCCAGGTGGATTTCGCCGAAGTTACCCAGCGAGCTTTGCTAGCACTTGGGGACTCAGAGTCTCCAACCGATTTGGCTTTGGCCTTGGATCATCGCATCAAACATTTACTAATTGATGAATTCCAGGATACTTCGATCAGTCAATTCCAGTTAATTGAGAAACTGACCGCGGGATGGGAAGCAGGAGATGGTCGCACCTTATTTGCAGTGGGCGATCCCATGCAATCCATTTACCGTTTTCGTGAAGCAGAAGTGGGGCTTTTTCTGCAAGCAAGACAGCAAGGAATCGGCAACATAACGTTGCAACCGATCACACTTACAGCCAATTTTCGGTCACAGCAAGGTATCGTAGATTGGGTGAATGATACTTTTGGCCGTATCATGCCTGATGAAGAAGACATTTCCAAGGGTGCCGTAGCGTATGCTGCTTCGGTGGCTATTCATGCTTTGGATACTGCGCAGGCGGTCAAGGTGTATCCTTTTTTGACCCGCAATGATATTGAAGAGGCTTATCAAGTACTCGATATTCTTGTAGAAGCCAGACGTAAGAATCCAAGCGATACGATTGCAGTTCTGGTACGTAATCGAAATCACCTGACTGCAATTACTGCGGAACTCAAAAAAGCCAAGATTGCCTTCCGAGCGATTGAGATTGAACCATTGCAGGACAAATCTGTTGTGCAGGATTTATGGGTTTTGACCCGTGTACTTCTCAATCCTGCTGATCGTATTGCTTGGATTGCCCTTTTAAGGACACCTTTTTGTGGAGTTCGCTTAGATGACTTGCTTGCTTTAATCGACTCTGAACAACAGCATAACCAAAGTAACATCACGCCAAACGCTTTAACAGTCTGGGAATTATTGTGCGATGAACATCATTGGAGAAATCTTTCAACCGATGCCGTTGAGCGCATTTGCAGATTAAAGGGTGTTTTGCAGCTTTGCATTGAACATCGCCAGCGCCGATCATTACGTGACACAGTTGAAGCCGCTTGGCGAATACTGGGTGGACCAGGCTGTATGAATATTTATATTGGAAATAACACGCGAAGTGAAATCGATTTAAGTGACGCAATGGTTTTTCTGGATTATTTGGAAAAACAGGAAAGTGCGTGCAGCATTTCGGACGTTGCGAATTTTGATGCAGGCCTGAGTGAACTATACGCATTACCCGATCCAAACGCCGATGATCGACTACAGATTATGACCATCCATAAGGCTAAAGGGCTTGAGTTTGATACTGTTATTGTCCCTGGACTGGGCCGCAATCCTCGCAATAAAGACAAACAATTACTCAAGTGGATCGAGCAACCGAGTCATGAAAAAAATGCTGCACAAAATGTAATAACCAATCTTCTATTGGCTTCCATCGAAAAAACTGGTGAATCAGTAGATTATACCTATCGCTGGATTGATAATCTCAACCAGGAAAAAGAGCAATTTGAGTCAGTGCGATTGCTTTACGTCGCCGCTACCCGGGCACGAAAATATCTGCATTTATTAGGCCATGTTAATTTGGATACGACACAGCAAGACCCCCTTGTTAAAGAACCTGGCACACGTTCTTTACTATCACAGTTGTGGGTGGTTGTAGCACCCGCTTATTGGGATGCAGCAACAAAAGCGCAAATTGAAGCTAATGCCCACCCGCCACAGGAAGATAGCAAAACGATCAATCAAAATTTCTATCGCCTACCTGTAGATTGGAAATTACCCGATGCTTTTTCTGCTATGGCTTGGCAAGAGCCGCCCTCGAACGAAGTGTTTGAGCATGCTATTGAATTTTCCTGGGCCAGTGAAATCGCTCGATGTGTCGGAATAGTGGCGCATCGATGGCTGCAACAGATTGCAGAGGATGAAATGCGTGAATGGAATGCGGCAAGAATACAATCGATGCAGGATCAATTCAAAAAAAATCTATTTGCGGTGGGCCTGAATGCAAGCGAAGAAAAACTAAACAACGCAATTGATCTAATAACACGTGCATTGACGAATGCAGTGACAGACCACATAGGCCAGTGGATACTGGGCCCACAACAAAATGCGCAAAACGAATTAAAAATTACTGGTGTTGTGAAGAATGATTTTGTTAAAGGAGTGATTGATAGAACCTTTTATGATTTCGATAAAACACGTTGGATTATAGATTACAAAATAAACAGTCACGAAGGTGCAGATTTACAGGAATTCCTTAATCGTGAGCAGCTCCGTTATCAGCCTCAGCTGGATCAATATAAACAGTTGATGCAACAAATAGATTCCCGTCCGGTAAAGTTGGCATTGTACTTTCCCATGATGCGCAGCTGGAGGGTTTGCTAAAGCGGATTGGTTCTGAACTAACTCAGGTTAGCGAAGAAGCAAAGTGCCGCTTTCAAGGATGTCCTCTTTTTGTATATGTTTTCGAGAATTCCAGCCCCAATAGATCGCCGCTAAAAACCACTTTCTCGTATAAAAACGGATGTGATCATTTCATAGATTCTCGTTGCGAGTGAAATGGGAGTGCCTGAAATAAAAATGTTTCCCTTGATTTCTTTTTGCGGTACTGAGGAAGAAACATTACTTAAGTAGACAGCGTAAATTGTTGCCTCCGGTACAAATGTACCATTCTTGCTGTTCCGAGTAGCCACACTTCCACCATAGTTTGAAATCAGATAGGTTAAATCAAGATTCCTGATTTCGCTTTTATCGATTCTATCAATGGAAGCCGTTAATTTGGGTAATTGAAGATCCTCTGGGTAGAATGAGGCTTGTTGCCCTAGCTCAATTCGATTCAGTTCATATTCAGAGATAACGCCTCTGATCTCAGAAGTGTTCGAGTCCATAATAGAGAAAAGTGGCATGGCACTTTTAACCCAACCAGATACGTGCAGTGTTTCATCCATTTCTATAATGACACCCGAAAACGGTGCACGTAGGCTAAGTTTTTTCTGCTGTTTCTCCAATCCCTCCAGCTTGCTGGATTCTGATGCAATTTCTTCTAGTATTACCTGCAAATTATCTTGCTCTTGACGACTGACCACTGCTCTTGTAGCGCGCAGTTCTAACAACTCGAGCTGTTTGCGTGTAAGTTCTATTTCTACGTCGAGTTTCTGTGATTTTAGTACCATAAGCACCTGATCCTTATCTACTTTCTGACTTGTTTGAATCTCAATAGAAATAATTTGAGCGGATTCAGGTGTGAAAATCGTACTGTAATTTGCTGAAGTTAGTACTCCAGGAATATAAATATGTGAATTCCAGGGGATAAATAAAAGGCTTATAAAACTTATTAAAATAAGCATCCATATTCGTAACCGATTATTTAATTGGATGCTATTTTTTAGCATCCACCAATGTCTGACTTCTTTAAAAAGAGGAACAAGAATAAGTGCAACTATCTCCACGGCAAATAGAATAATACCTAATAATTTGAAAAATAAATGATAAACCAGTAGAGCAATTCCGATGAATAGAATCAAGCGATAAAACCAGGTAAACCATGCATAGCCAATCAATTTAAATTCTATTTCAGGAGAAAAATACTCTGGTTTTTCTTCGACGGATCCAAACAGTAATTGGCGTAATTTCCATTTTGCTAATAGAAATGATCGTTGCTGCAAATTGTCGATGCCCCACCAGTCTGACAAAATGTAGTAGCCATCGAAACGCATAAAAGGTGTGATATTGATCAGCAGGCTACTAATCAAACTGGTAGTCGCAATCACAAAACAAACGCTACGCAATATCCCTTCCGGTAAAAATGCCCAAATAAATAAACAAATACCAGCCATCAACAGTTCATTCAAAATTCCAGCTGCGGCTACATGTATTCGCTGTTTTTTTGAGTATAGCCGCCAAGTATCCGACATGTCGCTATAGATCATTGGCACCATGACCATAAAGGCTAACCCCATACTAGGCACACGACAACCATAATGCTTTGCTGTATACATATGCCCAAGCTCGTGAATAGTCTTTACGCCTATTAACGCAATTGCATAAACCAGAATGCCTTGCAATGAAAAAAAATGAAGGAATGTGTTCGCAAACACGTCCCATTGACGTGAAACCAGGTATAAGCCCGTTATACAAATCAGAATGGCAAAACTCAGGAAAGTGGCAGAAAAGAATTGCTTGATAAAAGGATATGTTCGATTCAAGAACGCATCGGGTTGAAAAAGAGGAATGCGAAAAAATAAATATTGATGGGCTATTTTCCCCCAAAAATTTGTATGAGCCTTTCTATGTTGTACTAGATATTCAGAGGCTGATTGCGTATGGGATTGATTCGTTAATTGGTTGTGCTGCAGGAAGTTAATCAGGGTTGCCACATCTTCTTGTGTCGGTTTAAAAACAGTTTCATTTGCGATCTGATCTATTATCTGCTGACTATTATTGATTGACCATCTGCTCAGCATGTGATGAATCAAGACGCTTATTCGGTAAAAACGATTATTGACAGGATCATATAAAGTCCACGTGGCTGACCCATCGTGAGCATTAGGCGCTTTTAAGAAATGTAAATCGCTTCGTAATGAAGGTAAGGGTTGAATGTTATTTGAAGACATGTTTTCTTTTGTCCCAGAGCATCATGCCAATCTCTTAACTTAAAAATCAAAATATTGGCGAGCTGCCGCAAGAGGTCGACGAAAAAGATAAAAAAATAAATTAACCGAATTACCATATATTTTAGCTGTGCCTTGCCAACCAATTCTAAGATGACCAATCGTCTCTGTTGTTTCAGCATCGACTCGGTAAACCAGAGTATCTCCTGGTATCACTTCAGCACGAAAACCGATATTAGTAACTTCTGCGCTGATTGACTTAAGTGGATCAATATTCAGGTATATTTTTACTGGAGTCCCGATAGAAAATTCAATGTTATTTTCAACGGGTAAATCAATACGAAACATAAATTTCCCAGCTTCCGCGATTTCCATAAGCCTTTCACCAACAATCACTGGTTTCCCAATTAATTCTAGTTTGTCGCCCAATAACAAAAATCCATCTCTATCTGCTATCACATTAAGATGATCAAGCATTTCTTTTGCGTAATCTCTCTTGATATGAGCTAATTCAACTTTTGTTTTTAATAAAGCAACTTCTGCTTTACTTTTTTCATCTTGGAATGCGCTTTGAGTAGCTTTTTTTAATTCGGCTTCGGCGACGGCTAAGGATTGTTGAGCAACCACATATTCGTTTCTGTAGCTGGTATCTTCATAATTGAATAATGTTTGTCCTTGAGAGATCAGCTGATTGGGTTCAACAGGTATTGATGCGATTACTCCGTCGATAGGTGCACTCACAATCAATGGATCTTTAGCAACAACTTTAACGGATCCCAGCGTTGAGTGCTGGATGGGTAAAAAAAACAAGATCATTGTCATGATTCCAATTACCCATCGAGTTTTCCTAGAAGCTAACCATATTTTTAATGGCCGATGCTTATCAAAATAGCCCCAAGCATGTGCATAGGTATCGGCTAATCGTTTTATCAAGAACAGCTCGTTATCACTCCACGCGGTTTCCCTTTCAAGCCATAAAGCACCTATTAATATGCCATTGGGTAATCGCATGCCAACCCAAACAGGAAATGGTAGCAATAAGCTCTGACAATCTTGTTGCAATGCATTTGGGAGCTGCTCAAAAATGACTTGAAAAGGTAGATCACTCGAAGATTCTTTTCTTTGATGATGAATAATGCGTTCAATCAATTGGTTTTTTGGAATTGAACGATCAACTACAGTAAGACCGGATGTTCTGATTGCTTGGAAATGAGAGTTTACTTGCCCGACAGCTTTTAAGAGTGTTGCATGTCGATATTTTAGTAGACGTCGTGTTTCATTGACTATAAGGTAATGTAATGCCAATAAATCTTCTGCATTACGTGCGTCTGCTTCTAACTGAAGTAGGATTAAGGTTGCCTTGTTTTCTTCTGGAAACGCTTTCCTGTCATCCATGACACATTGATCCTTATGTATTTTTTCTAGATCAACACTAATCTGGGAGATTAATAATAACGGCTCCGCTCATTCCAGCCAAAACATCTGCTGCATCACTCTTAAAACTTGAAAAGATACGTATGGTTTGAGAAACAGGGTCAACTCGAGCTCCAACTCTGGATATTTCAAGATCATAATTTTTCCCTGTTTCATCGATTGCCATGGAAATATCGATGCCTGGTCTTATCCATTTTAGCCAACCAGATGGAACTATCATTTCGACCTCAAGACTCTTGTCATCCAAGATTTTCATAATTTCACGGCCTGGTTCAATTACTTCATGTGCGTTTGCTTTAATCTCAGTCACTCGTCCATTCCATGGCGCTCTAAAAGAGCAAATGAAGTAATTGCCAATTTTGATTGCCTCCAATTCTGCCATGGCCTTATCCAACTGAACTTTCGATACTTCCAGTTCAAGTGAGCCGACGGCATTAAATGTCGAAAGACTTTCGTTATTCTCGGAAACCATTTTTTTTGCTAAGACTTCAGCTTCCGCTGCTTTTAATTGCGCTCTTTGTCGGCTGCATTCAAACTGTACTAATTTTTCTCCTTGCTTAAAACGATCTCCTTCCTTGACATTGATGTGCGTAATTTTGGCGATCACATCGGTTGATAACACAGCTTCACGTAATGGCTTAACCAAGCCTCGGATTTTCGTCGTTGCAGTGGAAGGGGAGGTAGGCTTCTCTTTGGCTTGCTTTTCTATAGAATTTAAGACAGAAGCAGCCTTGGGTTCAGTAGATTCAGCGTAACTATTTGTTATGTAGTATGAAACAGAAAACACAAAAATGAACCCAATATAGCTAGAAACTCTCATTTGATCTCGGCTCTTAATGGAATTAGTGAAGATGTACGATGAAAGCAATGAGTCGAAGAATTCTAATTCAACACCATGTATTTATAACATACTAGGTCAAAGAAATCTCACTGATTAACGACAATAAGTTGTTTCTTGGTCGTTAGATTAAGTCGTTTAAGTGCGTTATAGGCGTGTTCTTTTGGCATAGGATGCCCAAGTAAATAACCTTGAGCCTCATCGCATTTTAATTTGCATAAATGTTTAAATTGTTTTTCGGTTTCTACTCCTTCAGCCACAATAATCATTCCCATTTTTTTCGACATTTCGATGATTGCCAAAACAATAGCGTTGCTACTGCTGTTTTCATGAATGTCACTGATAAATGAGCGATCTATTTTGACGATATCGATAGGAAATTTCTGTAAATACTGAAATGATGCATACCCCATACCAAAATCATCAAGTGCTATTTGAACGCCCATGTCATGAAGTTCATTCAAAAGCTGTGCTGAGCCTTCGATAGATTGCATAATCATGCTTTCAGTAATTTCAAGCACTAAATTCTTGGGTGGTACTTCATATTCACGTAAATAGCTGAGTATTTTCTCGGCCAAATCTTTAAATTGCAGTTGTGCGGCTGATATATTCACTGATATTTGTATTTCTGATACTTCTTTGCGCCAAATAGCAAGTTGTTTGATTGCTTCACGAAGAACCCAATCACCAATATGCAGGATCAAGCCACTTCGTTCAGCAACATCAATAAAGCCTGCTGCTGTTAGGATTCCTTTTTCAGGATGGTGCCAACGTAGCAGGGCCTCAAATTTGCTGATCACACTATGTTTAATGTCAACGATGGGTTGATAAAAAACTTCGAATTGGTTCAGTTCAATAGCATGTATAAGATCTGACTCAAGTTGTATTTCTGACAAATACTGATGGTTCATTTCTTTTGAATAAAATTGACATATCCCTATGCCGCTAGATTCAGCATTATTCAACGCTAGGTCAGCATAATTCAGTAAATTAACAGGATTCAGGCCATCAATGGGATAGATACTAACGCCAATTGCACTGTCAGTATTTATGTTAAAGCCATCAACAATTAAAGCTTGATTTAATGCGAGATAAATACGGTTAATAATCTGTGTGATAGGTTCGTTCTTCTTTAATTCAGAAAGTAGAATATAAAAACCACTTTCATTTTTTCTCGATAGCATTGAATCGAGGCCGGTGGTTTCGGTTTCGGAGGATATGGCATCTGTTGTACGCAAAATACTACTTATTCTGCGAGAGGCATCGACGATGAATTTTTCTGCTGCTTCATAACCTAAAGTATTATAAACGCGTTTATAGCTATTTAATGAAAGGGAGAGGACGGCTACATAGCAATCTGATCTGGCAGCATAGGAGATTGCGGTTTTAAGTCGTTCCTGTAAGCCGAAACGATTCAGTAGGCCGGTTCCAGAGTCATAGTTTATATGATGCTCAACCAGTTTTTGTTGCTTTTCATTTAATTGTTCTAATTCTTTGATTTTTCCGATTAGCTGGTTGATGTCGATGTTGGTAGTGTCATTAACGACAGCTATTGAAGTATCGCTTTTGTCTGTATTGTCTACCGCATTAGCGCTACTATCCTCCCGTGCAATATCTTTCCACACAGTAACGCGGTTACGGCCATTTTTCTTAGAGTAATAAAGCGCCTTATCTGCCAAGTCGATCATTTCATTGGTGTTTTGAACGCCATCTGTTATCGAGGAAATTCCCAAACTTATAGTCACTCGTTCAATTCCAAAAGCATGGTAAGCCGTAGCATTCATCACGTTGGTACGAATGCGTTCAGCAATTTTCAAAGCAATTTCAATATCAATATTTGGCAGTACAAGACAAAACTCTTCCCCTCCATATCGACCTACAATATCCGTATCTCGTAAACTTTCTCTGGAAATGGCAGTAACCAATTTAATGACCTCATCGCCGACCTGATGCCCATAATTATCATTTACAGATTTAAAATGATCGATATCGAGCATGATGCAAATAAGATTGCTGCCTTGCTCATGTGACAAGTTAAAGGCTTCGTCGAAATAGAAAGTCAATGCTCGTCGATTGTAAAAGCCAGTGAGTGGATCGATTTCTGCCAATTTTTTTAATTCATTATTTTGGTGCGATATCTCGTTCCTTGATGATTCTAGATTTTTTAACATTAAGTCAAGCTTGAGATTGTTTTCCTCGATTTCTGTAACATCATCAAAAGTAACTAATGCCCCTTTACACTGATTGTCATTACCCAGAATTGGCGCACTATTAATCATAAAAATGCTTTTATCCTGCCGAGTTGAATTAAAACTTAACCGTATACGTGTTTGTATTTTTCTCTTCTTAAGAGATTCGGCCCAGGGATAAAGCCAATCTTCTTTCAATTGTTCAACTGAAGATTTTTCCCAGTTTAGTTTTGAAACTTCTTTACCAATCAAACTGTCGGATGGTAGTGCTACTTTTTGGCTGAATGCATTGTTTGCTAATAGAATACGTCCTTGCTCATCAAGAATCAGTATGCCTTCGGTTAAAGTATCAAAGGCAGATTTAATTCGCTGCGGAACAACTCCTGAAGGATCCAGTTCTTTTAAGGCGCGTTTTAGCATCAATAGATAACCAAACAAACCAGATACGGCAACAAACAGCATAAAACCCCAAAATGAGTTTTTTATTTCATCCAATAGAGTATTACCAAGGAGAGGTACAAAGCTTATTTCAACGACACCCCATATCTGATCACCTTGCAAGATAGGAACCTGGATATGTGTCAAAGATGGGGCGCTATTTTCATTAACTTGCCAATGATCATCATGAGCACCTGCAACCGCAAAAAGCACGCCATCACTTTTTCGAATAGCGCCTGAAAGAATATCTAAATTACGATTTACTAAAATATTTAAAGTCTTTTCTATCTGGATGAAATCATTTTTTTCTGCCGCTAGCGCAAACTGTATGGCAAGAATCTCTGTTATATTCTTCCGGTTTTCTAAAAGAGAGTGCGATTTATCAGGAACGATACCAAGCGATTGACCAATCAACAAAATACTTAGGATTAATGCAATTAATCCTAAGCTAAGTCGAACGTATGGTCGCAGTGTAAACATATTTAATTAATTATTTATCCGGGTAAAAAAGCTTTTCAGCAGAGTTTTCTTTTCGTTTAGTGTCATCGTCATCCTCTAAGCTCTCATGAGTATCCTTGCCTGATTTTGCAACCACTATAGAAAGAGGATCTACACTCTTCCACGCGGGAATGATGCTTAAGAGGCTTGCCAGCATCGAACCTGATCGTATTAGCCATCCTACGATACCTGCAGTTAATGAGATACTTGCAACAGATGCAACATTTGCAGTTAATTCTTTTTCATCGAATGCTTTCTGAATGTCTATCTGTATATTTTCAAGTGCTTCCCATAATTGTTGATTGACGATGACAGTGTTTTGTGTAAGCAAAGCGTGTGAGATAGGGTTACTAACCTCTTGTGAATGCTCAGGTAAATTACTATTTGCATCATCTTGCAGTAACTTTGCAGGTTGAAGTGATAATCTAACATTTTCAGTCGCATTTCCTGAAAGGGGGGAGACAGCTGGTCCAAGTAAGTTCTGTATTGCTAGCAATACAGTTGTAGGTGCTATGGATGGTATTGTTCCTTGGACAACGGGAGGGGGTAAAGCTGTTGTTGGCGCTGGTGCCGGTGTCGTCGAAGGCTGTGTTATCGGTACAATTGGTGTTTCGGGTAATGGAAGCACCACCGGATTTACGGTTAGCGTTACGGTAACAGGAGAAGAATTTCCATAACCATCATGGACAACATATGTAAACGAATCCACTCCGACAAAATCTTTATTGGGTGTATAAATAAAGCTGCCATCGGAACTCATTACCAGCGTACCATTTTCGGGGCCACTCATCGAAATGATTGATAGCTCATTGTTGTCAGCGTCACTATCATTGATAAGCAGCCCAGGTGCTTCTACCGAAAATATAGAATCCTGCAGTAAGGTATAACTATCATTTAAACCAACAGGAAGAGTATTGTTGTACACAACATTAATAACGATAGTATCAATGTCTTGTGTCGAATTACTATCACTACTGATGACATTTAAAGTATCGACTCCAATGTAATTGTAGTTGCCTTGATAGATTAAACTGGCTAAGGTTACATTGATATCCGCTAGACTCCCTGACAAAGTCAGAGAGTTTGTCCCGTTACTTCCTGCGCTAATACTAGCCGTACCTGATAATGTAACTTTTAGCGTACCATGCTCAACTACTAATTGCACCGTACTTAAATCATCATTTGCATCAGAAACAAATATTCCTCCAAGAATCAATGGTGTGTTCCTATTAACAATCTGGGAATCGGGTACTTGATTGATTGGCGCTTCATTGCCATCGGTCAGATTGATCGTGAAGCTCTCGTCATAGGTCAGTCCGCCGGAATCGGTGACTCTGACGGTCACGCCATGACTGGCGGCCGCTTCGTAGTTCAGCAACGCTCCGTTGGCGACGGTAATCTCGCCGGTGCTGCTGTTGATGGCGA
>ERZ1292630.3290-Hain-H41-02um-R3-3290-length-14319-cov-6_pt1 | contig 14319 bp, 15 predicted proteins | sample MGYA00564408_ERZ1292630 | MGnify/ENA primary metagenome ERZ1292630 (study PRJEB36523, sample SAMEA6512641) | groundwater metagenome | collected 2019-01-08 | study: AquaDiva: Metagenomics assemblies of 32 groundwater samples | reverse complement strand
TGGGTGGACGATCCGGTTGATCTTTTCTTTCTGCAGATCCAGGGCTCGGGCCGGGTGCGGCTAACCACGGGCGAACTGGTGCGCGTGGCGTACGCCGACCAGAACGGCCGGCCCTACAAATCGATCGGCCGCTATCTCGTGGAGCAGGGCGAATTGAAGCTGGAACAGGCGTCGATGCAGGGCATCAAGGCCTGGGGCGCGGCCAACCCGGCGAAACTGGAGGCCCTGCTCAACCAGAATCCGAGCTACGTTTTCTTCCGCGAACTGCCCAAGGCCGAGGGTATCCAAGTTTCCACCATGGAAGGCCCCGTGGGCGCCCTGGGCGTGGCGCTCACCCCCGAGCGCTCGATTGCCGTCGACCCGCTTCATATCCCGTTGGGCGCACCGGTATTTCTCGCCACCACCTGGCCCAACAGCACGCTGCCGCTGGCGCGCCTGGTGCTGGCACAGGATACCGGCGGAGCCATTCGCGGCGCCGTCCGTGCCGACTACTTCTGGGGCTTCGGCGAAGCCGCCGGCGCGCAGGCCGGGCGCATGCGCCAGAACGCGAGAATGTGGGTGTTGCTGCCGCGGGATTATCCGCCGCCGAAATAGGCTCCGAAAATTTTCGGCCTTTATTTTCCGTTTTGGGCGAGCAGTTTTTCCAGCTGATCCCGCGGGATCGCGCCGGGCACGCGCTCGCCATTGGCAAAAACGAGCGTCGGCGTGCCGCTGACGCGGTACTTGCGCCCAAGCTCCAGGGTTCTCTCGATCGGCGTGTCGCAACGCGCCGCCGCCGGCACCGTTCCGTTGAGCATCAGATCGTTCCAGGCTTTTGACTTGTCGGCCGAGCACCAGACCGCATTGGATTTATCGCGCGAGTCTTGCGACAAGATCGGGTAGAGAAAAGTATAGATGGTGATGTCGTTTATCTTGGCCAGGTCTTTCTCGAAACGCTTGCAGTAAGGACAGTTGGGGTCGGAGAACACGGCCAGCATGCTCTTGCCGTTGCCGCGCACGGTCTTGACCGCGATATCCAGCGGCAGATTGTCCCACTTGATGCTGGACAGATCGCGCAGCCGTTTCTCGGTCAGGTTCTGCATGCTCTTGGCGTCGATGATGTTGCCGCTGAAGATATAGTTCATCTTCTCGTCGGTGTAGAGGATCTCGTGGTCCAGACGCACCTCGTACAGCCCAAGGTAGGGCGTTTTCGCGACCGCGTCGACCTTGGCCCCGCCCAGGCGGCCTTCGAGGGTGCGTTTGATGATGGCCTCGTTGGTGAGCTTGCCCGCGGGATCGCCGGTCTGCGCCAGCGCCAGCACCGGGACCAGCAGGGAGAGGACAATTAAGCGTTTGAACATCGTTTTCCTTTATTTCGGTGTCAGCCCAGGGCGCGGCGGATAAGCAGGTTCTTTACGACCGGCAAGGCGTTGGTTAAGTTCAATCCGGTATTGCGCAATTTCGCCACGGCGCCGCCCGGCGCGGCGAACAGCCGCTGCAGAGCGTCGGTCACGAAGGCGAGGGCGAGTATATCTTCTGCGCGGGCGCGCTCATAGCGCCGCAGCAGGCGAATTTCACCCGGATCGCGAAATAATTCACGCTGCAGCAACACCCGGGCCAGAGCCGCGGCATCGCCAAAGCCGAGATTGACGCCCTGCCCCGCCAACGGATGCAGCACGTGGCCGGCGTCGCCGATCAAGGCGATGCGCGGCGCAGCCAGGCGCGCGGCGTGCTGCCGCGCGAGCGGGAACTGCGCCGCCGGTGACAGTAAATCCAGTTTCCCCAGCGCATCCTTGCCCGCCTCGGCCACCCGGGCGCAGAACGCGTGCGCAGGCAGGGCGAGGAGCTCGGCGGCGTGCTTGTCGGGCGTGGACCACACGATGGACATGCGCCGCCCCGGCAGGGGCAGGTAAGCGAGCACGCCGTCGTCGCGAAACCACTGGGTTGCCGTGTTGTGATGCTCGCTGGCGCAGGTGAAATTCGCCACCACACCCATCTGGCCATAGGGTTTTTCCTGAACCGCGATCCCCGCGGCCCGGCGCACCCAGGAATGCATGCCGTCCGCGGCGACCACCAGCTTCGCGCGCAGGGTTCTGCCGCTGGCCAGGGTGAGTTCCGCCGCCTCATCGCGCAGTTGCAGGGCCTCGCACCGGTCCGGACAGATGAGTTCGAGATTGTGCTGGTGCTCCAATCCCTGCCACAGCGCGGATTGCAGCCGGCGGCTCTCCACGGTCCACGCGAGTTCGGGCACGCCCGACTCGTACGCCGAAAACTGCAGCTGCGCGCCGGCGCCATCGCCATAGACCTGCATTTCGTGCACGGCGCTGATGCGCGCTCGATCTAGCCGTTTCCACACGCCCATGCCCTCCAGGAACGCGGCGCTGCCCGGACTGATTGCATAGACGCGGCTATCCCAAGCGTCGCCTGCGGCGGCCGGGGCTTGCGCCTCTACCAGAGCCAGCTTGAGCCCGGCACCGCGCAGCGCCATGGCGAAGCTCGCACCCACCAAACCCGCGCCGACAATGACGATATCGAAGTCCATGGGGGGATTTTAAGCGCAAAGGCAGCAATGGAGCGCAAAGACCGCATAGATGAAAAATGGCCTGGCCAAGCCTCCAAGCTGAATGCACACCTCGCAGGCGTGAAACTTGACTTATTCCTGCCTGAATTCAGTCGCATAGCGAGCAAGCTCACAGTCACTCGCTTGACAGGCGCATGGCGGCGCGAGGATAATCCGCGCCTTCGCCTGGCGAATTAGCTCAGCCGGTTAGAGCGACGGAATCATAATCCGCAGGTCCCGTGTTCGAATCACGGATTCGCCACCATCATCGATGCGGCTCCCGGCGACGGGGGCCGCCTGCATTTCCAGCTTCCGGCATCAGGAAAACCCAATAAAAAAGGCGACATCAGATGTCGCCTTTTTTCCCTGCCTGCCGGTATTACTTCTTATGGCATTTGGCGCAATCGGCCGGAGCCTTGACGCTGAACGCCTTCTTGCCGTCGTGGCAGGCGCCGCAGAACTTGCCTTCGTTCATGGCAGCCATGGTCAGCTTGTCCGTGCCCTTTTTCATCGTGAACAGCTTGGGCGTGGTGTGGCAATCCGCGCATTTCAATCCTTTGTCCGCATGCACCTTGGCATCGAAAGTTACTTTGCCCATAGGCCCACCGGCGAACTCTATTTTCCCTGCCGGAACCGCCATGGCGTTCCCGATCGACAGCATCAGCGCCACAAATACAGCCAATATCCCCGTAAACTTCATTTAGTTACCCCCTTTGCATTGATAAGAATGAAAGAATTACCACCATTAACGCAACGACATAACAAACCGTTGACTGGCATGCGCACCAATACCCACGGCGATATTGTGGCTTTTCTCTTGCCCGATGTCCACCGGAAAAAATCGGCCAGGGCCCGGGGTCGCGTATTCACGCCTTCAGCCGCCTTTGGTCGAGTACAAAGAGACAATCATGTGCTGCTTCCGCCGAGGGACGATCCGCGCCTGGAAACGCACCATCGGGCTGGCTCAAGAATCATTTGCGGGTGTCCTGAATTTGGTTGAGGTATGAGGCGCGGCGCCTTTGCGCGGCAGCTGGCGCGCCAGGTGAAGCGTACTACGAAGCAGCGCTCTAATAAAGCGCCGGCGACGGGGCGCGGGGGCTTGGTCTATAATCGCCTGCCTTGAATCCTGAATCACTGGTCCGGTGTAGCCCCATGCGAAGAAAACTGTTCGCCTTGCTGATCTGCGCCCTTGTCATGCCGGTGAGCGCCGTGGCGCAGGTGCGGCAAATCCCGGATAACGCCAGGCGCGGCAGCATCGTCCACGTTCAGGACGCCGTGGTCGAAATCGACGGACAGCGGACGCGCCTGTCAGCCGGTGCGCAGACGCGCAGCCAGAACAATCTGATCATCGTGCCGATGAGCCTGCCGCCGGGCGCTCTGGTGAAATACACGCTGGACGACAGCGGACAGATACACCGCGTCTGGGTGCTCACGGCGGAAGAAGCGGCCGCGCCCGACAAAAAGCCGCAGTGAGCATGGCGCGCAAGCTCTACATCAAGACCTTCGGTTGCCAGATGAACGAGTACGACTCGGCCAAGATGGCCGACGTGCTCGCCGCGGCCGAGGGCATGGAAGCCACGGCCGATCCGGCCGAGGCCGACGTCATTGTGTTCAACACCTGCTCGGTGCGCGAAAAGGCGCAGGGGAAAGTGTTCCACGACCTGGGCCGGGTGAAACACCTCAAGCGAGCGCGCCCCGGCCTGTTGATAGGTGTTGGCGGCTGTGTCGCCAGCCAGGAAGGCGCAGCCATCGTGGCCCGCGCGCCTTATGTCGATGTGGTATTCGGCCCGCAGACCCTGCACCGCCTGCCCGCGCTGCTCGAAGCACGCAGGCGCACGGGCAAACCGCAGATAGACATCACATTTCCCGAAATCGAGAAATTCGACCGGCTGCCGCCGGCACGGCTCACGGGTGCCTCGGCCTTCGTCTCCATCATGGAGGGCTGCAGCAAGTACTGCAGCTTCTGCGTCGTGCCCTACACCCGCGGCGAGGAAGTTTCGCGGCCGTTCGAGGACGTGCTCACCGAGGTGGCGGAACTGGCGCTGGCCGGCGTGAAGGAAATCACCCTGCTCGGCCAGAATGTGAACGCGTATCGGGGAAAAATCGACGCCGACATCAAGGACGCCGCGAGCGGCGCGGGAATTGCGCCCGACAGCGCCGATTTCGCGCTGCTGCTGGACTATGTCGCCGAAATTCCCGGCATCGAGCGCATCCGTTACACCACCTCGCATCCCAAGGAATTCACCCAGCGCCTGATCGACGCCTACGTTCGGATTCCCAAGCTCGCGGGCCATGTACACCTGCCCTTGCAGTCGGGCTCGGACCGCGTGCTCGCGGCGATGAAGCGGGGCTACACCGCGCTGGAGTACAAATCCATCATCCGCCGCCTGCGCGCCGCGCGCCCGGACATCTCGATTTCATCGGACTTCATCGTCGGTTTCCCGGGCGAAACCGAGCGCGATTTCGAAGCGACCATGAAGCTGATAGCCGAAATCGGTTTCGACGATTCCTACTCCTTCCTTTACAGCCCGCGGCCGGGCACGCCGGCGGCGGAACTCAGCGACGACACGCCGCGGCGGGTGAAACAGGAGCGCCTGGCGCGATTGCAGGCGCTGATCGAGCGGCAGGCGAGTTCGATCAGCAATGCCATGGTCGGCGGCACCCAGCGCGTTCTGGTCGAGGGCGCGGCGAAAAAAAATCCGGACGAACTTTGCGGCCGCAGCGGCAGCAATCGCATGGTGAATTTTGCCGGCCCGGCCGAGCTCGTCGGCCGCCTGGTCGACATCACCATCACCGCGGCGCTGTCGCACTCCCTACGCGGCGAAGTCCGCGTTCCACAATTGGGCGGCGAAGTCCGCGTTCCACCACCGGCCGGCGAATGCCGCGTTCCACCACCGGCCGGCGAAGTCCGCGCTACGCAATGAAGCCCAAACCCGTAGAAGTCACGCTGTCCCCGGTCGACAACCAGCGCCTCGCCACTTTGTGCGGCGCGTTCGATGAGAACCTGCGCCAGATCGAAATCGCGCTGGATATCACGATCGCGCGCCGCGGCGAGCGCTTCGTACTGAAAGGACTGCCGCGACAGACCGCGCGTGGCGCCGAAGTCCTGGAGCGCTTCTATATCCAGGCCAGGCACGGCCTCACCATCGACGATGTCCAGCTCGGCCTGGTGGAACATCGCGAACCGAGCGCAGCCGCGGAGACACCGGCCCTGCTCACGCGCAAACCCGACCTGCACGGGCGCACCCCGCGCCAGGTCGAGTACATGAAAAACATCCTCGAACACGATATTGCCTTCGGCATCGGTCCCGCCGGGACCGGCAAGACCTATCTGGCGGTCGCCTGCGCGGTGGACGCGCTTGAGCGCGACGCGGTGAAACGCATCGTGCTGGTGCGACCGGCGGTGGAGGCCGGTGAGCGGCTCGGCTTTCTTCCCGGCGACCTGGCGGAGAAAGTCAATCCGTATCTGCGCCCGCTGCACGACGCGCTCTACGACCTGATGGGCTTCGACAAGGTGGGAAAAATGTTCGAGCGCGGCGCGATCGAGATCGCGCCGCTCGCCTACATGCGCGGGCGCACCCTCAACCATTCCTTCATCATCCTCGACGAGGCGCAGAACACCACGCCGGAGCAGATGAAAATGTTCCTCACCCGCATCGGCTTCGGCAGCAAGGCGGTGGTCACCGGGGATGTCACCCAGATCGACCTGCCGCGCGGCAGCAAGAGCGGATTGATCGAGGCGCGCAGGATACTGGCCGATGTGCGCGGCCTCGCCTTCACCCTGTTTCTGGCGGAGGACGTGGTGCGCCACCCGCTGGTGCAGCGCATCGTCAACGCCTATGAGCGCCAACAGATCGAAACCTGAGCGAGCCGCGGTCAAACTGGAGCTGACGCTGCAACAGGCAGTGAACTCCCCCGGCCTGCCGACCAACGCCGAGCTGCGCCGCTGGCTGGCTGCAGCCCTCGAGCAGAGCGCCGCGATCACCGTGCGCTTCGTCGGCGCCGCCGAAGGCCGCAGGCTCAACCGCGCCTACCGCGGCCTGGACTACGCCACCAATGTGCTCAGCTTCGGCTACGGCGGCGCCGGGCGCGGCCAAGGGCTCATGGGCGACATCGTGCTATGCGCGCCGGTGGTGCGGCGCGAGGCGCGCGCGCAGGGCAAGGCGTTCTCTGCGCATGTCGCGCACCTGACGGTGCACGGCGCGCTGCACCTGCAGGGACACGATCACCAGAAGCCGCGCGCCGCCGCCCGGATGGAGGCGCTGGAAAAGAGGATACTGGCGAAACTCGGGTTTCCGGACCCTTACGCCGGCGATGCATGATTGAGAACGGGTGACGGGCGGACAATATTGCCCTGCCCGCCAGCCCCGCCGGCGACCACCACCGATCAGACATCAACATGGAAGACGAAAAAACGCATAAGCCCACATTGCTTGAACGCCTCTCGGCGCTGATCATGCGCGAGCCGGAGGACCGCGAGCAGCTGATCGAGCTGCTGCACTCCGCCTACGAACGCGACCTGCTCGATGCCGAGGCGCTGTCGATGATCGAAGGCGTGCTGCAGGTGTCGGAGATGCAGGTGCGCGACATCATGATCCCGCGCGCGCAAATGGACGTGGTCGACATCGGCGAGACGCCGGACAAGTTCATCCCGACGGTGATCTCGACCGCGCATTCGCGTTTCCCCGTGATCGACCGCGAGCGCGACAACGTGCTCGGCATCCTGCTCGCCAAGGATCTGCTGCACTACTATGCCGGCGAGGAGGAGTTCGAGGTGCGCGAGATGCTGCGGCCGGCGGTGTTCGTGCCCGAATCGAAACGCCTCAACGTGCTGCTGCGCGAATTCCGCGCCAGCCGCAACCATATGGCCATCGTGGTGGACGAGTATGGCGGCGTGGCCGGCCTGGTCACCATCGAAGACGTGCTGGAGCAGATCGTAGGCGACATCGAGGACGAATACGACTTCGACGAAACCGAAGACAACATCCTGCCGGAGTCGAGCGGCCAGTACCGGGTCAAGGCGCGGACCGAGATCACCGACTTCAACGAAGAATTCGGCACCACTTTCGGCGACGAGGAATACGACACCGTCGGCGGGCTGGTGATCAGCCGCTTCGGCCGCGTGCCCAAGCGCGGCGAGAGCATCGTCATCGACGGCTTCAGGTTCCAGGTGATGCGCGCCGACAGCCGCCGCGTGCACACGCTGTTGGTGCAAAAGCCACGGGATCAATGAATCCCGTCGCCGCGGGATCAATGAATTCCGCCGTTTTGAGACCTGCACACGCCGCGCTCGCCGCATTCCTGCTCGGCGCAACCACGGTGCTGGGATTCGCGCCCTTTGGCCTCGCACCGCTGCCCATTTTCACCGCCGCCGGCCTGCTCTGGCTGTGGCAGGGGGCGACCGCGCCGCGCCGCGCGGCCGCGCTCGGCTTTGCCTTCGGGCTGGGTCTGTTTCTCGCCGGCGTCAGCTGGGTCTATGTCAGCCTGCACCAGTTCGGCGCCATGCCGGCGCCGCTCGCCGCCATCGCCACCTTGCTCTTCTGCGCCTTTCTCGCGCTGTTTCCCGCCCTGGTCGGTTACCTGCAAGCACAGTCGGACCGCCCGATCGCAAGCAGGCAATTGCTGCTGATCCCGGCGCTGTGGACGCTCACCGAATGGCTGCGCGACTGGGTTTTCACCGGTTTTCCCTGGCTGGCGCTCGGCTATTCACAGGCCGCCTCCCCGCTTCGCGGTTATGCCGCGCTCACCGGCGTATTCGGCCTGTCCTGGCTGGCATGGCTTTGCGCCGGACTGCTGCTTGCGCTGGCGCGCGCCAAAGGGCGCAGCGCGGCGCTCGCCGGGCTCGCACTCGTCTTTGGCGCGGGCTACGGCCTGGAGCGGGTCGAGTGGACCGAACCGCTAGGCGCGCCGGTCAAGGTGAGCCTCGCGCAGGGGAACATCCCGCAGGAGCTGAAATGGGACGAGGCGCGCTACGCCGCCACGGTGCAGTTGTACCGGCGCATGTCCGAGGGCTCGCCCGCGCGCCTCACTATCCTGCCCGAAACCGCCATCCCGCGCTTTCTCGACCTGCTCGACCCCGAGCTCCTGCGCTCACTCGCCCAGAGCGCCCGCAGCCGCGGCGGCGATCTGATCATCGGCCTGCCGGTGCGCGATGCGACCGGGCGCTATTACAACAGCGTGCTCAGCCTGGGCGCCTCGGCCACCCAGCGCTACGACAAGATCCATCTGGTTCCGTTCGGAGAATTCATCCCGTCCGGCTTCGGCTGGGTACTCTCGGTGCTGCAAATTCCGCTCAGCGATTTCTCGCGCGGCAGCGCCGCACAGGCGCCGCTCGCGCTTGCCGGACAAAAAATCGCGGTCAACATCTGCTACGAGGATGCGTTCGGCGAGGAAATCATCCGCTTCCTGCCCGAAGCGACACTGCTCGTGAATGTCAGCAACGTCGCCTGGTTCGGCGATTCGCTGGCGCCGCACCAGCATCTGCAGATCGCGCAGCTGCGCGCGCTCGAGACCGGCCGCGCCATGCTGCGCGCCACCAACACCGGCATGACCGCCATCATCGACCATCACGGCAACATCACCGCCTCTCTTCCGCCCTTCACCCAGGGCACGCTGAACGGCACCGCCCAAGGGCGCAGCGGCGCCACGCCCTATGTGCGCTGGGGCAACGCGCCGGTGATAGCGCTCGCGCTCCTCGTCTGCGGCCTGCTCGCGCTGCGCCGCAGAAAACCGGCGGCGCCGGTATGATCGTATAACATGTCCGAAACCACGCCGACAGCATCGGTCCTGCCGTTCTTCCTGAGCTCCTTCGCCTGGAATTTCGCGCTCGGCATGACCTATCCCCTGGTGCCCTTGTACGCCCACCAGCTGGGCATGTCGGGCGTGGGCATCGGCACCCTGGTCGCGCTGCCGGTGGTGGTGCAGATCAGCTTCAACCTCATCGGCGGCGCCTACACCGACCGGGCGGGCGGACGCAGCCTGATGCTTGCCTCGTTCGTGCTCACCGCAGGCGCGGGCTCGGTGTTCTTTTTCGCCGGCGGCTTCTGGCTGCTGCTGCTGGCGCAACTGCTCATGGTGATGTCGCGCGCCATGTACTGGCCTGCCTCCTGGACCCTGGGCAGCGAAATGCCCGGCGGGCGCAGCCTGCAGATGGGGCGGCTCAATGCCATCACCAATGTCGGACAGATCGCCGGCATGGCCGGCGCCGGGATTTTTCTGCTGTGGTTCGGCTTCGGCCCCTCGTTCCTGGTGCTCGCCGCCACGGGCGCGCTGGCTTTCGTCCTCGGCTATCGCCTGCCCGAAAAGCGCAACAACCCGGGGCGCAAGCCGCGGCGATTGTTCTCGGGCTACGCCCAACTGATCCGCCTGCGCGTGTTTCCTTTCGCCATCATGTGCGCCTATATCTCGGCCCTGCCGTTTTCGCTCAGCTTCTCCTTCTACCCCATCCTGTTCGTCGAATACGGTTACGCCTCGGACGCAACCGGCAGCATGCTCGCGCTGCGCGGCATCGGTTCCGCCCTGGCCGGCCTGGTCATCGCGCGCTATCTCGACTATTCGGCGAAACTTGCCGTGCCCCTCGCTTGCGCCATCGCGACCGCGCTGTCGGTCGGCTTGATCGCCAGCACGCGCGAGGCCTGGATCATCGGCCTGTTGATGGTGGCGGTCGGCCTCGCCTCCGGCATCATGACGCTGTTTTTCCAGATGCTGATCAGCGAGATCAGCACTGTCGACAACCGCGGCTCGGCGCTGGCCCTGGGCGGGCTGGGCTGGGGGCTATCGCATTTTTCCACGCCCCTCGCCATGGGCTATCTCAAGGACCACCTGGGCATACTGCCGGCGTTCTACATCCTCGGCGGATTCGCCTTCGTCTGGGGCCTCGCCCTCATTCCCATGCACCGCTGGGCCTTCGCCAAACCGGACAGCAAACGGGACCATCAAGCCAACTTATGAAACTGCAATTGAGCATACTGGACCAGTCTCCAATCATCAGCGGCCACACGCCTGCGCGCGCCGTCATCGGCGATCCGCGCCAGGTGCGAGAGCGCCTGCTGCAATTGCGCGAGCAATTCGATGCCGACGAACTGATGCTCCTCGCCATCACCGGCGACTATGCCAGCCGCTTGAGGTCCTACGAATTGCTGGCGCGGGAATTCGGATTGCAGTGAAAGCGTCGCGCAATCTGATACTCAAACTCGCCGCGCCCGCGGATGCGGCGCCGATAGTAAGCAGCACGGCGCAAAGCACTACAATCTGGATCTGACGCCACATCGAGGAGCAGGAGTGAGCATGCAGAAACGGGGACAGAACTATGAGCATAAAAATCCAGCCATCTGAACCGGCGAATCACATCGCCGTCTTTCAGGAAACAGCGATCCGTCGCGCCTGGTACGCGGAAGAGTGGTGGTTCTCGGTCATCGACGTGGTGGGCGTACTTTCCGAGAGCAACAATCCCAATCGTTACTGGTCCGACCTGAAGCGAAAACTGGCTCAGGAAGCGGGTTCCGGGCAACCTTACGAAAAAATCGTAAGGTTGAAACTCACCGCGCCCGACGGAAAACAGCGGGATACCGATTGTGCCAGTACTGAGACCTTGTTCCGTGTCATTCAATCCATTCCATCGCCCCGCGCGGAACCGTTCAAACGCTGGCTGGCGCAGGTGGGTTACGAGCGGGTGAAGGAAATCGAAAACCCGGAACTGGCCAGCGCTCGCTCGCGCGAGCTTTATCAGGCCAAGGGATATCCGCGGGCCTGGATCGAAAAACGCATGCGCTCCATTGCCGTGCGCGGCGAATTGACCGACGAGTGGAAGACGCGCGGTGTGCAGGAGGGCAGGGAGTACGCCATCCTCACCGCTGAAATCGCCCACGCCACCTTCGGCGTGACACCCGGCGCCCATAGCCGTCTCAAGGGGCTGGACAAGGTGAAAACCGGCAATAACCTGCGCGACCACATGACTGATCTGGAGCTGATTTTCACCATGCTGGGCGAAGCCGGCACCACGGAAATCGCCCGGCGCAGGGATGCCCAAGGCTTTTCCGATAATCGAAAGGCCGCGAAAGAAGGCGGGGCGGTTGCGGGAAATGCCCGCAAGGCGCTGGAAGCTAAGAGCGGCAAGCCGGTCCTGAGCAAGGTGAACTATCTAGCCCAACCTGCGACGGCGGGGGTGCTGGAGAACGCCGATGTTTCAGCACCGACGACGAAGCGCAGAACCTCGACCGCGAAGAAAAAACCGCGTAGCGCGGATGGCGGCAAGAGATGAGCAGGAAAGTCGACATCTCCGTCACGCTTGCCGCGCCGGCGGATGCGGCGACTATCGCGGCGATGTCGCGCGAGCTGATCGAGGCCGGGTTGCCCTGGTCGTGGACGCCCGAGCGCGTGGCACGCAACCTCGCCCAGCGCGACACCCTGGTGCTGGCGGCGCGCGACGGCGAGCGCCTGGCGGGCTTCTCCATTATGCAATTCGGCGACGAGCGAGCGCATCTTTCGCTCTTCGCCGTGCGCCCCGATTACCAGCGCCAGGGCCTTGGCCGGCGCATGCTGGAATGGCTCACCGCGTCCGCGCTCACCGCCGGTATCGCTAGCGTCCATCTGGAATTGCGCGAAACCAACCTGGCCGCACGCCGCTTCTATCTCAGGCAAGGTTTCGCCGAAACCGGGCGCATCCCCGGCTACTACCGCGGTGTCGAAACCGCGGTGCGCATGCTCCGCGAGATTCGCATCAAGGCGTAGGGCTGTGGGATACTTGGATTGCCATGATCGATATCGTTCGCGCATTTGCGCCTGATTGGGTGTCGCCTCCGGGGAGTACTGTTGCCGATCTGATCGAGGAACAGGGCTGGACCCAGCAGGAACTCGCCCAGCGTTTGGGTTTCACCACCAAGCACATCAGCCTGCTGATCAACGGCAATGCCCCCATCACCGAGGACACTGCAGTGAAGCTGGAGCGCGTGCTCGGCAGCACCATGCGCTTCTGGATGACGCGTGAAGCGCAATACTGCGAGGCTCTCGCTCGGCTGGAGAAGCGGAAATCGCTTTCGGGCAAGGCTGGATGACCGCGGCGCCTGCCAATATTTGTCCTTGACGCGCCTCCAATTATTGAATACTATAAGTAGCATTCGATCAGCCGTGATTTAGCCAGCCAATGTCTAGAATTCCTCAAGAGCCCGGTATTGCCGATACTGACGTTGCTCAGCCCACGGCTACCGTCACAAGAGAACTGGACCTCTTCCACGAAGAGCCGAAAACCTTCGCAAAACGACTCCTCGAATATCCTGGGAACCGTTGCGAGATCATCGTCGGTGATGCTCGACGCGTGTTACACGATTTCCCCGACAGCTATTTCCAGTGCGTGGTGACCTCACCGCCCTACTGGGGCTTGCGTGACTATGGAATCGACGGCCAGATAGGCGCCGAAACGTCTGTAGATGCCTACATTGAGGATTTGGTCCGCCTGTTCCGCGAGGTGCGCCGCACACTGGTTGACGACGGCACATTGTGGTTGAACATCGGGGACAGTTACACCTCAGGTGGCCGGACCTGGCGCGACGCCGACGAGAAGAACAAGGGCCGAGCGATGGACTATCGTCCGCCGACGCCCGACGGCTTAAAGCCCAAGGACCTAATCGGAGTGCCGTGGAAGCTTGCGTTTGCCCTGCAAGCGGATGGCTGGTATCTGCGCACGGACATCATCTGGAATAAGCCCAATTGCCAACCCGAGAGCGTAAAGGACCGTCCGACGCGGTCTCACGAATACGTATTCCTGTTCTCGAAGTCGGAAAGGTACTACTACGACGGGCAAGCAATCATGGAGGCGGCGCAAGACCCTAAGCAGAAGGCCAAGAACCGCCGGACCGTCTGGAACATAAATACCGAGCCCTATCCCGGGAGCCACTTTGCGGTATACCCACGCGCCCTCATACAACTATGCGTTGCCGCTGGCTCACGCAATGGCGACCGCGTGCTAGACCCATTCTTCGGATCGGGTACTACAGGAGTGGTTTGCAATGAACTCGGCCGAAACTGCATCGGGATCGAGCTCAAGCCCGATTACGCGGAGCTAGCGCGCGAACGCCTACTTAAGGGCCGCTGATCCAAAACTCCAAGTAGCGTGGACCTTGCACAAATCTTTCCGCAAATGCTTGATCTGGAGCTTTCGCTCTGAACCGCCGTCAAAGTACAGCGAAAACTTCAAGCTCCCGGCCGCGTCCCTTACGTAGCCATAACCGGGCTTTGGTTTCTGCTCGCTGTTCTTGCGCACCTCCAGCACGCAGTTTTTCGCTTCGAGCAGAAGCCCCTTCGGAATCTCGACCAGTTCGTACTTGATCTTGGATGGATCAGAGCTGAAAAAGCGCAGAGTGAAAATGCGCTCGTAGCCTCGCATGTGTTCCAGGAAAATATCCCGTAGACGGGAAAGTACCCACTCGCCCTTGCCGAGCTCCATCCACTTGCTTACGTGGATAGTGTTCTCTTTGATATTCTTCGCAGCCTCGGTCTTCAGACTTACCGGTGCGCTCCTGATGGTGATGTCGTGGCCACGATTGGTGCGGCTCTTGACAAGCTGAGCAGGAATATCGGACGCATTGAGCGCAGACTCCAGAGCAAACTCAAAGCGGTCCTTGCTAAGGGACTGCCGGCTATTGGCATGGTGGCTGAGCAATCGATTGCCAAGGTTTTCGAGCACTGCTCGCGTGACCATGTCGGAATCTGGGGCACGCCAAAATACGCGAGCTGTCCCGAATGCGAGAATTGCTGCCTTAACCCATTGTTGCTGCGCCGGCGAA
>ERZ1292630.3289-Hain-H41-02um-R3-3289-length-14325-cov-7_pt1 | contig 14325 bp, 4 predicted proteins | sample MGYA00564408_ERZ1292630 | MGnify/ENA primary metagenome ERZ1292630 (study PRJEB36523, sample SAMEA6512641) | groundwater metagenome | collected 2019-01-08 | study: AquaDiva: Metagenomics assemblies of 32 groundwater samples | reverse complement strand
TGATCGATCCTTCGCCACGTCTGTCTAGTGCTGGGAAGCGCGCTTCCCCCCTTACTTAGCCCCCTTTTTTTTTCGTTTGTGTTCGTCGTGGATGGAGACGGAGATCATTGTGCCTCGGTTCGGGGAGGGGGGTCACATGTCGGCCTCGTGGGGCCCCTTCACACCAATCCGCATGAATCCCCGCAGCAAACAAGGGGGGCGCTCGCTCATGAGATCCAACCCATTCTTTGCGATGTCAGCTCAACATTTTTTCCCGTTTCGTTTGGCGAGCGCACCCGTGCTCTCCTCCCTCGAAGCATTTTTCGGAGCGACCTCACTCGGGGATATAATATTTTTCTCCCCGCCGCCGTTTTTGGCGTCCTATGCAGCCCCCCGCGGCCCCGACGATATCGGCCTCGCAGGTCATCATCCAAGTCACCTTCCACAACGCGCCCAACTGGACCAAGCGTGGAGGAGAAAATGAGTCCTCACCAGCGCCGTTGATCAATCGTAACCACAGTGGAGTCGGGGGACCACCACCTCAGGGCGATCATGTGCACTTATCGTTCCCGACGATGCAACACGCGCTGGTCGAGAGGATGAAGCGCGCTCCGTCCACGCGGGTGGGTACACCGTCAGTGGCCTCGCGGCGCGAGCTAGGAGGGCCTTCCGCGGCAGGCGTGGTGGTGGCCCCCCAATCCAATTCCTCCGCTCCCGCGCCGCTTCCGTTACTTCACGACATCCCAAGTGTCGTCCTCCGCATTTCCGTCACCACGACGGTTCGTGAGGTGATCGTCGCCGCACTGGAGCGATTCGTGCAGCAATGCATGCAGGCCGATGCCATTCAAGGGCCGTATGACGGGCCCGCGTGGTACCCGCTGTCGCTACTCGTGGACGACTTTGCGTTGTTCCCGACGACAGGGACAGGCATTTTTCCGGACATCCGTCGACGCGTTCTCCCCAATGGCACCATGGTCGGCCAAGGGCCGCTAGGGCCGTGGAACGAGCCGCTGCTCAAGTTGCCTGGCGTCGCGTTTCCATACACGTTCGCGGTCGTCGGCACTCCTCCAGGTCTGTACGGCTCGTCGCAGCCGTGGACGGCCGTGCTTTTGGAAGTTCCTGACGGTGAGGGTGGGGAGGCTGAAGCGCTTTCCCACTTACAGCTCCCAAAAGACAGCGGCCCAAAACTGTGCGAGACCAAAGTATGGGTCGCCGCGCAACAGGCATCCTTGTTCATACCTTCGCAGACAGCGGTCACGGCAGCGGGAAAGAATTTTCGATCGAAGCTCCCAGCGCTCGAGGAGTTGCGCGCGCTGGTCATGAGGCAACGCCAGCGAGCCATTTCGTCTGTGGCCCCCTCCATCGCCACCACGACCCCGCCGATGCCTGGATCGTCGGTAGGCGGAGGAGGGGCCATGCCGAAGCCATCGTTTGCCACACTGCCGCCGCCGCCCATTCCCCCTCCCTCGAATTGCTGCAAGCGCTCCTCCATCGCCGCCTCGCCGGAGACGAAACGGGCGACGAGCACTCTGCAGCCCGTCTTGAGTGCCTCGGCGGCCAGTGCCACGACGACGAGGGCGCCCCTATCGTGCCACGTGGAAGTGGCGGCGCTCTTCGCCGCCGAGGTGAATCAACTGCGCCCGTCGCCGCAGTCTACGGTGTGGGATGAAGCCGCCACGTCGGGAGGCGGTGGAGCGGTGATCGGTGGAGCAGGCGCACGCCACCGGCCGCCACAAGGAGTCACTCTTGGCGAGTCGTCCTCCTCACTTGTCTCCGAGGCAGGCATGTCCATCTTGACCGAACTCGTGATGAACGAGCTGGGTCTCACGGTTATGGACATCGGACGGTATAGCGATGCGGGCGGCATGCGGTCCGCGGCGGCCGTGCCCAGGACGCGCGCGACGGGGATGCTTTTAGGAACGGAGCTGCGCGAGGCACGGCGGAAGGAAGGAGTGTCAACCCGAGACATGCACCGAGAGGCACAAGAAGTGCTGTCGCGAGTGTCGTGCGCGGCAGCGATCCAGACCATCGCGGAAGAAGCCGCGGAAAAAGAGCAAAAGCAGGCGGAGGCCCGTACTCGGACCTCGCTCCAGGCCGCCCAGGACCGGGATGCGTATCTGACGGGGCGGCAGGTGGCCGCGCTGCGGTTTGAGAAGAAGCAGACGAAGCTGTCTTCGGCGGCGGTGGCCTCCACCGTCGGCTCCCCCTCGACCCATCCGCCGCCCTCGGCGTCGCTGCTGCTACAACCGTCCGCGGGCGCCCAACCGACCGCGATGACGGCCACCGCGAAGCAGTCTGCCGCAACTCGATCATCGGGCTCACACTATCCAGCCGCCGCGTCGGTCGCTTCCAACGGCCCTATCGTAGGCCCCTATTTGGCCGCGCTCCGCGCGGGACCATTGGCCTCCGCCGCCACGCTGCAAACTCGCCTCCGCCGGGAGGCCCTCTTTACCGCCGCGGTCAGTGGTCTCGACGGGGCAATGTCCGATGAGGCGGCCCGGCAAGCGGGAGAGATCGCCGCGGCGATGGCCCTCCGGGACGCCGGCCGCAGCGCACTGGAGGAGGGCAACCTGGTGAAGCAACGCGAGGATGCCAAGCGCGAGACCGTGGCCGTGCGGCGGATAGACCGAGAGGTCGAACGCCGACTCGTGGCCAAGGCAACGACCCGGATGACATCAGCATCTACGACCAGTTGATCTTCCGACGTGGCGCTTCAACCAGCAGCAGTAGACAACACGCGTATTCCGCGCTCCTGTGTGAGATAGGAGAGGGCGTCCTCTCTCACAACACAGCGATCTGTATTTGAAAAAAGATCAAAACCAAGGGGAGGGAGCAACTGACTGAGACCGTCTTCCTGAGCTGCCCGTTTTCGCGGGTTGCTTTCCAAAGTGTTCTGCCAAAACTTTCCTCCCTTATTTTTGCAAGGGCAAACAGAAAGCAAATCCCCAAAATTAAAATCATATGTCGCATATCCCACCGTCTAACGTGGCTTCAGGAGCCGAAAACATGGCTTCTAGTACCGAAACATTCAACCCTGCCGCGGGGGCGTCGCTGTTGCGCGACGATGACGACGACGACGACGGCCTTGATGCCGCCACAGGTTCCACGCGCGACAGCCACCAGCACCATCCGCCCCGCAGCACCACCGCGAACGTCCATGCATCGAACGTCGACCTCGACGCCGCACATCGGCGGCAGTCGTCCGCGACCTCGCACCATAATCTTCGCCTCTCGACGGCGGGTGGGATGTTACCTTCCCAGGCGGCGATGGCGGCGGCCGCTGGCAACAGCGCGAGTGGCGTTGGTGGATTGCGCAATTCCTCCCTTTCGCTACTGCGGCTGTCAATGACGAAACTCGACCAGCGAGAGGGGGGAGCCACTACTGCCGCCGACGCCGACCTCGCCGCGGGCAGCCGCCCCTCGCCGCTCGGATTATCGACTGAAACAGGCGAAAGCACGACGACGACGACGATGACGGCGGTGCCTCTGCTGGGCACGGAGCCCGGGGCGGAACGGGAGAAGCTCCTTTGGCGAAGTCGACGAAAGCATGTTTTCATTTTCACCTCGGCAGGAAAACCGGTCTTCACGCGATACGGTGACGAAGGCGACTTTAGTGAGCTATTTGGTATCATGCAGGTGCTCGTGTCGATGGCGGGCAGCAATCGCGACCAGACGTTGCAATACGTCGATCTGGGAAGTCACGTGATGTATTTCTACACCGCCGGGGAACTCACCTACGTGATGGTCACGGCGACGGGCGAAGTGGCGCAGTCGTGCATGCGACAACTGCAGCTCATGCACCTCCTCGTGCGGTCCGCGCTCCCGACGATCAATGACCTACTCAAGGAGCACCCAGGGTACGACGTGCGCGGCTTGTTTGGCACCTCGGACGTCAGCGTGCTTCGCTCGCTCATCAAGCGGTTGAACAACGATCCAAGCTACACGATGCTCGACATCCGGGGCGAAGGCTGTGTTCGGGTGTCGCATTTGAATGACGGGGTGCGCAAGCAGGTGGTCACCGCGCTGTTGCAGCTGCGTTGCGATGCGAGCCAAGCGACGCAGCTCGATGGTCAAGGGAACGAGGCCGCGGCCGGGGCGGAGGAGGAAGGAAGCGGTGGCGAGCACCTCTACACGATGCTATTCTGCCGCGAGAAGCTCGTGGCCGGCATCAGCCCCGTAGGGGACCCGTTGCATCCACAGGACCTTCTGGTGCTGCTGAACTTTGTTCACTGCGTGACGCGACAGGGATCGGACAGCTGGGCGCCCCTATGCCTGCCGCTTTTTAACGACACGGGATACTTGTGGCTGCACTGCCGCATCTGCGACGCCGAGTCGGGCTGCATCCTTGTGCAGCTGTTCACGTCTCACGGCTTCATGGTGGCCGCACCGGCAAACGCTAACGCGATTCAAAAAATTCTCAGCCGCACCCTCGCGGCGCCGTCATCTCCGGCGGGTCAACGACCCCACAGCGCGACGACGACACCGCCCGCGGCGACGACCGCCGCTGCCGCGACGCTGCTGAAGGCGGTGATCGAGGGCGCCTCGGTGGACTTCGAGGTGCCGACCGACCTCCGCCAGCGCTACGGCATCGTGCACGCGACTTACTGCCACCAAGTCAAAGGCCAGTTGCTCATCGCCCCCTTCCCGGAGCACGTTATCGGATCCAAGCACATGCGCAAAGCGTGGCTCCGGCGGCTCGTGCAGCTAAAGGAGGAGGCCCTGGCGCTAAGCCGCGTGCCGAGGCCATTCTTGATGCACGGGAACGACGAGGCCCTGCATGTGGTCGAGCTGGCCGCCGGGGATAACGCCACGCTGACCGTCTCGTTTTTACCGACGGTGAGAAAGATGGATGTCCCTGACGCCCTGCATGCGGTCAGGCGGTCCATCGGGGACGTCCTCAAGGACTTTTTCGTCCCGCCCAATATGTGCGTGTGGCCGGAATAGTCGTTCGATAGTTCGTTGTTCGCTTCTATTCCCCCCTTCCTACCTACCTAGGTGTAGGCTGAAACGTGGACTGTTCTTGTGTTTTTTTTTTTACTCCCCTCCGCAGAACAGACTAGCTACTATTTTAGGCGTCATCGCAACACATGTCGGCGTCACCGAGCGCTGTGCAGGACGCTGTCGTGGCTCCGCCAACAGATGCATCGGCGAGCGCGCTGTCGGCGCCACCGCTGGCAACTCACGGCGATATACCCCCCGAAGCGGAGGGAGTCGTCGTTCCTTGCCGCTACTGCTGCCCGAAGTGCCGCATGGAGCTGTTCCGAACGGCCGATATCACGGCTCACGACGCGGACGTGTCCTCCGCGGGGCACAAGGCCTTCAAGGGCAAGCGGGGTTTAATGGCCGCGGCGGGCACCGTCTGCTCATCCTTTTTTCTCGATAACGTGTCCCTTCCTTGGCTGCAGGAAGCGTCATCCAAACCGGAGGTGGCGTCGGCGCCGCAGCCGGTGGACTTGGCGTGCCCGAAGTGCGGCACGCGGCTGGGATCGCAGTGCTGGGTGGGCGATCAATGCTCATGTGGTGCCTGGGTGGCCCCTTCGTTCAAGGTCCAAAAGAGCCGAGTGGACGAATTCGCACAGTAGTTAAAAAAGTGGAGCTGACGAGTGTCTTTTGGCCCCTCCAAAAAAAAACGGACGCGCGATATTCGTGACTCGACGAGAAGGCTCGCCGGATAGGATACCTTCGCTGCTAGCTCCCACTTTTGCCACGCGAATGGCAAGCACAAACCGCCCCCATTTTCACTCCCCCCACTTAATTACAACGGTTGCCGTATCGCCAACATGACACCACCCGCGACGTTGACGGCCGAGCAGTGCGCCATGACCGCCGGATGCATCGTGTGGGCGAACATTCCTTCCGACGGGTGGCGGCCCGCCAAAGTCCACACGCCGCCATCGATGGGCAGCTTCGTGGCTGTGACGGACAACGGCCATGGTCCCAACCACGACGGAAGAGGCATCGGCGAACCGCTCACGCTCATCGTCTCCACCTTCTCATCGCGGCCCGCCGGCCCCATGCGCGACCACACCCTTCCCGTCCCTCGCCGCACCATGGGGCCACCAACCCCTGACACAATCAATAGTTCGGCGCTCGCTGCCCCTCCACTCCGCATAGACAACGGCCCCGCCACCTCCACCCCCGCGGCCGCACCGCCGCCTCAGATGCTTCTGCTGCTGCAACCAAACCGAGCGGTGGACTCGGCGTCGTCGCCTCTATCATCGGCGGCGACGAAGATGAGTGCCGCGAGAGGGGGCGACGGAGCGATGGGGGAATCCCCCGCGACAGTTGTTGGGCCTCCCCTCTCCTCCGCTTCTTCATCGGCATCGATGTTCGATTTCCACGCGGTGCTCCGCCCTTTCAACGCGGCAGACCCCCGCGAAGGCCCTTTGCAGGTGAACAGCCGTCGGTTCGGGCTGCTGGCCCGCGCGGTGGAGGAGGCCGTCCGGGCGGCCAAAGGCGAGCCGCCCGGCACCTCCGCCCAGCGCAAGCGCACGCGACACGCGGCACCCGACGTGACGACGGATAACCTGACGAATGGTGGCGCGATGGCCGCCTCCGCCCCGATAATGACGATGATGGCGGTCACCACGCCGTCACCCGCCTTCCGGCGCACCTTCTCCTCCAATGACCGACGCAAGGCGGCCCACGACGTTGCCATCGCGTCGTTGCACGGCGCGAAGGGTGCCGTGCCCATGGCGACCGGCGCCCTCCGACAGCTGGCGCAGGCCGAACTGCCCTTGACGGCGAGGTCCGCGTACATCTCCGTGGCGACCCTCCGCTCTCGTGAGGACGACGACCCTCGCGGTGCCGCACCGCCGCACCGGCCAGCAACCACGTCGGACACCCATGCATGGCTGACTTCGTGCAAGGACAACAGCGCGTTTGTTTGCCTCAGCCCCACCGCGGCGTCCGTGGTGGTCCAGCCGCCACCGAGCCCGGGGGTCGACGACGCCAACGAGCAGCGGCACGCACTGGAGGAGATGCACGCGGTGGTCGCGGCGCTGACGGCGGTCGATCAGCTCTCTCTGATGCTGACCGCCGAGGCCGCGTCGTGGAACGTCGCGAGGGCCGACTCCATTATCGATCTCGACCCACTGAACGCCAACGGCACATCGAACCACGCGACGGCGGCGTCGGCCGACGAGCCACGAGCCGCGAACGTCGTACGCTCCGTGCCGGGCAAGGCCCCTTCCGCCGCAGAAGGCAATAGCGATGATCACCTCCCGTTTACAAGAGCCTTGGCGCTGCACTTCGCGGCGGTGTCACCCATCTTTTCCAAGGCGTTAACCGACCACGTGTACATTCGAGGCAGCCAGCGCCACGCGGTCGGCGCTTTCCTTCGGCGTACCGACGTGCAGCTGGCGGCGAGTTGCAGCGATGAGGAGAGTGGAAGTGCCTTCGGGGCGGCCGGTAGCCTGTCCCAGCTGACGCAGCAAGCCATTCTGGCCTTCGGGCCTTTCCAGGCCTTCGCAGCCTCGACGTCCCTGGACACCCAATTGCATCAGCAACAGCACCGAGGAGGAGGTCGCGCAGCGGCGAGTGCCGCGCCGCCTTCCTACTGCTTTCCGGCGCGCTGGTACCCCGGAGCTCTGTGGCTCTTGCTGCACCCTTGTCCGTCGGTCCGGTATGCGATGGTTGCCGCGGTGCCGAGACTAGTCGAGGAATCTCGGCAGCGCAAGGCGACGCTGACCGCGGAGGAACAGCAGCAGGCGGCCAATCGCGACGGTGGTCCCGCGGCCGCTGCCGCGGTCGTGTGTCTGATGCTCAACGCGCTGCTGTCCACCGCGACGTCGTGGCGAACGGCGCCACGATCCGTGGACCACGTCACCGCCGTGCTCTCCGGAGGGGAAGAAAAAAACACTGGAGGGTCCGAACACAACAACACTCACACCGTCGCGTCGTCATCATCGTCGGTACCGGCCGCCGTGCTCGAACTTTATTCGAAACTCTGTGCCGTCGCGCCGTCCACGGCTTGCGAGTGGCTCATCCACTACCGTACCAGTCAGCCGCTGGAGCGTGACAGCGACAGCTGTCTCCCCTCGTCGGATTGCTGCCCTCCGTCTTCCTTCGTCATGCAGCTCGGCCTTTGGCCGTACGCGGCGTCCATTGAAGCACTCAGAAACGTTTTGCTCGCGGAGGCGTCGATGGAGAAAGCCTTGTCGGTGGACACCACCGATGACGCGGACGCCAATGCAGCGACGGGGGAGGAAGGAGGGACGAAGCCTTCCGCCCGCAAGCTGCCCAGGCGCGGCCCCGTGCACCACGGGCTGGCGGTAGCGTTGACACTGGCCGCGATGATATTAGAGGAATGTGAGGAACTCCTTTCGGAGGACGCGTTGTCCCGCGCGGCGCTCTCGCCGCACACGGTCCCTCTGCTCACCGCGCTCGGTCAGCAGTGCCTGGTCGAAGCCAAGGAAGCCGCCGAGCGAACGTTGCGTCTCTCAGCCATCGAGCGCACGGTCGCTATCGAGCGCCGCCACCTCGTTCCCCACGTCGAGCGCACACCGTGCTTGGGAAGGCAGATCTATGTGCACGGGCTTATGTCCCGCCGATCTCTGGACGCCGCGACGAGTCTCGGGATGGCGACCACGACGAGTGGGGGCCCAGCGGCGGTCGTCGTCGTTGGAACACAGTCCCTCGGCAAGTTGTTATTCTCCCAAAAAGGGTGCACCTCGGTCGTGACCGTTGGCTTGGGCGTTGCCGCGAAGTTGGCTCGCTTGAAGCTGGCCGCCGCAGCGGAGGCCGCGAGCCTTTTCATCACCGTCGTGGCAAAAAGACTTTTCGAAACCTCCGCCTTGCAGAGTGACGGCACCGGAGACGACAACGGCGGCGATGACGAAGGTGGTGGGGCCGACTTCCAAACGATCACGCGGATTGTACGGCTGCTCGCAGCTCTGAGTGACGTCACGTCGGACGCGTCGTTCAGCTCCTTCACGAATCAGTATCCAACCGCCGTCGACTTAGTGGCCCTCCCCGTGCCACCGGGTCACGGCCACCACCAATCGTCGTACGCCGCGCCGTCGTCGTCCACCACGGCGCCTCCGATGGTGTGGATCGAACGCACGGATGCCACGACGACGACGCTGGCCACGGCCGTGGTCGGCCCCTGCTGCAGCCGCAACGGCGGAATCGGAGCGGCCGTGCCGCCGGTTGTCGCCGTCACAAACAGCCTGCGGGCCACACTGTGCCCAAAAGTGTGCGCCGGAGTGCTAGCGCAGAGCCTTGCCGCAATGACCGAGTACGCGGTCGAAGGTGACCATCCCGGAAAACGCAGTCAGTTGGCGTCGCTCTGCCGCGTATTCCGCGTGATGCACCACATTGCCGTGCGGCTGCTACGCGCACTGGTGGCGCCGCGCAACCATTTCAATAGCGGTCATCAGAGCCGCCGCCATTCAGCCGCTATTGGAGGACGAGGAGGAGGAGGCGAGGAACCTGCCGCCGTTGGGTGGCTGGGCGACCTCCCGCACGCTCTCGGTGAGCATCGAAGCATACGCTGCGCGGCGGGAACACTGTGGACAGCGGCCTACGCGTGCGAGCCACGAACGTTGTCGTCCGGACGACCCAGCAGCCCCCGTCGGTGCGGCAAGGTTGAAGACGCCGTCGCTACGGGTGGTGCTGCGTCTGCATGGTACGAAGGGAAGCATGATGAGAGCGATCATCGCTTCGTGCAGGTGTTCACCGCGGAGTTCCTCTCCGCCTTGTGCATTTATCAGAAACAGCTCGCGGGCCTGGCGAGTCGTATTTTACTCGTCGACGCGCTGACCATCGGTTCCTCGACGGCCTCGGCGACCGATCGTTGGATCCGGCGAACCCAACTAATGGCGCTCCACGCGCTCACCTCGGTGCTGACCCTGGAGGTCACGTCCGTCTTTCTCCTCCACCCTCCGTCCCTCCCCTCCCTTGCGTCATCGAGTACTCGCCAGAGGGGCTCGCTGCCAGTGGACGTGGGCGCACCGGAAGGACTTTCGTCTTTCTGGACGACGTTGACTCATGCGGTTGGGAAGTCGCCACTATTTCGCCGCGCGGCGAAGCCATCCTCATCCACGACGATGCCTGACGCTCCTTCTGTCGCCGTGGGCGGAGGGGGGACGACGGCCCCGTGGTTTCCAATCGGGCTTGCGTTGCTGCTGCACAGTGTGGACGTTGTGAGCCTCCGCGCGCTCGCGAGCACCGGGGGTAGCAACAGCAGCGCACCCCCTCGGCTCCCGGAGCACGTACGCCAGCACGCGCTGCAGCTGACGATCGCGGCCAGCATGGCAATGGCAAATCGCGTCTTTGCAGAGCCGACGGCCAAAGGGGCCGGTTCCTTGGACCCAACATCCCCCGCGGCTGGTATTCAGCCGCTTCCTCAACCAGCGACCACCAACGAACTCGTTGCCGAATTGTGCAGAACCGACCTCGAGCTGGCACTCGATGCCGCCAGTCGGACGCAGCAGCGGCCGTCCTCCCTCCTCACTCTCAGCGGTCTTTCACCGCTGCACGTCGCTGCCGCCGAGGTCGTCGCCAGCATCGGCATGGTGGGCAGCTGGGGACCGACGTCGTCATCGAGTTCAACTACCGTGCCTGTGACCGATGCGGTGCCGAAACGGACCGTGGTTACGTGCACGTCTCGACTGCGAGCCGTTGTTTGCGCGCTTGCTCGGTGGCGGCGCCTGTTTGGCGATTGGCCCTCGCCCCCTTCCCAGTCATCGGCGCTTGGCCACCATCCGAAAGGGGAACCCCCAACGTCGCGGGCGACAAGTCGCTCGCTGGCGGGATTCTTGCGCGTTGGCGGAACGCTACTGAGTTCCGTTATGGCGGCCTCGTGCGAGTTGCAACGGGCGGCGGTGGCAAGCGCCTCCATCCCCACCTCGTCGTCGTTGCGGCAGGCGGCGGTGGCGGATGGCCTCGACGACGAAGAGATGGATGTGGTTCGCGTGGATGCCGAAACGCTTATGTGGGAAGGCGTCGCCTTCGCGTGGGATCATTTGAGCCCGGCGACGCCGGCGCCGTTGCGGCACGGATTCCTTCTCGGCTTCTTGGAACAGCAGCTGCCGCCGCCGGTCGCGGCCACAGCGTCATCGTCCGCCGCCCGAGGGATCCCCACCTGTTTGCGGCGCAAGCCTTTGGATGCGTTGCTGGTCGCGTGCCTACGGAGTGGGGCGCTCAGCGAAGAGGCGGCATTGGACGCCGTGCGCACGTTTGTGATAGGGCAGCTGCCGACTGCGGCGCAAGTAGAAGCCTCCACCGACTTGACGGAGGCTGATCTCGTCGACGTGCTCGTCGCGGAGGTCATTGGCCCTGTGGCCATGCGGCCCCTATCGACGGCCGCGCTGGCGGCGATGTCGCGACTGGAGCACGACGCGCTCGAAACGAGCCGAATCACGACGGATCCTTCTCTCCTTGCCCCCGAAAGGAACCACCGTGGCCGCGAGCTGCTCGCCGCCGCGTTTCGATGCGTGAAGGACGCAAATGTGAACCACAGCGCCGAGGCGCCCGTTGTGCCGCCTGGAGCTGCGTCAGCCGTTGCGCCGGCCGGAGTAGGGTCTCCAATTACAGCCGCGGTGGTTCCATCGTTCCGCCGTCAGGCGGGCCTCGACGCCGTTGAGAGCGCCGAGAGGCTGTTTGAGCAGCACCGCCGCGAGACCGCTGCATCTGCCGCTGTGGCCAACGCCACGACGGCTCTTCGAGGGGCAGGCGCCTGCGGCGGTGTGCCGACGGGTGGGCTGCTGGTGGGTGCCGCCCCCTCCTCGTTGCCATCGGCGGCGCTTGAACGAAAGTTCGCGCAGTTCGAGCGCGAGGAACAAGACTGGCTCCGCACCCGGGAGGAACACGCGGGCGACAGCGCGGGGAAGCGACTGCTGCCAAAGGCCACGCCGGCATCGATCGTTCAGCAAATTCTAGCAGCGAAGCGACGGCGCGACGAAGAAAACGCGGCGCGCGAAGCCGCCGCGACCGTCGTTCACAGCCGCAAGGCGTCGTCAGCAACAAACCGACCGTTTTCCGCGGACAATGTTGTGAACGTGGTCGATGATGAAGAGGAGGATGCGACACTGGAGGTGCTCGTCGCACGGGGGCCGCAGGCCGCTGGAAGCGTCAGCGCGCCACGGGAGGCCAACAAACGACGCCGGGACGTGACACCCATCGACGACGGCACGACGAACGCGGTCGCGATGGGCCCTGGAGGAAAGCTGGTCGTCGTCAACGTGGAGCGCCAAAGCACCTCCGGGCGGTCGACTACGACGACGACGGCTGCTGCACCTCATGCCTCTGTCGCTGCGGCGGCCCAACGGTCGCTTGCGGCGCGGGACCACGAGTTTGAGGAGGAGCAGCGGCGCCGCGACGCGGTGCGCGAGTCTCAGCGGCTGCTGCGTCTTGTCCGTGAAGTCGCCTTGGGGACGCGGCTGCACAGCGGCATTTCTCCTCTCACTACCACCCGCCCACTCTTGGCGTCCACCGCGGTGGCGATGCCGGCTGACGACAACGACATCGAGAGCCTCCGCGAAGAAACGGCACGGTCGGTGGGCGCGGCAGCGGTGCTGCGGGACATAGCCCCCCTTGAAAAAGCCGCGTCTCACGCTCGGCACCACGATGCGCCCCACCACCGCTCTACGGACGACGATGACGAGGAGGACGTGACGGGCATCATCGGACCAGGGAGCCAGTTCATGGCGTCGGCACTCGCTCCTGTACCGCTCACGTTTCGCGACCACCCACACTACCTCGCCGTTTGGGCGCCCCTGTTGGCCGTCGAGATGCGCGCGGCGATTCGACGGGCCTACAAAGAGTCTGTCGCATCGGGCGGTGGCAACCGACCCTTTGCCGCGCCAACGGGGGCGCCGCGTTCCGCCACGGGGGGGGCGTTTCCGCCGATTGAGTCGTGTGACCTGGCGCTGACGTCCGAAGCAACCTGCAACGCCAAGACGGTGTCCCTGACGCTCGCGTTGCCGTGCAGCGCCGCTGCCATGGGGGGAAGGCATTCCCGAGTGGGTGGAGGGAGCGGCACGTCGCCGCCCATGCAACAAGAGCCCATCGACATCAGCTCGCCGTACTGGCAGGCCGCCGTCGACCGGTGGGGTGAGGACGCCCTCTACCGGTCGGCAGCAGCGAAGAGTGATGGGACGGTGGCGCCTAATTCCTCCTCGAAACAAACTGCCGCGCCGCCGGCGCCGGAGACGCTGCGATGGCTGTCCACCGTCTATGAAGGCGACCTCGTCGCATTGGAGATGCTGCGCAGTGTCAGTGCGACCGCCGCGACTGTGGGAAACCACAGTCACAGCGGCAGCGCACCGCGAAGGCCGGTGTTCGAGGGGGCATCATCCGACGGTGTGGTCGTCGCCGTCGTCGTGGCGCGAGGGCGCTTCTCACTGACCGTCGACGCGCTCCGGAGCACGGCCCCGCTCGTGGACGAAGCTTTCGCTCGAGCGAAGCGCATTCCGGCGGAGGCGACCGCCGCCCCTACATTATCGCTTTCCGACACCATCCGCGTGCGGAAGCTGGTCAGTTTGTCGCAGTACGAGCACAGCTGCCTCGCGCTGACCGCCATCGCTTCCACGCCGTTTTGGCCGCGGATCCGACCGGAGGCGGTGCCGCTTGCCGCGACAGCGCTCGTGGCCGCTGAAGCAACCGAGCGCCGCGGTGGCGACAAAGCGGCCGGTACCATAATGAGCGCCACCGCACCGTTCGTGCCATCCTCCGCTGGTCGTCACGCGGCCCCGGCGCCCATCCGCATTCCCAGCAGCTGCCCAGAGGCCAAGGCGATCATCGCGATCGTCCAACGTCTCACCGTGAAGCCGAACGGGTCTCAGGCACGCGCCATCGTTGCGGCGCTGCGCAAGTGGCCGGTCGACTCACCTGCGAATAGCCCACGGCAGAGCGTCGCGCAGCCAGCAGCGGCGAACTCCAGTCGAAACCACGTTGCTGGCGCGCTTGAGGCCACAAGCGGCTCAGGTGCCGACGATACCGACGTGGGGCCGATGCTTCTGATCCAAGGACCTCCGGGGGCTGGAAAGACGCAGACGATCGTGTCGCTCATCACGGCCTACCTCTCCGTGCAGCGGTTCGGGGGCACCGGTGGCAAGCGACCCACGTCCCCCTCTCCTTTTGCGGGACGACAATGCACGAACCACCGCGTCCTCGTCTGCGCGCCGTCGAACTCCGCCGTTGACGAAGCCATTCTTCGCTTTGAAAAAGGGCGAAAGCATGGCCTCTTTGCCACCAACTTTGAACTCAATAAAACCTTCCGGGAACTGCGGCTGCTGCGCGCAGGAATTCGCGACAACGTCCATCCGTCGATTCTCGACAAGGGGCTCCTTTTTGACGATCACGTCGGGCGGCTGCTCGGCGATCGCGCCTTTTACACAGGGG
>ERZ1292630.3287-Hain-H41-02um-R3-3287-length-14332-cov-5_pt1 | contig 14332 bp, 12 predicted proteins | sample MGYA00564408_ERZ1292630 | MGnify/ENA primary metagenome ERZ1292630 (study PRJEB36523, sample SAMEA6512641) | groundwater metagenome | collected 2019-01-08 | study: AquaDiva: Metagenomics assemblies of 32 groundwater samples | reverse complement strand
AGATCGTCGCGCAGCAGAAATCTCCGAATAGGCAGCCGGCAAAGAAAGGAGCGCACCTATTCTCAGGGCTGGTGTGGTGCGAAGACTGCAACACCAAGATGTACGTCCGTTGGAAAGGTGTGAGCTACATCTGCTCTAAATGCAGAAACAAGGTCGCTGAAGACGACCTCGAAACCGTCTTTGTCGAGCAGCTTCGCGGCTTCGTCGTCTCCCCGGAACAAGTCCGGCTCCCCCTTGAAGCGGCTGATGCGCGCCTGTCCGGAAAGCGCCCACTTCTGGCGTCACTTGAGGACGAACGACAGAACGTATCCGCTGAGATGGAGAGAGCCTACCGGCTCTACTCAGATGGCCACCTCTCAGGCGCCCTCTTTGCCGAACGCAACGCTCCACTTGAACAGCGCCGCAATCAGCTCGACGACGAGCTTCCGCGCCTACGCGCCGAAGTCGATGTCATCCGCCTCCAGATTCTTTCCACCGACGAGGTGCTATCAGAAGCCGTCGACCTTTGCGCACGATGGTCCGTGCTCCTTTTCGAAGAACGGCGCCAGATCGTCGAAGGCATAACCGAGCGTATCCTCATAGGCGACAACGAGATAACGATACATCTGGCATATCTTCCCACACCTCCTTCCCCTGTTTCTCCTGTTCCCATTAAAGGCGGAGTAAAAGGGCCTACAACCGTCAGGGGTTGGTGGCGCCCACGAGCATGAAGCGCGCGGGAAACGCCACGGCGTGCGCGGCGCGCGCAATGATCACGCGGCCATCCTCGAGCGGCTGTCGCATGGCATCGAGCACATGGCGCGGCAGCTCGAGCAACTCATCGAGAAAGAGCACTCCCCGGTGCGCCAGGCTGACCTCGCCGGGTCGCGGGCCACTGCCGCCACCGATGAGCCCGGCCTGCGAGATGGTGTGATGCGGCGCCCTGAAGGGCGGCACACGGCTCGGTATGACGCCGGCCGGCAGCACGCCACCAATCGAATGAACGGCAACCACCTCCATGTGCTCGCCGGGCGTGAGCGGCGGCAGGATGGTCGGCAATCGGCGCGCGAGCATCGTCTTCCCCGCCCCGGGCGGCCCTTCGAGCAGCAGGCTGTGCGCTCCGGCGGCGGCAATCTCCAGGGCGCGCTTGGCCATTCCTTGGCCGGCGACGTCGGTGAGATCGAGACCATCGTCGAGCACTTCGCTTGCCGCGGCCTGCGCCACCGGCGCCGTCAGCCGGCCAGCGCGCAGCGCCTCCACCAGGTCGGCCAGCGTCGTCGCGACCGCCAGCGGTGCGCCACCGACGAGCGACGCCTCGCCACCGTTTGCCTCGGGGAGCACCAGCGCGCGGTACCCGCGCTGCTGCACCAGTCGCGCCATCGACAACGCACCACGGATCGGACGCACGGTGCCGTCGAGCCCCAGTTCTCCCGCCACGCACAATCCCTCGACGCACTCGGCGGGGATCTGCCCACTGGCGGCAAGCACGGCGAGCGCGATGGGCAGGTCGAAGGCCGTGCCGGTCTTCACCTGGTCCGCGGGACTCAGGTTCACGGTCGTGCGTCGCGCCGGCACCTCGAAGCCCGAGTTCACCAGCGCGGCGCACACACGCTCGCGCGCCTCCTTCACCGCACTCGATGCCAGGCCGACGATGGACCACGCGGGGAGTCCACGGGCAACGTCAACCTCCACGAGCACTGGATGGGCGTCAACGCCGATGACCGAGGCGGAATGCACGGAGGCGAGCATGCGGTAGTCTGCGTGCGCGCCTATAGATCTCCACCATCAAGACGCCGCGAGCGTGGGCAAACGGACGCATTCGTCGCGGCGCCGCTCGAGACCCACGCGACTCCGATTTGGATCCCTGCCGAGGCGAGGCACCTGCAACGGCGATCTTTGTATCGTGTGACTTGCCGCCCAGACCCGGTGTTACTGGCGCTGTCGATGAGGTACTCCGTACAACTGGTGCGGCGACGAGAGCTGCGCGAGGCCGGGACCGTCCCAGGATCAATGGATGCCTCCCGTTGAGGTGTCCATCAAACCGATACAGCCCCTTACTTCGTCCAAACCGCAATGACCATGCATGCGTCCGTCAGATACTCGACGGGCAACCGGGTCACGTGCGTATACACTTCCATGAGCTCCACGTCGGCCGGCGCAACCAGCTTCAGGGTTCTCATTGGGTTGTCGTCCGGAGCCCCGTACCGTGTTCCATTGATATATACCTGGATCTTGTCGCACGTCTTATGGATGAGCTGGTTGCGCGCATTCAAGTGTAGTCCGGGGACTGATTCTAGCGCAAAGCGGTAATCGTTCGTTAGCGCGAAGTCCTCGCGAGCAAAGATCGAGGCGTGATTGTGCTTTGCCCGCGCATAGAATTCCAAGAGCCTGGTCGGAAGGTCCACGCTTCGTCCTCTGACAACCACCGGTGCCAGCAGATACGGCGCGGTCGCTTTCGTGCTGTTCAGTTCAAACTCGACACGCACCGACGCGGTGTCGTCAATGCTAAAGGACAGTTCGGTTGGTCTATAGCCCATTTGCAGGGCACGCAGCAGGTACCGCCCACCCTTGGACAGCTTGATCGCGAACTCGCCATGCTCGTCAGTACGACCTGCGCCGGCGACTCGCCCGTCAGGCCCTACTACGACGAGGGCTATGCCGGCGACCCGACCGCTCGATTGCCCTTCGACTACTACTCCAGACACCTCCTGGCCGAGTGCCATGCGCGCGGTGAAACCTATCAGCAGGCACAGAGCGCCTCCGTCGCGCAAGGCGCGCTGCGCTGCTGTTCGCCAACCCAGAAGCGCGCGCGCGCGCCTGCAGATCGATGCACACGCGTGTTCCGTCGCCCGCGGCTCCTCGCTCACACCCGTCATGTCTTCGTCCTCCCTCCTCGCGGGCTTCACCAGCGCACCCCATGCCATCGGCGTCAAGATGGCCACCGGTACCACGACCGCGTTCTGACAGTGCGCTACGCCGCCGCCCTGCGCACACGACGCCGCGGCTTCTCCGTGGCCGACCGACGGCCCCGCGCGTCGCGCCCGGCGAGGTAGGACTCGAGGTCGTTGAGATCGACCAGCCAATCCCGCCCGTTCTTGCTGGCCCGCAATCGTCCGTTCAGGATCTGGTTGCGCAGGGACGCCGCCTTGAGCCCGGAATACGCCGCGGCCTCCGAGAGGCGCATCCCGGACGACGGTCGAGCAAAGCGCGCGAGGTCCCGCGGCGTTCCGAAGCGCGACGCCGCGAGGATCTCGAGGCCGGCAATCTCTCCCTTGGACCCAATATCCAGGATCACACCGGAGGCCACCGCGCGTTGCGTAAGCTTCCGGGAGCCGAGGGCCAACAGCTCGAAGTAGAGGGCATCGACGTCAGGGTCGTAGGTCACGAGCATGGCATGCTCCCTTGGCATGGGGCGATCGGACGATCCGTTCCCTTCAGTCGCGCCGAACGAGCATCACCGTCCAGATGTAGAGGCTCCGGCGATATTCCCTGTAGAGCACGGCGATCCGGCGGCCGTCGAGCGCCGACTCCCTCCGCGTGCCGCTGTTCGGCAGCCCGGAGACCGCACCGGTCGCCAGCACCGCACGGACCTCCCCGTCGGGTGATGCGCCGCTGCTTCAGGCGGCGCTGATGTGGGCCGAGTAGACAATCGGCTTGTGCGTCATGGCATGCGTAATATATGCGCTACCGCACAAATACGCAACTGCCCCCCGCGCGCGTGCCCCCCGCGCGCGACGTCGACCTCGACGAGCACGGGGTGGGCGTCAACGCGAAGCTTGTCCCTCGCGCGTCCGGGCGATCACCGCCGCCTTCCGTACCTGCTGATCAGGTCGTGCGGCACCACATCGGCGAGGAGCAGCGTGTCGTTCGCGATACGAAACACGACGCGATTCCCATCGTTCACCCGCGCCTCCAGGTAGTACTTCTCGGGCTCGATGGGCTTGATGCGCATGCCCGGCGTACGGACACCCTTGGCGAGCGCCATCACCAACTCGTCGATCCGCTCCTGCTCCCTCGCCTGGAAACCCGAGTAGCTCTTCTTGAGCTGGTCGGCGAATTCGATGTCGAGGAACGGCTGTTTCCTGGCCATTCGGCGCTCAGCGCTTCGCGGCCCGCTTCGCCACCTTTTTCCTGACGCGCTTCGCCGCTACCCGTCGACCGGCTCCCCCTTTCAGCGAATCAAGGAGCCACCGCGCCTCTGCCTCCCCGCGCGTCCGCGACACGCGCCCCGCGCGCAACTCCTGATCGGCACGCCCGAGACGCGCGCGCCCCTCGTCGCTGTGGTACCACGCCTGATCCTGCGGAATGGTCACCGACGGCACGAGTTCGATGGCTCCCGACTCGGTCCGCTCGATGCGCAGTTGCGTGCCCTCGCCGATGCCGAGCTGCTCTCTCACTCGCTGAGGCAGCGTCGTGCGTCCCTTCTGGTCGACAGTCAGGTACCCGATGATCTCACTCACGGTTGGCTCCAATGGTGAATATTCCCTCAGAGGGAATATACCACAGTCACACCATTCGTCCATCGTCGGATGGACGTCCACCGTCATGACCGAGGCGGAATGCACGGAGGCGAGCATGCGGTACACTGCATGCTCGCCCCCGCCAACCCGGCATCATCTCGCCGCGCGCATCGTCATTTTCGCGCGCCGTTCGCAGCGCCCTTACGGCATCCGGCCGGTGTTCAACTCCCGCACGATGCGGTCGGCGTGATACACCGCGCTCAGCGCCGCCTGGATGGCGCGCACGTCCACCATCACGTTGCGCCCCCGCTCGGGCAGGTAGATGTAGTCGCGCACCAATGCATTGATGTTGCGGTCGAAGTTCAGCCCCACAATCCGCAGGTCCTTGGTCACCGCCGGAGATCCGGAGTTGCCGCCGTAGCTGTCGGCGGTGGAGACGAAGTTCAGCGGCGTGCCAAGGTCGAGCCCCACCGGCGGCGTGCGCCAGCGGTACGGCAACTCCCAGTCGCTGCCGGCACCGTGGCTGCGGTTCCGGTCGTAGACGCCAAAGAACGTGGTGAACGGCGCCGCCAGCGTGCCGTTGTACTCGTAGCCCTGCACCACGCCGTCGGCGATGCGCGGCGATGACGACCCGTCGGGCGGGATGCTCGGCCCGTACACCTCGAACCGTGCCCGGCCGATCTGTGCCGCCAGCGCCGACTCCTCGGCGCCGATGCGGGCCTGCTCGGCCTCGAACGACAGCACGCTCGGCATGAGGTCGTTCATGAGCTTCATGGCGGGATCGGCGGCCAGTTCGCCGGCCGCCGCACGCCGCACGCCGGCCGTGTCGCCCAGCGCCGTCGCCGCCAGCAACGCATCGGCCGCGTCCTTCGCGCTGCCGCCAGCCAGCACCGCGCGAGTGATGGCGTGACCCGGACCATAGGCGCGCGCGATGTCATCGAGCGCGAGCGCGAGGAAGCGCCGCTCGAGGTCGCGCGGCACCGCGCGCACGCCCGCAAGCCGCGTGCGAAAGCCCGCCACCGAGTCGGCGGGGCCGTGCTGCACCCGCCAGGCCCAGTATGCCAACTGCAGCGTGGCGCTGCCGGCGGTGGTGCTGGTCATCTGCGAAAACGCGGAGAGTGCGGTGCGCGACTTCATGCGCTGCTGCTGGAGCCTGGCCATGCGGTCCACGAGACCGCTGTAGCGCGAGCGCAGGTCGGACCGCGCGCGAATGGAGTCGGCGAGCGTGCGCTCGATGTCGGCGCGACGCCCCATGATCGCCGGATCGCGAAGTCCCTCGAGTCGCCCGCCGATGGGCTTCCATCTGTTGGAGAGCCCGAGCATCTGCACCAGGGCGTCGGCACGCTGTGCATCGTCGCGGCTCTCGTCACGGAACGCCTTCAGCGCCGCGAGGCGCGACGAGAGGAAGCGCTCCGTCAGCGGGAGCGCCACGTCGCGCTGGTACTCGAGCTGGCTGATGGTCGTCAGGCGGCGCGTGGCACCCGGGTTGCCGATGACGAACACGGCGTCACCGGGCTTGGCGCCATCGACGCCGCCCCAGGCGAAGTGCGCCGGACTCGACACCGGCTTGCCGTCGGCCCCGTAGGCGCGCATCACGACGAAGTCGAGCGCATATCGCGGGAACGTGAAGTTGTCCCAGTCGCCGCCGAGGTTGGCCACGCCCAGTTCGGCGGCAACGACCAGCCGGATGTCGGTGTACCGGCGGAAGACGTATGCCGACGAACGGGCGCCGTTGTAGAGGGCCACCACCTGCACCCAGGTCGAGTCGCCGGGCGACGCGTACTGCGCCTTGAGCCGCGCCTGCACCGTCGCGCCGGCGTCGCGCCGGGCCGCGTCGCGCGCCGGCCCCTCGGCTGCGGCGTCTCCCGCCTTGTTGACTTCGGCAGAGACGTCGAGTGCCGCCAGCATCTGGTCGGCCACCATGTTCGGGATGGGCCGTTCATCGGCGAGCGTTGCCGCCACGAACCCCGAGTCGAGCAGTGTCTCGCCACGCCGGCTGAGGGCGTTCACCGACCCGCTCACGCAGTGGTGGTTGGTGATGATGAGTCCGTCGGCCGACACGAAGGCCGCCGAGCAGCCGGGGATGCGCAGCGCGGCGAGTCGTGCCCGAGCGAACCAGGCCGAGTCGGCGAAGAAGCCATAGGTGGACGAGAAGTACGCCGTGGGCGCGTACTCGAAGGTCCACATGCGGCCCAGGTCGAAGCGGCCGGCGCGGGCGGTATCTGGAACGGGACGCTGGGCCGTGAGCGCGGCCGGCAGCAGTGTCACGACGACAAGCGCGCGGAACAGGCGCATGATCACGATCCGGTTGAGGCTGGGTCACCCTGGCCCAGCGATGGAACTTCCCCGTTGCGCTTCGAGCCGGCGAGCCGACAGCAGGCGACCACGAAGCACCCTACCGGGCGGATCCTACTGCCGGAGCACCTGCGTCCGCTCCGACCTTGAGCAATTCCAGAATGGCGTCCACCGAGGTCTTCGCATCGCCGTACAGCATGCGCGTCTTGGACTTGAAGAACAACGGGTTCTCCACGCCGGCGTACCCGGCGCCTTGTCCGCGCTTGAAGACGATGCAGCTCTCCGCTTCCCACGCCGGCAGCACGGGCATGCCGGCAATGGGACTGCTCGGATCTTCGAGCGCACTGGGATTCACGATGTCGTTGGCGCCGATCACCAGCACCACGTCGGTCTTCTCGAAGTCCTCGTTGATCTCGTCCATCTCGAGCACGATGTCGTACGGAAGGTTCGCTTCGGCCAGCAGCACGTTCATGTGGCCGGGGAGCCGGCCGGCGACAGGATGGATGGCAAAGCGCACCAGGGTGCCGCGCGAGCGAAGGACGTCGACGATCGCGCGCACGGGGTGCTGCGCCTGGGCGACCGCCATGCCGTAGCCGGGCACGATGATCACCGACTGCGCCTCCCGCAACAGTTCCACGACCTCGTCGGCCGTGGTGGCGATCATCTCCCCTTCCATGATCGCGCCGCCGACCGGCGCCGTGCCTTCCTCGACGCCGAATCCACCGAGGATGACCGAGACGAACGACCGGTTCATCGCCTTGCACATGATGTAGCTGAGGATCGCTCCCGACGAGCCCACCAGCGCGCCGGTGATGATCAGCAGGTCGTTGGAGAGCATGAAGCCCGCCGCCGACGCCGCCCACCCCGAGTAACTGTTGAGCATTGAGACGACCACCGGCATGTCCGCGCCGCCGATCGCCATCACCAGATGGATCCCGATCACGCCAGAGACCACGGTAATGGCCAGCAACGCCGGCATCGCCTGCACTCCGGTACCGACGAAGATCACACCCAGCCAGCCGCAGGCGACGAGCAGCGCCAGGTTGAGCAGGGGCCGTCCGGGGAGCAGCAGCGGCTTGCTGTGGATCACGCCCTGCAGCTTGCCCCACGCCACCACCGAGCCGGTAAACGTCAGGGAGCCAATGAAGACACCCAGCACCGTTTCCACGTCATGGATGGTCGCTTCGGCTCCGACGAGCGAAATCGCGGGCTGCAGGTGGTTGCTGAGGCCGACCAGCACGGCAGCGGCGCCGACGAAGCTGTGCAGGATGGCCACCAGCTGCGGCATCGCGGTCATCGAGACCCGCGCGGCGACCACGGCGCCGATGAGTGCCGCCACCAGAATGGACCCGATGACCAGCGGCGACGTGGCCAGGCCGACCTGGATGGCGACGGCCAGCACGGCGACGATCATGCCGATGGCGCCGAACAGGTTGCCGCGCCGCGCCGTCTCGGGGTGCGAGAGCCCCTTGAGGCTCATGATGAAGAGCACGCCGGCGCCGATGTATGAGGTGGCAAGAAGCGACGGCGTCATCGGTGGAACATCCTCAGCATGCGCTGCGTGACGAGGAATCCGCCGGCGATGTTGATGGTGGCCAGCAGGATGGCCGCGATGCCGAGGATGCTCGCCGCCGAGCCGCCGCCGATCTGCAGCATGCCGCCGATCACGATGATGCCGCTGATCGCGTTGGTGACGCTCATCAGCGGCGTGTGCAGTGCCGGCGTGACGCTCCAGATCACCTGATACCCGATGAAGCAGGCGAGCACGAAGACGGTGAAGTGTGTCAGGAACGTCGGAGGCGCGGTGAGACCGATGCCGAAGAGACAGAGGCCGACGAGGATCAGGCTCCGGCGCGAGAAGGCCGTCATCTTCTCGAAGACCGGCGGGCCGTGCTCCTCGCTAAAGAGGTGCGCCTTCGCAGCATGCGGCGTGACGTGCGCGGGTGTGCCGGATGGCTTGGGCGGTGGCCACAACAGCTCGCCGGCCTTCAGCACCGTCATGGGGCGCACGATGTCGTTCGTCTCGCTGAGCTCGAACTTCTCCGCCCCACCCATCTCGGCGAGCAGGTGGACGATGTTGGTGGCGTAGAGGTTCGAGGCCTGGTGGGCCATGCGCGAGGGGAGGTCGGTGTAGCCGATCACCGTGACGCCATTCACGTCCACCGCTTCGCCGGCCTTGGTCAGTTCGCAATTGCCGTGCTGTTCGGCGGCGAGGTCCACCACCACCGATCCCCGCTTCATCGACGCGACCATGTCGGCGGTGATCAGGATCGGCGCGCGACGGCCCGGAATGAGCGCGGTCGTGATGATGATGTCGACTTCCCTAGCCTGCGCGGCGAACAGCGCCATCTCGGCGGCGATGAACGCCGGGCTCATTTCCTTGGCGTAGCCGCCGGTGCCGCTGCCGTCTTCGTCGATCTGCACTTCGAGGAACTCGGCGCCCATCGACGTCACCTGGTCCTTCACCGCCGGACGGGTGTCGAAGGCCCGGACGATCGCGCCGAGTGCTCGCGCGGCACCGATGGCCGCCAGGCCAGCCACGCCCGCGCCGATGACCAGCACCCGGCACGGATGGATCTTCCCGGCGGCCGTCGACTGTCCGCGCAGCGGCCGCTGCATGACGTTCACCGCCTCGATGACCGCCCGATACCCGGACAGGTTGCCCATCGAGGAGAGCGCGTCGACCTTCTGCGCGCGCGTGATGCGCGGCACCTGGTCCATGCCGAGGGCGCTGACCCCGCGCGCCGACATCTTGCCGACCAGATCCGTGTTGAAGGCCGGATACAGGTAGCTGATGATCGTCTGGCCGGCGGTCAGTCGATCGACTTCGTCGTCACCCGGGGGACGCACCTTGGCGATGATGTCGCTGGACCAGGTGCCGGCACGATCGGCCAGCGTGGCCCCTGCCGCCGCGTACGACGCATCGTCGAATCCCGCGGCCAGTCCGGCGTCTTGTTCGATGGTCACGTCGAAGCCGAGCTTGACCAGCTTCTTTACGGAATCCGGAGTCGCCGCCACCCGACGTTCGCCGGGCAGGGTCTCCCTTGGCACTCCAACTCTCATCTCATCCTCTATTCGCAATGGCCCTGGTGACGCGCTGGCGACCAACCTGTAAATATAACCGGTCTCACCGGCGGGCAGGTGGTCCGCCGCTTCACGGTCGCGGGCGCGGCGGGAAGCCCGTGCCCTGCGTGACCCCGTGGAGAGTCTCGGCGTCGTATCTCACCTGCGCCGCTCGCATCTCGCCAACCAGGCGGTTACTCGCGCTATCGGCGTTGACGGAGAAACTGCGGCAGGGCGCGCGCATGGCCGCGATCTGGTCGCGGATGAGCTTGGCGTAACGCACCGAAATGTCCTTGTGACCGTTCTCGTGCACCGTGAGCGCGGCCATCGACTGATTCCACAGGGCGAGCAGCCCCGGCACCGTGTCGGCCGGCGGCACCCACTTCGGCAGGACAATGTCCGTGCTCACGGTAACGCGCACGGTGAAGGCGTTGCATTCGCGGCCGTTCGAGCGCTTGCTGTACGTCCAACGCAGCGGCGAACTGGCAAACCCCGCCCGTGCGCGACCTTGGGCGTCCTTCGGTCCGAGCCGGCGCAGGTCGGCCGCGACTTCGGCGACGGTCCGGCCGTGCACCTCGTAGTACTCGACGTGCGTCACGCCATTCACGCCCTCCGGGTACTGCTGGAACGCCGACGCGCGGTTGGCCGCGCCGGCGCAGACCAGGAGCAACGCGAGACTTGCAACTCGCGCTGGCGCGTGGATCACTGACGCTATGGCGAAAACGTCGCGTACCCCTGGGCGTGCAGCGTGGCCCGCGCCATCGTGGCCGAGGTGGAGACCTTCACGAACGGCAGCAGCTTGTCACGCGGCACCTTGCGATTCACCAGCGCCTGCCCGCAGACGATGATCTGCACGCCGGCGTCGTTGAGCGCCTCGAGCAGCGCGATGTTGGGATTGTCCACACCCGTGGCCGCCTTGTACGCATCGTTGCCCAGCAACGTCTGCGTGGCGGTGCCGTGCACGATGATGGCGAGGTGTACGTTCTTTCGATCGAGCCCATTCTCATCGGCCATCACCAGAAAATTCGCCGGGGTGGAAAAACCGGCGGCGCGTTCCGTCGGCGTGGCCGCTCCCTGAGTGACGTCCCACGCCACCTTGTAGACGAGGTCCTTCTGCCCCGGATGGCTCGGATTCGGGATAGGTGTGTTGGCGCCCACCTTCTTGATGAGCGCCTCGCCCGTCTGGGCGGCGGCTGGTGCGGCCAGCCCGGCGACGAGCGCCAAGCCAGCCAATGCCTGTGTGATGGTCTTCATGTCGAGCTCCGGATCAGGGGGTGACCACGCCGCCGAAGCGGTCGAACCAGGCACGCATATAGGCCTGCGTGCGAAGGAAATTCGACGGCGTCGACGACGTGCCGTGCCATTCATTGTTGAAACGTATCATCGCGGTTGGCACGCCGCGATACCGCAACGCTTCATAATACTCCTCGGTCTGCGGCATGGGAGTGCGCAGGTCGAGCACGCCGGTCATGAGCATGGTGGGCGTCTTCACGCTGCCCACGTACATGATGGGCGACCGCCTGAGGTATTCCGACGGATCTTCCCAGAACGGCTTCTCGAAGTTGCGGTACCAGCCCGGGCCATCGGTGACGCCGACGAAGCTCATCCAGTTGGTGACCGGACAATTCGATGACGCGGCTGCGAACCGGTCGGTGTGTCCGACGATCCACGCCGTCAGCACACCGCCGCCCGAGCAGCCGTAGACGAACATCCGGCGGCTATCCACGTAGCCGCGGCCGAGCACCGTGTCGACGCCGGCCATCAGGTCGTCGAAGTCCTTGCCCGGATACGCGTTCTTGATGGCGTTGCCGAACGCCGAACCGTACCCCGTGGAGCCGCGCGGATTGGTGTAGAGGATCACGTACCCCTGCGCCGCGTGCTCCTGCCAGGCAAAGTTGAACCCGACGTTGTACATCGAATGCGGTCCGCCGTGGATGCTGAGCATCAGCGGGTACTTCTTCGCCGGGTCGAAGCCCGGCGGCTTCATGATCCACCCTTGGATGCGCAATCCGTCCTTCGACTTGTACCACACCTCCTCGAGCGACGCGACCTGCTTGCCGTCGAGAATGTCGGCGTTCACCGACGTCAGCTGGGTCAGGGCTGCGGGCGCCTTGACCGAGAACTTCACCACGTCACCCGGCAGCGTCGGGGTCGATCGCACCGCGACCGCCGTCCCGTTGCGGATGTCCGAGACGCTCACCAGCTGCTGTCCCGTGGTGAGCTGCTTCACCTGCCCCGCCAGCGTCACCGAGTAGAGGTGCCGGCTCCCTTCGTTCTCCGCCGTGAAGTAGATCGCGCTTCCGTCCTCCGCCCAGGACAGGGATGCCGGGGAGCGGTCGAGCGCGGCCGTCAGCACGCGCGAATTCCCGCCGTCCGCATCCATGACGTAGAGCGCCGCGTCCTTCCACGTGGCATCGGTGGAATCGAAGCCGGTGTAGGCAATGCGCTTGCCGTCGGGTGACGGCGTGGGATTTCCATCGGGCCCCTTGCGGGTCGTCAGCGCGCGGATGGCGCCCGACTTGAGGTCGGCGGCGTAGATGTCCGACTCGCGCCAGGCATGCTCGGCCTTCGGCACGCGGTTGCTGGTGAACAGCAGCGTGCCGTTGTCGAGCCAGGTGGGGTTGCCGTGGTTCCAGTCGCCATTCGTCACCTGCCGCGGCGTGCCACCGGCGGCGTCGATGACGAACACGTGGCTCCACGCATCGTCGTTGAAGCCGACGCGGTCCTGCCGGTAGTCGAGCCGGGTCACGACCTTCGGGGCTTCCGTCCACTTGGCGCCCTTGGGCGCGGCGGGGAGCGGAGCACGCGCAAACGGGTCGTCACGCTTGCTCGGCACACTCATTGAAAAGGAGATCGACTTGCCGTCGGGTGACCACTCGATGTTGCTGGGCGACTCGGTGAGACGCGAGACCTGCGTCACCGCCCCTTCGGCGTCCATGTACCGCACGAAGATCTGCGATCCCGTGGGCTCGCCGCGGGCAACGTAGGCGATCCGCTTGCCGTCGGGACTCCAGCGCACACCGCTTCCGGTGACGAGGGCGCGGGGCTGCGAGCCGTCGGCGTTCATCATCCAGACCGACGACTCCCACTTGTCGTTGGTCTTGTCGATCCAGCGGCGAGCGAACAGGATGCGCGCGCCATCGGGCGACAACTGGGGCGCCTGGACCTCTTCCCAGTCTAGGTAATCCTGCAGTTGCAGCTTGGTCGGTCGATCCTGCGCGACCGCGAGCGACGGCAGAATGGCCGCGGCGAGCGCGGCGCGGCGAAGCAAGCGAATCATGACGATCTCCGGCTGGTGGGTCTCCGGAGAAGGTACTGCATCTGCCGCCTCGCGTCACGACTGTCGGCGGGCTTCCATTGTCGGCGGGCTTCCATTTGACAGCCGTCGAGGACCAGCGGTACACTCTCCCCATGGCGCCCGTTCGCACCCTGCTGATGGTCATCTTGCTCGGCGCACGAGTCGCCGCCGCGCAGGCCACCGTCGTCGGAACGGTAGATGACTCCCTCAACGTCGAGCCGAGTCGCCGGGCAGGCCCGCTGCGCGGCGCAACCGTCGTCCTCGCGGAGTTGGGACGCGAAAGCGTGGCAGACGCTCGCGGCATGTTCCGGTTCGAAGGCGTGCCGGCCGGCACCTACACGCTCTCGTTCTTCCACCCTCTCCTCGATTCGCTTGACCTCGCCGCGCCGCGGCGAAGCGTCGAGGTACCACCCGCCGGTCGCGTTTCCGTGCGCCTCGCCGTTCCGCGCGGCGCGTCGATCTACGCGCAACTTTGCGGCGCCACTCCTGGCGACACGCTCGGGGTGATCGTAGGGCGCGTGCGCGCCGCCGCTGACGGCGCCGCCGTGACTGGCGCTACCGTGACGACGACGTGGTCGGAGTTGACCGTGGGCGCCGGGCGCACACGCCAGCGCGCCTACCATACCACTGCCGTATCCGGTGACCGCGGCGTTTTTGTGCTCTGCCGCGTACCCACGGATATCGTGGCCGACATCACCGTCAGCGCGTCAGGCTTCACCGCAGGTCCGGTGCCCGTCAACGTCTCCGAAACTGGCGTGGGGCACGCCGACCTGCTGCTGCCGCGCGCCGCAGGCGATACTGGCACGGTACGTGGCATCGTCATCGACCAGCGCGGGACGCCGGCGGAAAATGCGCTCGTGAGCATTGCGGGCCTCGAGCGTCGCACGCGGTCGGCAGCCGACGGCCGCTTCGCACTCGTCAACGTGCCGGCCGGCACGCGCGCCCTCGAGGTGCGCCGCATCGGCACCGAACCGACCGTGCAGATTATTCACGTGATGAGCGACAGTACCCTCGGCGTCAACGTGACGCTCGGGCGTGGCGTGCAATTGCTCGCGGCGACAACGATCAGGACAGCATCGTCACGCGAGGCCTCCGGCTTCGCCCTGCGACGGCGGGGGGCGCTTGGTGAATACCTGACCGGCGACGAGATGCGTCGCCGTGGCTTCGTGCGGAGCAGCGAGTCCATGTTCCGTTTCAACGGACTCTCCGCTGCGCTCCAGCCACAGGGCGGCCAGTG
>ERZ1292630.3286-Hain-H41-02um-R3-3286-length-14333-cov-6_pt1 | contig 14333 bp, 14 predicted proteins | sample MGYA00564408_ERZ1292630 | MGnify/ENA primary metagenome ERZ1292630 (study PRJEB36523, sample SAMEA6512641) | groundwater metagenome | collected 2019-01-08 | study: AquaDiva: Metagenomics assemblies of 32 groundwater samples | reverse complement strand
GAAATACATAAAAAGATGGTGTGGTTAAATGGTGATGTTGAGGTGGCGCTTGAGTTGTTTAACTTGATGACACATCAGGGTATGACCAGGGTAATGACTTTAATGTATGCAGACAGAAATATCAATCCATTGGCAAAAGGCTTTGAATCCTTTGAGTTATACAAAACAAGAGTGAAAGAGGTTGTAGATCAGTAGTAATCTTAGGTTTGCTTTACTTGTCTGTCATCTGCCTGAATGTATGCTGCTTAAATAGCTTGCCAGGTTTTAGCTGATACACTTTCTGAACATAAACCCAATGCCGCGTGGGCAAACCGGCATATAACTGCTACTGCTGCGCGTTGCTATATCTTTCATGCAAGCGTAGTACGTATCTGCCACATATCCCTGCCAGACGCATTACCATCTGGCTAAGCAAATTACCATTTACGGCCGGTATACCATTCTGACCATGGTTCCCACTCTACATATTTTCCACCATCTGACAGCCAATATTGTTCACCCTCTCTCCATCTCGTACTTGATACAAAGTCTGTAGTTCTTTCCTGTGTCTGCTTTACCTTTGCATAAAAGTAGCAGTCTACCTGATGGAAGTTGATTTTCTTCTTGTCTGTTACCTCTGTAAGCTCAAGATCATCCATTGTGACAGAATTTGATGCTACTTTTTGTTCGTCAACAACGACTTCGTACGTCGTTACCTCTTTTACCCTTACAGTGACACCTTTAGGTTTTGGTTCTGGAATAACGATTGGGTTTTCATACGGCTCAAATGACTGATGATGGGTTTCCGATGGTTTTTTAATATAATCTTCAGCCTGTGCCTTAGTAAGTGCGCCAGTTGTAAAATTTAATACAACAAACACAAACAAAGCTGTCGTCGGGATTATCAATCTTTTGAAACTATTTGACATTATTTCACCTTCCTTTTACTAAATAAATACGTAGTCTTATAAACTTTTTAATATCACTTGATAATTAATTCTACATTAAAAATAATATTTGTCAATATACTGCATACTGTAAAAGATAAAGACCACTAAAATATCGTCTAATATCAGGAATGGATATGGACAGGTGACAAGAAGCAGGATACTAATGCGGCATGGGATGTGAATTTCAGCAGTGGCATGGCAAGCTGGAGCCCACTCAACGATCATGGATTCATCCGACCCGTACGTTTATCTAAAACAGGAAAGCCTTAACTAACCGCAACACCTTTTTCTGACGGTACGGTTACGGCGCTGCTCTTATACCAGTCCTGGTAATAATCTCCTGAATCGTATAATTTATGTAGATTTTCCAGTACCTGCTCAAATACCTGTATCCAGTCAGAACCAACCCTGAAGCCAAACATGGCGTTGCGCTTGCCGTGCCTTCTGCTGCCAATAGTTTGAAGTGATTTTCTAAATCTCATTCTCAGGTTGTCACCGGCATATAGATGATCATACATATATTGCATGCCGTCAATGAAATCCTCTAAAGTCATATCAACAAGTCTGTGAACCACATGCGCAGTATCATAATATTTCCAGTCTTCAGGAAAATTCTTACGGAAAATCCTCTTTTCAGCATCCAACCTGTGATAAAGCGCAGTCACCGGAAACGGACAGTTGATACCAAAAGTAAGAACATCAATGTTGTTTTCCAATACAAATTCTGTCATCCTTTTGAAAGAATCTTTATCATCTCCATCTGCTCCAAGGACTATTGATCCCCAGACAACAAGACCGTGATCGTGAATCTTCTGAATGCAGTCATAATAATTGTCAGCTCCAAGCCTTAAATTTGTCGTTTTATTCATCTTCTCCAGAACAACCTCATTTGTCGATTCTATTCCGCAAAGAAATCCAAAGTTTCCACTCTTAGCCATCAGATCAAGAGCTTCTGCATCCTGTGATATATTGAGCGCGGTAAATCCAAGCCAGTCCTTCTCGATGCCTCTTTCTATCATACCACGAAAGAGGGCTTTTGCCCTGTTGGCAGAGTTCTTACTATGACCATAAAAATTATCCTCCGCAAACATTAATCCCCTGTAATCAGTTGCCTCCATCTCATCCAAGACATCTTCGTATGGCCTCTCTCTGTACTTTTTTCCCTGAAAGGTTGGCACACTGCAGAAATCACAGTAATTTGGACAACCCTTTGTTGTAACAATAGAAGAAAACTTGTAATCATATTTCTTCTTCAAGAGTTCCCTATTGGGAAAGACATGCTTCATCTCTGATAAAGCCGGCAATCCGCCATTATAGACTTTTTTGAGTTTACCGTTTTCAAAATCCTTAATGACTTGAGGCCAGAGAGCTTCCGCTTCTCCAGTAAATATTGCATCCACATATTTAGACGCCTCGTCCGGCATTACGGATGCGTGGATCCCGCCCAGGATTACCTTCATACCTTTCTTCCTACAGGCCTCAGCTATCTTGTAAGCCCTTGCCACTTGATAGGTAACAGAAGTTAAACATACCAAATCCACAGGCTCAAATGTAATCTCACCACTTTCATCAATGGCCAGTTCCATGTTTTCGTCGATTACGTCAAACTCCCAATCTCCAGGTGTAAGTGCAGCAATATATGCCAGATTTAAAGGCATTTGAACTATGACGGTTATACTCTCCTCACCATGTCGCCCCGGGGGATGTGGATTGATAAGCATCATCTTTCTCATTTTTTATCCTCCTAATTATTTAAAATCATATTAGCTACTCTCCAGCCGGAAGATACAACCGCACATATCCCCGGTCCTGGATTTGTCCAATGCCCTGCCAGATAAAGATTTTTGAATGGCGTTGTATGCTGAAGTCTGTTTGACCATGTCTGGTCTACTGTTACAGCCCAACCATAAGCAGCGCCTTTTGAATTATTTGTATAGCGATGCAGAGTTTTTGGTGTAGCGGCGTCAATTACTTCAATGTGGTCCTGAATGTCTGGTATAAAATTCTCTATATAATTTATTGTATATCTTTTCATTTTATCTTTAAAAGCAACCCAGTCTTCTATATCGTCGTAACTATCATTTAAGGAAACAACAACAGAAATTATTTGTTTTTTATCAGGCGCCAGACTTGAATCTATATCAGTTGGAACGGATATATAAAACCAGCCATTTTTGGAAAAGCTTATGTTATTTGATGTATGGTAGAAACCTCTTTTCAGGCCTTTTAAGTCTATTTTATTATCAAGACCCAGGTATAGTAAAAAGAATGAAACACTTTCCTTCATGCTCTCGATCTTGCGAAGGTATGTCTCGTCAACGGTATTTCCTTCCATCAGACAGAAAAACGTTTGTCGGGGGTCAATGTTTGATACAAATATATCGGCAGCAATCTCTTCCCCTTTTTCCGTTGTAACTCCTTTTGTAATTCCACCATCTGTGGACAGACTCTCTGCTCTTGAAGATAGCATAATGTGGCCATTATAGTCAATAAATTTTTGAGTGATTGCGTCAGCGAAATTCTGTGTGCCGCCAACAGGGAAATAAGCCCCGTCTTTCAAATAATTTACCAGCATTTGACACATACCAATAGCCGAAACTTCATGAGGAGGTGAACCAATATATCCCCACTGTGCAGATAAGACCATCTTAAGCTGTTCATCAGTAAAAAAACTATCTAACATCTCTTTGTAAGTAATATCCTGGTATTTAACAAGCATCTTATGGCTTTCAGCGCTGAAAGTAGCTCTGTATAATCCAATAAATTCTTTAAAGAATAACGATAGATTTTCACTTTCAGATGGAAAACGTTTTTTCAGCAAATCCACATAATCGTCAATGTCGGCAGGTATATCTATGGAAAACGAAGGGAAATTTATGCTATCCATAGGATCAAGCTGCAAAAAATTAATTTTTATGTCAAGTTCCTTAAGGCACCTGCCAACTACACTCCATTTACCACACCCGCCAATATGATGAACTGCCGCATCGAAGATAAAACCTTTTCTCTTAAAAGAAGTACAATAACCACCGGGTATACTATGCTGTTCTATAATCAGCACTTTCCTTCCACTCTTTGCCAGAAAGGTTCCGCAGGTTAAACCGGCAATCCCGGCTCCCAGTACGATTACATCGTACTTAGATTTTATTTCGGATTTATCAAGGGAAAAGTTACGCATGGAAACAAACACTATGAAGTTATGAATATTTTGAGATGATTATTGATGAAATGTTGCCTGTATCAGAAAAGGAGTTTACAAGTACGTTTTTGACTTCTGATTCCCTGCTATTATTAGGCACACAATCCAGATTGCATTCTTCGTCTTTTTCCTGATAGTTTATCGTTGGAGGAATGATACCATTATTAATTGCTAATACACCGGCAACACACTGTAAGGCCCCTGACGCATCAAGGCATTCTCCTGTCATTGACTTTATAGCGCTCACAGGAACCTTCTCAGCGTGACCGCCAAAATAGTCTTTAATAATTTTGGCCTCCATTTTATCACCTGTCACACTGGAATTCGCACATGCAGATATATAAGAAATATCCTCAACATTAAGACCGGCATCTTTCATTGCCAGAGAAATACATCTTACACCCTGTTCAGTATCTAAATCGTCATGAGAAACCTTATTTGGATTAAAGGTACATCCATAACCTTTTATTTCAGCGTAGATATTTGCATTTCTTTCCATTGCGTCTTCGAGCCTCTCTATCACCACTAATGCAGACGCCTCACCAATTATAAATCCATTTCGTCTTTTATCAAATGGGGCAGAAATCTCAATACCATTATCCCTGCTCCCGGATAATATTCCTGATCTGTAAGCGCCCCAGAATATGTCAGCAGTCAATCCATGAACTCCACCAGACAATACTGCCTTTCCCCTTCCCAATCTTAGAAAGTCGGAAGCGTAAATAATTGCATCGAGCCCACTGGCAACTCCTGTAGATATAGTGGAGTTCAGACCTGTCGCTTTACAAAAAATAGAGGCCCTGCTAGCAGGCGCATTCAGGACAGTATTTGGAAAATCCATGGGGTTAACAAAGGTAGGCCCCTCCCGCAATCCTTCCAGATCGAACGAACTGATACTGCCTATACTGCCATACGTAGAGCCTACTACAATTCCCAATTCTTCCTCACTATAAACGTCATGTGTAATCCCGGCATCATCCATTACCAGTTTTGCCGCAGATGATACCAGTAACGATGTCCTGTCTATGTGGCGAATACCCTTTTTGCCTAAAAACTCCCTTGCATCAAAGTCTGATACTTCACCCGCTTTCTTACTTTTATATTTAGAGACATCAAAAAGCGTAATCTCCTTTATTCCGGAAACACCATTTGTCAGATTACGCCAGAACTCAGCCTTATTTACACCGATTGGTGATATTATACTTATTCCGGTTATTACCAGGCGACTATTCATAATATTTTTAACCCGTAAACTTTTTTAATATAAGACTGCTATTGTTGCCACCAAAGGCATATGCATTATTCATGGCAATATCGACTTGCATTTCGCGTTTTACATTTGGGACAAAATCCAGATCACACTCCGGATCTTTAGTTTCATAGTTTATGGTTGGAGGAACAACACTTTCTTTAATGGCTAATGCACATGCAATCGCTTCTATGGCGCTTGCGGCCCCCATTGTATGGCCAATCATTGATTTTATAGAGCTTATAGCCAGGTTTTTTGAATGCTTACCAAAGACCTTCTTTATAGATATCGTCTCAGCTTTGTCATTAGCAAAAGTTCCCGTACCGTGCGCACTCACATACTGCACATCCTCGGGTTTAATTTTGGCGCTTTTAAGGGCTTTTTCCATTGCTGATGTAACACCATCTCCCTCCGGGTGTGGAATAGTTATATGATAACCATCACAACTCAGGCCGTAACCTAAAATTTCGGCATATATATTTGCGTTCCTGGCCAATGCATCTTCCAGGGATTCCAATACCAGCATTCCGGCGCCTTCGCCGACTAACAGTCCCTTTCTATTCTTGTCAAAAGGTTGACAAATTTCAGGCGCAATAGCATTAAGTCTGCTAAAACCGACAAAAGCTACTTTAGAAAACGGATCAGAACCACCTGCCAGCATTAAATCTGCTCTGCCCAATTTGATCAGGTCACATGCATAACCAATAGCGTAGTTTCCTGCAGCACATGCGGTAGGAATTATTGTACTCGGCCCCTTAAAGCCAAATTCAATAGATATGTTGGATGGCATATTAACACAGGGATGCTTTAGAAACAGGTCCGGGTCTACACTCTCTTCTCCCTTTTCATATCTTAAATAGTTCACCTTTTCCAGAATCTGAATTTCACCGGCAGTTGTTCCGATTGAAACTCCCGCCCTTTCAGGGTCAATATTATCTAAACCAATCTTAGAGTCTTCGATGGCAAGTTTTGCTGCTGCAATGGCAAATTGTGAACCTTTGCCGACTTCCCGTCCTGAACCATTACTGATATAATCTTCATACTTGAAGTCTTTAACTTCGCAGCCTCTATGTACCTTAAATGCAGAGGTGTCAAACGCCTTGACCTCAGACACACCGGATGTCCCAGAAATTAATGCATCCCAGAATACATCTTTCTGGCACCCTATAGGAGAAATTACACCAACACCGGTAATTACAATTCTTTTATCCATGCTTACTTACTCTGTGCAGATACTAATGGTTTTCAACCTGTTAAAGACTCTTTTTCAGCAATGCCAAAGCTCAAGGTAGCTTTAGTTACAATTTTCTCTCCCACTTTAGCTATCCCCTTAACTATTGCCGCACTGGAAATTATTTTCTCAGTATTAATTTCTAAAACAAGCTGGTCTCCTGGAAAAACAGGCTTTGTAAAACGGACATTCGCTGAAGCCAGTAAAAAAACTTTGCCCTTATCCTTCTCAGTATCAAAGCTCTTTTTAAAAAGGATGATCGCGGCTTGTGCCAGAGCTTCTACAATTAAAACCCCCGGCATTATGGCAAAATCAGGGAAGTGTCCAGCGAAGAAAGGCTCATTGCCAGAAATGTTTTTTAAACAAACAATTCTGCTTTCTTTTTGAAGCTCAATAACTTTGTCAATAAATAAGAAGGGATATTTTTGCGGAACCAACTTTCTTACTTCCTCAAAGCTTAACATTTATAACAACCTTTCATCTTAATTGTTATAGCCTGACCACTTCCACGATTTGTGGGACAGGCATCGATGAAGAAGTATTATACACTATTTTTTTTCATTTTCCTCAAGGGTAGATCTTGTCATTTCAATGGTGGCATTCAGTGACGTAATATCTACGAGTTTTTCTTCAGGTATCTGAACCTTAAATTTCTTCTCTATAAGGGCAAGGATTTCCAATGCCAATAAGGAATCTATCTCCAAATCCTTAAAAAAATCGGCATCTCTTTTCTCCCATATTTCATTCTCGTCCAGCTCTGTTACTTCGGCCACAATTGCAGTAATATCTTTTTCTAAGTTCTTAACAGACAATATCTTACCTCCTTAAAAAGCAACCAGAAATCTAACTTATATAAACACATCAAACATAATTCAGCAAAAAGGGTATCAATAGGTTGTTCTTTACAAAAATTGCTGATTTACAACAATATGTATGAAATTTGATTATGATTAAAGAAATTTATTGGAAAAGGAAAAATAACAAACTTATATCAATATGTCAATAACAATCTTAAGACAATTTGGAATGTGTCTGGACATGAATGACTCCTTTTATTAAAAACATTTACCCTTTCCAAACAGAGGACAAATAAACCTATTTTAGAGGTGATAAAACACATATCTTTGCAGTTCTTGTACGGATGAGTTTGGCAACACGAGGTCGCTTCGTCTGTTAGCCAAACCAATGACTTCGATTTAATACTCCCTTGGAATATAATTAGTATGTTTTTGCATAAAAATGCTTGACAACTACATTTTGTATGTTAGAATTCTCGCTGTTATATATATGTCACAAAGAACACATATTATAAAAGGTCAGAATGCGTAGTATTGCGTTCATAAATCAAAAGGGTGGAGTAGGAAAAACAACCTCTACTGCAAATGTCGGGGCATGCCTGGCTACGCTTGGCAAAAAAGTGCTATTGATTGATCTCGACCCGCAAGCTAACCTGAGCATACATCTTGGTATAAACGTTCATGGTAAAGATTTGTCCGTTTATCAAATGATATGCGGTAAGAGGAAAGTTGCTGAGGTATTAACAGAGACAGCAGTGAATGGCCTGGAGATTATCCCATCTGATATAGACCTTGCAAGCGCAGAGATAGAACTTGTTAACACAGTAGGGCGTGAAACAATCGTCAAATTTTACCTTGAGGAGTTGCCAAGTGAATATGATTATATTCTAATTGATTGTCCACCTTCTTTAGGTCTTCTTACTTTGAATGCGCTTACTGTAGCCAACGAAATATTTATCCCTTTGCAAACCGAGTTTTTTGCCTTGCAGGGTGTAAGCAAGTTAGTACAAACATTCGAAATTATAAAGAAGCGTCTGAATAGCTCATTGGAGATTACCGGGATAATACCATGCATGTATGATAGCAGGACAAAGTTGGGAAATGCAGTGCTTGATAAGATCAAGGAATATTTTGAAGACAAGGTATTTACTACTAACATTAGAAAAAATATTAAGCTTTCAGAATCACCCAGCCATGGCATGCCAATTATAACATACGCTCCGGATTCTAATGGGGCAAAAGATTATTTGGCATTAACTAAAGAAGTAATTGCTCAAGAGAAAATGATGATCAGCGAAACTATAACAAAACAGACAGCAGAGATTAAAGAGCACGCCATGCAGTAATGCAACTTCAACTCCTGGATTAGAAAAGCCCAACCTTTACTTGTCGGTTTATAGATTATAAAACTTCAGTGTTGTTTGTTATTAAAGGGAGGATTTATGCAAAAGAAAAATGCACTTGGGATGGATCCCCTTAGCTGGCTAAAGGGAAAGAGCAAGAAAGAAAACCCGACGGGTGATATTAGTGATCAGGAAGAGCAGGTAGATAATCCATCAAAGCGAAATAATGAATCAAATATAGAAAGCAATATACAAGAAGAATTTGCTTTTGAACCGGGTGTCGTAACAGATGAACACCAAGATGATGAATTACATATAAAGAATAAAATACAGTAAGATAGAGTCTATGAACCCAGTGACGTAACAGAGAGGCATAGAAAGGCTATTTTAGGCGAGAAGGCATATGATTATCATTTTAAGACGTCTCATGAAACAACGCAAAAAGAGAGTCCTGCTACTGCCTTTGTAATTGTTTACACTATTTTATTGCTGATTCTAGGTTTCATAGTCTATAGAGATCTGGCAAAACAAATTGATAAACTGGACACAAAGCTGGAAAGTATAGAAAAACAAGTTGATGCGGGTTTTATAAACTACGAGGGTACAAAAGATGTATGGTAATCTTTAAATGATAAGCTTAGCGAATATACTTACTGCTCGCTATGATTTTCCATAATAGCATGTTCAACTTTAAATGTTCTCTTCCGCCCGTTATCCAGTAATAATATCAACTCCCCACTATTAGAAATACCTAAGAAATTTCCTGAATATTCTTTCTTAGCTTTGCGAATATAGACTCTTCCTCCAATATTCATGCAGAATTCCTGCCATTTCTCCACAATATGTTCAAAACGCTCATCCTTTAAGATTAAGTACCATGAATCCAGGTTCTGCAACAGTTCTCTGGCGAATCTGGTGCGGTCTATATATCTTTCTTTTTCAATGATAAGAGACGTTGCGGGTTTATCGATATGTATAGGAAGTTCCTGCCTTTTTAGATTGACATTAATACCAATTCCGACGACATAGCTTACAGAGTTACCGGTATGATTTTGTGTTTCTACAATAATACCGCCTAATTTCTTTTTATTAATTACGATGTCATTAGGCCAATCTATTTCAACTGGCAATTGTAACATATCACGAATAGTCTTTACGATTGCAACTGCCGTAAAACCCGTTAAAAGATAAGATTCTTTTGGCAAGATTACTGGTTTTAAAACAATAGTTAATAACAAACCTTTGCCCTTCGGACAAAACCACTCTCTTCCTGATCTTCCCCTTCCCTTCGTTTGCTCCTCAACAAAGATTGTTGTACCTTCTACCGCACCGTTTTTGAGCATCTCCTTTGCAATGTCCATCGTTGAAGTGGCACGTTCAAGCGTGATAATTTCCCGGCCTATTATTTTTGTACGCAGGTTCTTCTTTATTTTGTCAGTGTGTAAACAATCTGGTTTCATGTATTTTGCGGAATGAATTTTGTTGAGACTTTGGAGGTTTTCCCTTACCTACTGAGAACTTACAACAACACTCACTTGTGAGGTTCAATGATCACTTTAATAGACTTTTTGGCATCAGCGACGAGTTTAAAGCCGCGCTCGGTTTCCGCCAGTCCTAAACGATGAGTAATCATCTCCTGTACTGGAACACGACGAGAACTAATTAAATTTATCGCCACCTCAATATCAAAAGGGCTGGCACCGTATGTGGGCATTAAGGTTATACAATCACGCCAGAAATCATTGAACGGGACAGGAAGTTCAACATCAGGACCTCCGGGAGCAAAGAACAGGGCAGTACCCCCACGGTCAACAGATTTAAGCGCTGTTTTTAAGGCAGAAACGGCTCCGGTAGTAACAATCACACGATCAGCAAGTCTGTTATCATTTAATCTGAGCAGGCGTGAAGGAAGATCGTCATGAGCAGATATAACAGAATCAGCGCCAAACTTTCCTGCCATGTCCATGCGATATTTACTTATGTCTGTAGCAATTATCCTTCCAGCCCCGGATGCCCGGGCAAGTAATATGTGGAGAAGCCCCGAAATACCGCTGCCAATAACAACTACGGTCTGTCCGGGTTCTATACGTGCTAATCTCTGCCCGCGAACCACACAGGCTAGTGGTTCGATTAATGTGCCGTCTTCCAGCGACATATTATCAGGGAGTACAAATACCCCCCTGTCTACATTGATCTCCGGTACTCGTACATATTCAGCAAAACCGCCGGGATCAAAATTCGTGCTACGCAAGGTATCACAAACAGTATGATTACCGTTTAAACAATAATGACATGTATTACAGGGCACATGATGAGACACGAATACCCTGTCGCCTTTTTTGAATCGCTTGACACCCTCTCCCGTTTCCACAATTTCACCGGTTACCTCATGGCCAAGTACAAGCGGCGCCTTGTGGATACGATACCACTCCATTACATCGCTGCCGCAGATACCGCAGGCCAATGATTTTAATAATACCTCACCTGGCCCTATCTGTGGAGTCGGCATTTCCTCCACTCTTATGTCATGATTGTTGTAATACATTGCTACGCGCATTTTTCAATTTACACACTACCACATTTGTTATGACACGCCCCGTTACTACCGGCAACTATCCACCCTTTGTCTCATTGAATATATCGTTGGCCTCATTGGCAGTTGCGTTTTTGTGGATAATGGCATGCAGGGCCTTGGCCATGGCAACAGGGTGCTTATGCTGCCAGATATTCCTTCCCAGATTCACTCCTATGGCTCCCTTTTGCATACCATCATGAACAAACTCAAACACCGGCAGCTCTGTATCAAACTTTGGCCCGCCTGCTATTACTATGGGGACAGGACAACCCTCCGTAACCTTATCAAAATCTTCACACCAATAGGTTTTTACCACCTTGGCGCCCAGTTCTGCAGCGATACGGCAGCACAATGATAAATACCTGGCGTCCCTTTTTTCCAGTTCCTTTCCAACAGCCGTAACCGCCATTACGGGAATGCCGTACTCTTCACAATCATCAACAAGTTTTCCAAGATTGAGTAGTGTCTGTCTCTCATAATCACTGCCTATAAAGATTGACAGTCCCACTGCTGCAACATTGAGTCTGAGGGCATCCTTTATGGAAGTGGTGAGCCCTTCGTTTGCAAGGTCTCCTCCAACCACGCTGGTACCGCCTGATACTCTAAGGATAATGGGTTTACTATCGTCCGGATTTATGGCGGCTCGCAATACGCCCCTTGTGACAAAGAGTGCATCACAATACTCAATAATCGGTTTGATCGTCTCGCCGGGTTTTTCCAGCTTGCTTGTGGGACCCAGGAAATATCCATGGTCTATCGGCATAAACATGCATTTACCGTCAGACCCCATCAATGATGCTAATCGGTTTTTCATTCCCCAATCCATTTACTACACCTCCTATTTTTAACTGTTATGTTATTTATCTCTGCAATTCAGCTCAAAATTTCATCACGTTTCAAGCAGGTTCGCCAGGTCTGATTACTAAATAATCTTTATTTATTAGCCAGTGATGAAATTCATAAGTTGTATGTATGCATTCATTTTTGCAAATTGACCTTATTCTTTCGTATTCTTCCGAACCTTCCTCCTGGGCATCAAGATCAAGTTGCACCGGGCACTTAATATCCTTACAATATTCTCTGCGTTTATAATCAATATATCCTTCGATTGACATCAGCTTTTCCTCATTTATCAGATAATGAAATACAATGAAAATGTTGTATTGGGCAGTATTTACGTTAAATTAAAATTTCACGGCAAATATCCCCGACCCCATTACAATTGGAGGAATCATAGAAGATTCAATTTATTATGTCAACGGAAAATCCCTCGTAAGCAAAAAAGACAAAAGCCCTGTCCATCTTATTTACAAATATTCTGAAGATCGTTTTAAAAAAGCTAAAATCCTTGGTAATACCTTCAGGGTTGGAATTTCACAATCTCCTTTTAAGACCATAAATGGAAGTGTCGAGATCATCGCCCCCCGGTAAGAAAGTAATTGAGAGGGATGATTCAATTGGCACTCGCGACCCATACGGAATCTTTATCAAAGAAGAAAAAGGAGAAGATTCAGAGAACTAAAACTTCTGAGAATAATATCTTTCATCTCATTATAATTAAACACATCTATCTGTGTGAATCTGCAACCAGACTAAAAAATCTGTTCCTTTCTTTTCTTCCTTCCGGCGGCAGACCTTGAGGAGTCTGACACTTTCTTAAAGGTTCGTCACATTGCCCGCACACCGGAAAAGGCATAAAGTCTTTTAAGACCTTCCTTTTCCTTTCGGCAATAACAGAAACATCATCATTTGCCAGACTACCGATTCGGGTAGCGCCGGTCAGGTCATGGCAGCATGCCAGCACCTCCCCTTCCCATGTAACGAAAGTATGAAACTGAAAGAGGCTGCATATTCCGGATTCGAGTCCAAAGGATTGTAGTTCATATATTCCCGGCGCCCTTAGATTTCCACCCCGTCCGTGACATACCGTCATACTGGAGCCTACACCCCTCTCCTTCCAGAAACTGACATATTCTTCCAGTTCTCCAGTGTTGATGTCAGTAATTATACCCGTTACCCTTAAACCAACTTTTCCTCTGACAATATCTATTAATTCAAAAGTCCGCTTTAACGCATTATCATAAGACACCTTTGGACATAACCTTTCAAAGACCTCTCTTCGTATGCTCGGAAAGGATAGTGTAATGGAATTTGGCCGGGCCTCAACAAGCTTTTGAGAAATATCTTTATTTAATGATTCAGGATTTATTACTATTCCCATATCACCACCTTTCCTGCGGATGTCGTAAATCCACTCAAATACATTCGGATGTGATAGCGGATCGCCCATGCCGGAGAATGTAATAAGGCTTCCTTCACTGACGAGTTTCTCCGAGACTGCCTTGAATACATCTTCAGACATCACACCTTTCGGCCTGGTTATGGCGTCACGGGGACATATGAGACAATCACTATTGCACTTGTTTGTAAGCTCCACGTCTACGGATACAAACGCCCAGTCAGACGGCATCTTGCTTCTCCTTTCTGACCGCCTCGAGCCACGCAGTACCAAAGCGTTTGTCCGGTTCCAGATAATGGCCTTCGCTCCACTCGTTCCATGACGCAATGAAGGAGAGTTGAGGTTTGTTGAATTTTCTTGTATAACTGATTGCCCGGCCAAGAAATTCTGAAAAGAGTGCGGGATCCTCATTCACCACAACAGGCCACCAGGGGTAACGCTCTTGTTTATGATAACCTTTTACGGCAGCCCGCGGTGTGGCGTCCCATCCTGGAGATACGGATGGAAAGTAAGTAATCCCTGACTTATCAGCAAAACCCGCCCATTCTCTGCTTCGCTTTCTGGCCAGTTTACCATAATCCTGTTGATACTCGCCTTTCCAGTCAGGGAGCCAGACGTAGTGGCTTATGCTGTCAAACCCGGACCTCTTGAACTCAGCAATCATAGCAGGCGCCGGATTAATTGCCATAATATGAAGACCGGAATATCCTTTCTTAATAAGATAGTCTTTAGCTTTGTAGATTGCCAGTGACGCCAGACCCGGCCCTAACT
>ERZ1292630.3284-Hain-H41-02um-R3-3284-length-14339-cov-8_pt1 | contig 14339 bp, 6 predicted proteins | sample MGYA00564408_ERZ1292630 | MGnify/ENA primary metagenome ERZ1292630 (study PRJEB36523, sample SAMEA6512641) | groundwater metagenome | collected 2019-01-08 | study: AquaDiva: Metagenomics assemblies of 32 groundwater samples | reverse complement strand
TTTCGTGATCTTTTTTTTGAGGAGGGGGTTTTTTAGTGCGCCCGATCAATCCCGCACATCGTTTTTTCTTGAAAATACATTTTTTTCAGACTTCTCCGGAAAGGTCCGAAAAAAGCCAACCCCTACTTAACCTTTTGCATCGCGAGATGGCTTCCGCGGCGGCTGATGCATCCAATACTTCCAAGTATATGGGAAGGGTCCATGAAAGTTAGGGAGTTGGAGGCGCCACGCGCAACACCCGCCATGAGTTAACTTTTGCAATGGACCCTGTCGTCATACCGTTGCAGCGCGGAGCGCGATCACGCTGGAGAGGTTCGACTTGCGAAGGATTTTCAAATCAAATCGTGTAACGGCGCTCCTGCCCAAAGGTTGGGGGGGGGAGGGGGCCAGGACACTTTGGTCACGTACGGTGCCTGTTCACGTGTATTGGTGCGCGAGAGCGCCTACTCGTTACCATTGTTGTAGTGCTCCTCACCCCGGTAGAGGCCCTTCACACCTTCTCCAACGTTGACCAAAACAAAAAAATCTTGCCCCGAAAAACCAAGATTTTGCACCAACCCCCATCGCGCCACCAAGGGTGAGGTCTCGTAGTATCGCTCGTTAATTCACCCCAGAGACTATGTGACCTATGCCTGTGATCAGAGGACCAAACAATCTTATGTAACGCCCGCGCCCCCACCGTACGATCGCGATGCGTCAAAAAATCACGCCGCACGATGGGGACCTAGCGTGCGGGTTGGAAGCAATGCTCGGTCACGCCAAACGAGATGTCGCACTGCGACCCCACGCGTCGCCGACGATGTCGACAAGGACAACGGTGACGGGACGACGCGTCACGCGTACAATACATTGTTGGCATCGGCTTCCGTCCTTACTGTATCTGCGCTACGGGAGGAGGTGGCAAGCCACGCAACAACCGTTCCCTAGGGACCATGCTCATGGGGCGCACGAGATGTATGGCTCAGAGATTGATGTTCGGCGGAGGCTTTGAGTCGCGCACCCCGGGCACGACACGAGTTAGAGTGGCAGACGACAAAAAACATAGCGGAGAGGGGGGCTAACCGTAGCAACGCTTGCCGATTCATACGCCCCTCGCGTTCTTTGCGTTGACCAACGAAGTGAAGTTTAACAGTAGAACCGGCTGGCGCAGCTCACTGTGCCGATTTTGGTGATCGAACCAGGAAGCATTTGTCTTTCCCCCTCCATCAGCCGACGGCAGTATCACGGCTGACCCCAAAAAAAAAATCGGACGAGTTGTTTTTCGAACCCGCGATCGCAGAAGGAGAAGTGTTAGAAGGGGGATAATGAAGCGACGTCGGGCTCAAGAGGGGGGGGATGGCACGGAGTCAGCGGGGATGGCTCGTCCGTCGCACCCGTCGTGTTTGTTTGCGGATGCTCTGTTGCGGACGGTCGATGGCTGCGATCGTGGCGAGCCCCATCATCCGCTTGCGGATCGAATATTGCGTCGTGTCGCACGCGATGTGGCTGCCGAGCTGGTGGCCATGAATCAAATGCAACCGTCTGTGCCGGAAGCCGTCCGCCCTGACACGGCACGTCTGCCTTCATCGGTCGCGACTTCTCGGTTTGCCCGTTGTGTTGGCTACGATGTGGCAGCCTTGACGTGGACAAGGGCGTTGGGGCACCGCAATACGCGTCGCCCCACCGCACACGTCCCCAGCAACACCGGGTTACGCGACGGCGACGTATCAGTGACGTCCCAGACCATGGAGGAGAATGGTCGCCTATCGCTGCTTTCTCAGCCGGTGAAGACGCTCCTGAAGGAGGCGATGGTCAGCGAGTTTTTTGCTCAATCGGTCGTGCCCGACGGCGTCATGGACAGCACTTCAATGGCAGAATTTTGGTTTCCAGCGTTTCTTCAGACGTTTGGCGATCTTTTTCGAGAGACACTGCGATTTTTCTTGAGCGCTGCTTTCACCGATCCACCTGCCTTCAGCCTCAACACCCTAGAGGTCTCGTCGATCATTGACGCACTGAGGCGACACGGTGGCATCAGCATCGCTGGTAGTTTACGCACCGCTATTGCGCTCCGCGCCCGGCGGCGTGGGGATGACGCCGATTGGATCGAACATGAAACAAGTAGCGATAGCGAATCACAATGGGGAATTCCGGTGCGTCCGGAAGCCGACGGGAAAAAGCCACCCACGACGAACGACGACCGACACCCAAGCACCGTTTTTTCGCTCTGGACGACCGACGAAACGGCAGTTGGTGCCGACGCTGAAGCAGCCGTCTCGCATTCCAACATGCCCGGCGGCCGGAGAGCAACGACTGTCAATGGCGAACCTCAACCTTCTTCTTCCAGCGATATCGAAATGAACGATGGCTCCTTGTGCGACATGGAAAGGCAGCTTGCGCGGCTCATCGGCCAGAGGCCATGTCATGCAATGTTCGCCCGTTGGGCTCTCAACCGCATGCGATCCCAGCTGTTGCGTTGTGGTGGAGATGGTGCAGCCGACTCACAGATGAACATCAGTGGCAACAGCGACGTAGCGACGACGCCCCCTCCAGCACCATCCGCGCAGCGCGTCTTGGCCGCAGTGTGGTATGTCACCAATTGGACTGGTGCCTTGGACCACGTAGCCGCGGCAAATCTTCTGCCACATGCGAGTTCGACACCGCCCCATGCCGACTTCCCAGGTGCCTTGTTGTCTCATTTCTGGACGGTGGCCGTTGAGGCGTCCCTACCTGGATCATGGCTGTTCCCATTGTCGACGTCAATGAGCTTTGCTCGGCTGCGGCACGAAGAACAGGACCGCTGGTTGAGGCTGCAAGCGACGCTTGCTCCCAGCCTTATTGGCGTCGTTGGAATTGACTCCGCCGGGGCAGCAGTTTCCCTTCCCGGTGATGATACCGACGCTAACAGTGGCGGTTGGTTGGCCGCCATCGTCGACTTGCTTCACAGCGACCGGCGGCGCTTCAAGTCCCGCATGCTGTCGCTTGCCGACGTCCTTACAGATCTGGTCAACCGCAGCAACAACGACGATGCGACCACTGCCGTGCAGTTGAAAAATCGACCACGGTGGTTCTTCTTGCCGAAAGTCTTCTTCCTCTGCAGGGAACTCGATCGCAGTCGACTCGGCCGGAATGGCGGACTCGGGGGAGCCGATGATCGTGAAGAGCGTGTGATCGAACGACGCCAACTATTTCGTCGGAAATTGATAGAAATGATGCTACCCACCGCCACTAGGGAGGGGCATCCTTGTCAGGATGACAGGGCACCTCCCAGCAGCGCGACGACGACGATGACGCGGAAACGGGACTGTCCCAATGTCAATAGCGATGTGGGGTCCACGATGACGCTTCCTCCTTCTCACACCCTAGCGGTCGCGACCGCGTCTCACCCATCCACGTGGACTCTCTACATGTGGGCCCTACGTGCCGATGCTCAACGGCGGTGCCGACTCGCCTCGACGAGGTTGACGCTCGTGTATGGCCGCAGCGCGCGCGACTGCCGCCACGAGTTCATCACGTCGAGACTGTCGTATCGGTGGTTGCAACTGTCTGCCATCGTGGGACACCTCGTCTCAACGCCCGGCGGTGCCGCCCTGAGAGACTGGTTCACCAAGGTCACTCCGGAGGGGTCGAACGATGCGGGCGCCGTGGTCAAGGCGCTCGAAAGTGACTCCGTCGTAGTGGCTCTGTTGCGCGCGTTGCTGCCACCACCACCGGCCACCGCGGCGGATGCACTATTCAGTCATCTCTCCACGACGACGTGTGCGGAAACGTCACTTCGTCGCGGATTGCTCAGACCCGTCGTGCTGCTCGTCGCACTGAGCGAGCAACAAAGAGACGACGCGGCCGTTGTTGACTCGGCGCTGCGTCTCGCGGTCACGGCGGTGCACGCAGCGGCCGATGGGATTCTGTTGTCGGGGAACGACTTAAAGGCCGCGACGGCCGCGGAAATGGCGCAGGCGGACGTCTTGCGCGACGCCTTTCTGCCGTCGCAAGCGAATGGATTCACGCCGTGGATCGCGGAGAGATTGGAGTCTCGGAGCGCATCGGCACTGACTCGGTCGATCTCACAAATTGAAGCCGTGGTTTCTTCGATTTGGGAGGTCTCAATTGAGGCTAGCAACTCGTTGACCGTCAATGGTGGCGACAACAACAACGCGCAGCGGAAGCCGCTCTCCGAAGCGACGATGCTCACCTTGGTGAGAAATTTTTTTGGCTGCTTTGAACACGACGACGGCACTGTCTCGACGATGGCGATGCGTCTATTTCTTGAATATCTTTGTGAACTTTTTTACGATTTCACGTATGTCCACAGCGGAAAGTCCATGGAAAGGGTCACCCTGGACGATGTGGAGGCTCTGCGCGCCGTGCTGCTCTCGACACACGAATGTGCTGAGGCGGAGATGAAGTGGCGTGACACGGCGGCAGCAACATACCCTTTTGCAACATCATTTGCAGACCGGGTCGTGAATCACGACGCCCGGAAGCCACCCGACGACAACGACGATGTGGGACGCGACCCCGGCGGCAGGAGAGTGCCCGTTAGCCTTGTCGCGTATTGTGCGCGGGTCGCTCGGCAGCGGTACTACCTTATTGAGATGGATGACGCCGCCCGCTCCTCACCGGCGTACAATCAAGACCCGTCATCGACGATGGCTTCTTCGCCACCGACGCTGGCGGATTTCGACGTCATTGTCGCATCGCCGAATCGTGCCCATCGGAAGAGTGCCGACGATCCTCATCCTCAAACTTTTGGTCGCCGGGGAGCAGCTGCTGGACAACACCGTGCCGGTGGGCCTTCGGCAACGTCGCCGCCGTTCGATACCTCCCTGGGGGGCACGCTGCTTGCGATGCTACGAATGCTGATGGACATTCGGCCAGCGGCGGCGGCGGGGCACTCCGTCCACACATCGAAACAACGAAGGGATCAGCGGAGCCGACTCACCACCGCGGCGTGCATTTTCACCCATGCGTTCAGCGGAGGTGGTGAGGCACAACGCCGTGGCGCCAACCACCATCGTCGCAGCGGCCGCGGCGGCAATGGTGGTGATCAGGATGGCGACAAGATCGCAGCATCCAATTGCTGCAGCGAGACGGCGGCCCACGAGGCGAGGAGCGATGCAGAAGCGGCGGTTGTAGAGGCGCCGGGCATCGCTTTGCCGTTAGGCGCGCTGCGTCGTGCAATCGTGGCCGTGCTTCAGCTGGACCAGGCTCTTCTTGCGGCGGCCACCGCTCCGCTAGACGACGATGGCAATGACGACGATGGCAATGCGGAGTCGCCTCACAACAACGTGGAAGCCGCCGCTGTGTCCACGCGCCAACGTAGGCGCATGGAACGAGCCAGATTCGCCGCGTCGTTGGAGGAGGCGAGGCGTGTTGCGCTGCGCAACGTACGTGAGTGTGTCATGGGGCACAGCCAGCTTGCTCGCAATGGACGTCTGAAAGTTCACAGCAAGTGCTCCAAGATCGGCTCAGGATCACAACAGCAACTGGAACCATCGACTGTGTGTTTGACAACGTTTGCGGACTGTTCAGTGCCGAAAAGTGCAGTAGCAGGCGGGGGCAGCGGCCGTAGTCTGACTGAACTCGTCGTGGATGAATTTCACCGTTTGGGGCAACCGCTGGTCGCGTTGACGGGACGCTTCGACGGCCGAAGTGTCGTCGCGACCGCCGCCGTGGCATCACATCTGGAACACGATGACATCAGCCGGCTTGACGTGGATGGCCTTTTTCAAGTCGCACATCGCTTGTTGCTGACGCCAAAAACGAACCTCAACTCGCCGTTTTTGGGCCGGCGAACCGTCGGGATAGGGAGCCAGCGTCCTCGATTTCAAATTGACCGCTCGTCGTCCACTCTCACGGATGAAGAATTGCTGGAAGAGGAATACCTCGACGATGATTTCGGTGTCATCGACGAGGCCACCTTGGGTCATCAGACAGCCCTCTCTTCGGAAGCGGATGTGGTAGACGTTTCGGCGCACGACCCGAGGTCTGGAGGCACCCTATCGAACGCCGAGGTGGTGGTCGCTGCGCGTTACGAACTGGAAAAATTAATCGTCGATGCGGTCATCGCGCTATTTTCTCACGCTTGTGACTCACACGGCCCCGAGATTCTTCTGTGGCTCGGCGCGGTGGATCCACTTTGGTGGACTCACGGTGACCTTCGCGACGAACTTGTGGTCGGGATGTGCCGCGCGGCTCGACCCCCGTTTAGCGTTGATTTCGATCGCGCATTGGTTGCTTTCCGTTCCGTTTGGGACGATCACGTCACTGGGACCGCCTTCAGTGCCGATTGGCGCTTGTGGTTCATCAATCGGTCGGATCGCGGGGGCTCCTCCTCCTAGTCCCGCCGCCCCGAGATGATGATGTCCCTCCTCCTCCTCCTCCTCCGCCTCATTTCTCGCTGACACGATTCGCCGCTTTTGGCGCTGTTGGCGTCCATCCCATTTTATTCTCGTTGTTTTTTCGTGACAGTAACGCGCCCGCGGTGAATAAGCCGACGATGACGGCAACGACCACGTCAGCAATGGAGGTGTCGGCGTCGTCAGGTTTGACCCAAATCACGGTCACGCAAGGGTCTCTTTTGGTCTTTGCCGACGATGTGGCTCGCGCATACATTGATCATATCGTGTCGACCCGCTCCCTGCGTCAACGGTCCTACGAGTCGGTCGCCTCCTCGAGAACAGCAAGAAGCTCTGCGGCTGCGTCGCGGCGTAAGGAAGGGAAGCGCGGTCGTGGCAAACGAGACGACGGACCTGGTGGCCAGCCGATTGACGGAGAGAGCGACGAGCGCAGCGTTGACGTTCTCGGGACTGAGTGGTTCGGTTCTCATGTTCTGACTGCTGGTGGGGTCGTACCCGCTGGCGGTGATCTCGGACCCCGCCACATCTTCATCACGGCAGATCACGTTTCGTCTATCAAAGTGGAACTCGGACAGCTCATGAACGCGTATGCCTCCTCGGCAACGAAACGCCGAATTGTCGATCCAACTGAAAGGAAGAAAATTCCCGAAAGTCGTGTCGATCCGGAGCGACGACGTCGAGCGGATGCGGTCGACGGTGACGACTCTGGAAGCGAATCGTCTGACGACGGCGATGCAACCAACTATGGGAGCGTCTCTCCGGAATCCATATCCTCGAGCGACTCTGATTGAGACCCCCCTCCACGCGAAAGTTTTGGCCGAATTGGTCGATATCAGATCGTCGTCAAAGACGCTCGGCTGGGACAGCAGATGGGTAAATGAACGAATCTCCTCTTCATTGAAAGAAAGCCCTCACAACACGATTTGCGCCTCCTCGATTTTTGAATTCAATACCGGAGAGCCAGCACATGGCATCGACGTGGCCCGAGTATCAAGACGCACCCGCTCCGTTTTCCATCCAGTTGCGCCTCCACCAGGAGGAGGCGGCCCTCCTAGACGGCGGTGGAGTGGTCACGACGGACGCGGGCGTAATTGCAAGTCATCAACATGCCGCGACCGCCGCGACGCTTATCCTCGCGGCGACGCCAGAGTTCACGATTCGTCGCGCGGATCTTATTGCTTTCGGCCTCCCGTCCGCGATCGTGGTCCCGCCGTTCTTGGCGTGGCATCTCACCTCCATGGCCTTCATCCCCATCGACGGCACCTTTGTGGATACCGTGAACGTTGACTTCATGCGTGACTCGGCAGGGGCGGTGGCGAAAACGTTCACCCCTGAGTTCGAGTTGCATCGCCGGAAGGTTCTTTCGCGGGCGCGTTTTCATCCAGTTGCGCCTCCACCAAGAGGATGCGGCCCTCCTAGAGGGATCGATGTGCCTTCTGCTGGAGAACAGAAAGGAGGAGGCCAACCGAAGGTCGAGGAAACGTCGACGCGACGTTCGTGGAGTCTTCATGAATACGATCGGCCGTTCGAGGAGGCCTTGAACCACACCACCCCGAAGCGAAATGGCGAAGCCTTTCACACATCCGCGACCGCCGCGACGGAAGCCACTCGACAACTTGAAGGCATGACGCGGGCAGCAGGACTGTCGGATGACTTGGAGCACACGTTGTACGTCCTGCAGATCATTCTGGAATTCACCCCGTCGTCGGCTGACCTTGACGGCGATGCCGTGCTAACGGCTATGGCAAACAACGCAGACAGCGGCGGTGGGGCCAAAGAGATGCCGACGACCATCGGCGGTGACGAGGTGAAGCGATGCCTTCATCCTCGTGCTTGTGGTGGTCGTGCGCCGAAAACAAGTCACGTGGTACTCGCGGAGGTTGCCGTCAACAGCCGGGGCATCCAACGAGCATTAACGGGCCCGCCTCGGCTCTTGCGCTTTTTCGCCCGCAGCGGCATGGCACTTCGTGTTCGCGCTTGCGTGCTCCAGTACTCTCCCAAGATGGACCCCTTCGGCAATCAGCCCGATAATACATCGTCGTCGTTGTCCAGGGGAGACGATCTCATCATGGCCGCCGTGCTTTCGGATGCCACCGCCACCACGCGGCTATCCGAAGAGAAGTCCACCCCTGTCGATGTGTCTCACGTCTTGTTGCTTTTGCGTCGGTTCGGCCTCGCGGGCTGTGATGTACTTGGTCGGGTGATTCCGCAGCAGCTAACGTCACCGTGGCATTTTTGTCTCCACCGCCGATGGTTTGTGGCCACGCAGCCCGCCGTGATCTCTGATGGGCCATCCTGTTGGGACACGATGGGCGGGAAGAGCGGTCGCCGCAGCGGGAGGTTCATCTCCACACCGAGCCGCGACTTTGACGACGGTGCTTCGCCGAGCGACCGCGAGGAGGCTGGTGGCCGTTTTCAGAAAACTGGCAACGAACGAAAGCCGCGTGACGGTCAAAAAGGGGCAACGTCCACAAAGCATTCTAAAACATCCGACACTGCAACGTCGAAGAGCCTCCGGGAAACCACGAGTGACCCCTATGCCCAATGCAACGACAACATGGACGAGAGCACGGACGACGAAGCGTCGGATGCTTGTCGGTCTCGGTCGGCCGACTATATTTGGAGAGTCGTTCCCGCCGGAGCCGTCGTCGAGGCGAGGGCGGTCATGTTCGGCGCTGCGTCGCGAGGCACGACCATCCGCGGCGGCGATGTATCGGCGGGGGACGCATCGGCCAACAACTCGACGATACTGTCCCTTCTGCTTCCAGACGGACGACTGCTTCACACATCCGCTTTGGTGCCATATGAGCGCTGGTACACCCCCGCCCGTTGCAGCGAACCGTCAAGCCAACTTGGGTCGGAGAAGCCCCCCCCTAAGTGTCCCCACTCCACGGCGGCAGATGGCGACACGACGGTCGTGCGAAGCCGGCGTTTCCCCCGGCGCGCCGCCGACGTCATATCCGTGATCCCGTTTGGTTCCAAAAGGCTGGCCTATGGCGAAGTCACGGACCCAACGAATGGCGATGTTTACGTCGTTTGGGCCGACGGGTCGGGATACAGTCGAAAGTCCGGGCGTCAGGGTGCCTTCCTGCGCATGGTGCCCCGGGGCGCCTCCACGACAACTTGGTTCACGGGTTCGGATGACGCTGCGGCCGTCGTTGGCGACAGTGGTGGCGCCGAGCAGCAACGAACCACCGCGGCGATGGCGAATCACACCTCTGGTGACTTTCCGGCGGCCGCAACCCCAACGGATGGCTCTCGTGACCTCCTCCTTTCGACGTCCACGGCTGCTAGCGACGAAGGCTGCCGCGTGATCGCGGGTTCAAAGTGGTTCATGTCAGCCCGGGAAGGGAAAAGTGTCCGTGTTCGCAAAGCTCCCGATCTGTCATCGCAAGTGATCGGGGTGCTGTTGCCAAATGAATCGAGAGAGGCCATCGCCGTCCACCGGATGCAGGACGGCAACGTGTTCGCCGAGTGGCGTAGATCAATAACGGGTGGTGGCAGTCCTCAAACGATCACTGCCGCGGGCGGCGGCGGCGGGGGTGGGGCGCCTCCACCCGCTCCCTCGACGAGTTCGATCCTGGGCGACGGGTTCTCGCGCATGTCATCACCGAACGGAGAGCAAGTCTTCCTTGTCGAAGTTCCCGGTGTCGGGAAGGTGACTCGCTGTAGACCTTTGCGTTCCGTGCCTCGGCCCCCGTCGCCGCCTGTGACCGACTTGGACCTACTGCGCGTCCAACAGCAGGCGGGGGCGCCTGGGCACGCGTTGTTGACGCCCTTGTCCCTTGCGGCGGCCACGACGCATCATCCCAGCGTCCGGAGTCGATTGAGCGTTTGAACGTTTTGATTGCCGTTTCGATATCACAAACCGTTTCAACTCGTTTTATTCTGAAACTCTGTGTATTTTTATTTTTAACAAGCTTCAAGTCGACGTTTGACAAAGGTGTGTCCGGATCAAAGAAGTCATATTGTGCATTTATGTACTGTATTCCTAGCAAATCCCCCCTTTTTTTATTATTTATTCGCTCCTCGCTCGCTATTCTTCTGAATGGGTGCCGGCATCAGCCAGGAACAGGTCGCAGCTCATCTGTCGCGGCAGGAAGCCCTTGTCCGCCAGCTGCAAGCTGTGGTCCAGTTGCAAGGCGAAGTCCTGGAGAAAGCCGTCGCGGCTCAAGACTCGACCGCGGCGCCGTCAAGTCCCGGCGCGCCCGACGCCGCGGCGGCGAAGGGTAGCACGACCAGTGCGGTCCCCGATGACGAGATTGGCGGCTTGGAACGCCGCGCACGGCAGTCGGAACACCGAAAGCATACGGGCGAGGCTGTGGACGAATTCGAAAAGGCTCAAGGCAACATCACGTGGACCGAGCCCACCGCAGACGAGGAGCGCGGCTTCATGGCCACGAAGCCGTGGCTAGGTGCGATGGCCCCGCCAACGGGATTCAGCTTCGGGCAAAGCGACTCCATTCCAGACAAGTCGCTGGAGCTGCACCACGTGTATGGCTATCGCGCATCCGGCTGCCGAAACAACGTGATTTACGTGGACAGCAAGACCATCGTCTACTTTGCTGCGGGCGTCGCGATCGTTCACGACTTGTCCACCAACACGCAAAAGTTTTTCCGCGGGCACACCGACGACATTGTCTCCATTGCTTACCACCCGGGCCTCAAAGTGGTGGCGACTGGCGAGCAAGGTAAAGTTCCGGCCATCTTTGTCTGGGACGTCAAGACGTGCCAGCAGCTCGCCAAGATCGCTGGGTTTCACAAGCGCGCGGTGGTCTCTCTGAGCTTTTCTGAAAATGGAAGCCGCATCGCTTCCGTTGGCCTCGATGACGATCACAGCCTCGCCGTGCACGAATGGGGAAGCGGGCAATCCTTGGCCACGTCCAAAGGCAGCGCCGACCGCATCGTCGATCTCCAATTTGTGGGCAACAAAACCGCGGACGGCAATAGTCATCTCATTACCGTCGGAGCCAATCACATCAAGTTTTGGGAACTCAATGGCAACTCGCTCACCGCGACGAAGGCAAACATCTTAGAACAAGGCGGTCAATTGCAAGTGTTCCTCGTCATTGCATTCACCTCTCTCTACACCATCGTAGGCACGCAAGGCGGTGAAATGTATGTCTTCAAGGGCAGGACGCTGTTTAAGATCATCGCCGCTCACCAGGAAAATCTCTTCTGTCTGAAGGGCGGCTTGCCAGGCGATGTCGTGGTCAGCGGCGGACAGGATGGTACCGTGTCCATTTGGAACATGGCCTCCTTCAAGCGCATGTCTCAGTTCAACATGAATATGCAGGAACGTCCCGAGGCCCTGAAGACGGGCACCATCGCGGTGAGGTCGGTCGATGCTCTCAGCCCGGAGGACATTATCTGTGGCACGCTTTCGGGGACCATTTACACCATCAAAACGGCTGGAAAGAAGATCGTCGCGGTTCACAAGTCACACTACGGTGACCTTTCGGCAGCCCAAGGCTACGGTGAGCTGTGGGGACTGAGCGTCCTGAACCGCACCACGGTTTCAACCGCCGGGGAGGACGGTACTCTTCGGCTGTGGGACTACACGCAACGCAAAGAGACGGCGCGTCTGTTTCTCAACGGCAGAGCACAATGTGTCGCGTGCTGTCCGGATGGCAACTTTGTCGCCGTCGGACTACAAAATGGTTCATTGAGTGTTTATCGGAAGGAAGGAACGCTATTGTCTTCGAGCGCTAAAGTGAAGCGGCGAATTCAAAGTGTCCGATTTTCGCCTTCCGGGCGTCTTCTTGCCGCCGGAAGCGCAGACAATGTCATCGACATTTACGACTTCGATGTGGCATCGGGTGCCGCGACTTACAAGGGAAGGCTGAAGGGGCACAACTCTGTCGTTCTGAAGTTGGATTTCAGCGAGGATGACAAGTACTTGCAAAGCTGCTCACAGGCATACGAGTTGCTCTTCCACGAAGTGGCGACGCTTTCGCAGGTGACCGCGAGCCGTAGCTTAAAGGACGTAAAATGGGCTACGCAGACATGCATTCTCGGCTGGAACGTTCAGGGCATTTGGCCACTCGAGAGCGACGGGAGCGACGTGAACAGCGTTAGTCGCTCCACCGGTGGTCAATATTTGGCGTCCGCGGAAGACTCGGGCAGCGTGAAGCTGTTCCGCTTTCCATGTGTTGGCGGCGGCCTCGATCGGCACGGCAAACTGGTTCGTCGTCCTGAGTTCGTGGTGGGCACAGGTCACAGCGAACACGTCACGGAATTGGCATGGGCACAGGATGACGCGTTCCTTTTTTCGACTGGAGGTGGCGATTTGTCTCTTTTCCAATGGAAGTTGAAGGCATAACATGGGGGAAAAAATCCTACCTACCCGTGATTTGGTTGAGAACTCTCCCCAAACGTAAACGCGTTGGCTTTCCTTCAAACCCGAAGGGCGAGAGATGCATGTATGAAACCCCCACTCCTCCCACTACTACTTTGATCCTTCCTCTCGTCGTCCGCTGATCCATTTCTGTCTGTCCCGCCTTCCCGAGGTGGTGGATTCGTTCGTGTACCGGGGATAACGTCCTCTCGCACGTGCTCACCGCTTCGTCCTTTTCTTTCTGCCCTCGAATGTCCATACCACAGCGTCGATTGATGACTTCGAGCGATGTCACGTGCACTGGCGACTTGCGGTTGCGGGGTTGGGGGTAGGTATCCCGGAAAAAATCACACGAAGAGGACGGTTGTTGCTGTATTTTATTCACGAACGAATAGTTCAACAAAAAAAACACAAGAGTATGTCGCTCTTTTCCGGCGGTGGCACCGGTGTGTGCGAAGGTGGCGTCTTTTCTGAGATTCGACCCGGCCTGTATCTTTCTAGCTTCAAGGATGTCACGACGTACGTGCGCAACGGCATCGTCAATGTGGAGTTGCCCGCCTCTGCCGGCAGCACCGAGCTGAACGGGTTGGATTTTGTAAGCGACGCGACGTCCTTCGACTTGAATAATTCCAGGGAGGATGCTGGTTTCGGTGATGCCCCAGCCGATCGAACCGCGTTCGGCCAAGGTGGATGCCCTCCACCCGCTCTCAACTTGCGGTCAACTGCGTCGTTGTCTTGCCTGTTGCCGCAAGACAACAGCGACATTCACTTTGGTCATTTCCTCTGCTTGGCCACAGAAGCAGAAGCCGCCACACCTGATTTCGAAAACAGTGGTGCCTACGACGGCATCGAAGATGTGGTTGCCTCGAACCGATTTCGGCGTGTCGCCTTCCCCGATGACGCGTCGGTCGACTTGAGAAGTGTGTTAGACGAAGCGTTGGACGTCATCGCCTCCGCGCTTTCATCATCGACAGAGCCGCCCAGATCGCGACGACCTCGCCGCACCAGCGCCGCCGCACCACCCCCTCCTCCAGAGGTCGGTGCCGGAAATATCGTCGTGTATTGCCAAAAAGGAGTCAGCCGCAGTCCCAGCGTCGTGATGGCATTTCTGATGCGGCACGAAGGTTACTCGTTCGATGAGGCGTTGAACCACGTGAAAAACATGCGAAGCGTCGCCGACCCAAACATGGCGTTTTTGCAACAACTGCACGCATTAGGTCATCTGTGGGAGACCGAAAGGTCCGCGGTTTAGCACGCGTGGTTGGCCTACCATCAAATGGCCCCTACCTTCTAAAGTAGTACACAGACGTGGTTGTTTCTGCGCACACACATCAACGAGAGCTTCGCAATTCCTGGTCATCTTTTTTCCATTCCCGAAGTAGGTAAAAAATCGTCGCCCTACATAATGCCGTTTCACGGAAAAGAGTAGCGATGATGGTTTGAACTGTTGGGACGACTTGTGGCAAGAAAAAACCGTGTCCATCGAACCCCCCAGACAGGCACAAAGGATTTCATCATGCCGTTTCAAACCGACGTGCAACACAACAACCGACGACGAGAGAACGCGCCAGAGCCATCCTGCTCGCGGCGCTGAGCGACGGTGTCGCACTGTGGACCACCGCCGACACAGTGGACACCATCGTCTCCGCCTCATCCACCGTCGTTGT
>ERZ1292630.3281-Hain-H41-02um-R3-3281-length-14344-cov-5_pt1 | contig 14344 bp, 12 predicted proteins | sample MGYA00564408_ERZ1292630 | MGnify/ENA primary metagenome ERZ1292630 (study PRJEB36523, sample SAMEA6512641) | groundwater metagenome | collected 2019-01-08 | study: AquaDiva: Metagenomics assemblies of 32 groundwater samples | reverse complement strand
ACTAGTTTTATTTTTGGTCTTAAACCATCATTTTTACCTTTCATAACTATTAACGCATCATCAATAAAACCAATCATAAAAAAACAAAAAACTGTAAAGCATAATAAAAGAGATTCGGTAGAAAAACGACATATAAAAAGAGTTAGAATTAAAACAGGAACAATTATTCCAATTCCTCCCATTGTAGGAGTTCCTTGTTTTACTTTATGTTCTTCTGGACCTTCTTTTCTTATTGTTTGCCTAGCTTTAAATTGTTTTAGCATTTTTATCATAAATGGGAAAATAGCAAGCCCAGAAACCAGACCCATTAGAATATATATTTGATATATAAAAAGTTTTTCTGACAAAATAAATAATCCTAAATTTGAATATCACTAATTTTAGAGTTTAAACTCGAAATTAAATATAGTGGAAATATTTATTTTTTTCGGTAATCTAAATTACTATTTTTAATCGTTTGTTGTAAAAATTATATTTTATTTTTTTCAAAATCTTCTATAAAACCTATTATTTCTTTTAGGTTATTAGATTCCAAATTTACAAATTCAACACCCATTATTACATTTATTTTATTTAAAGCAGATTCAAATTTGGCTTTTTCAATATACTTTATTATTCCTTTTATATTTCTAAAAGTTACATTATTCGGTAATTTAAATGCAAGCATGATATTGTCATTTATTTGATAATTACCAACTGTTCCAATAGAAACACCTCCAGAACTTATATCTCTTATAACCCCACTACTTCTAGTATTTCCTTTAACTATATAAGCAAGCGTTTTTAAAGAAACTCTAGTATTTATTCTCATTAAATTTTCATTTTTTGTTACTTCTTCATCTGAAAGCTTTGAAATTAATTCAAAAACATTTTTTTCTTCTATTTTTATAATATTTTCAGAAAATTTAAATTTATCTTTTGATAACTCAAAAACATTTTCAGAGATAAATATTCCTTTTTTTGAAGTTTTTGATATTTTTCTGGCATATTTAATTATTTTACCTGAAATAACGAGATCATTTCTTTGATAAAAACCAATACTACCATATAAAATATATCCATAATCAATACCAATACCTAATTCAAAATCATCAATTTTATAATCATTTTTTATAATATTTAAATTATGTTCTAATAACTCTTTTATTTCTAAAGATGCTATCATTGCTAAATTAATATCATCATCCGATTTTTCTGTTATACCAAAAACACAAGAAATAGAATTAGAAGAGATTCTTTCAACTATTCCATTATATGAAAATATAATTTTTGTTATTGTAGTTACAATATAATTTATTAGTTTAAAAAAATTTTCTATGGTTATTTTTTCTGATATTTCATCAATATTTCTAAAATTAAAAAAAACTACTACACCTTTTTCTTTATTACCTGATAATGGTATATTTAGCTTTTTTTGAATAACTTTAGACACAATATTTGATGGCAAATGTCTTTGTAAAAAATTTCTAATATCTATTTCTTTTTTAAGATTTTCAAATAATAAAACATTTTCCAATGCTATAGAAAACTGATTAGATATTTCTTGAATAAAAAAAGAATCTTTATCATTAAAAAAACTACTTTTAAAATTAAATAGAGCAATATATCCTATTATATTATCTTTTTGTTTTATTAATCCTAATAAAATAGAACTTATATTTTTATAATCTTTATTATTTATGTTATTTAGAAAAAAATTAGTATCTTTGTTTAATAATAAAGGCTTCAAAAAAATGTTATTAAAATTTTCAAGTTTTGTTGGTTCATTATAGAGATTAATTGCAAATTTAATATTTATATTTTGCTCTATTTCGTCTAAAAGTAAAATACATCCTTTTTCGCAATTAAAAAAATTAATAAGAAGTGATGTTGTATTAGATATTAAAGAAGTAAAATCATTAATAGAATGTATTTTTTGAGATATTTTATTTAATTCAATAAATTTTTTAATAAATTCATCATTTTCTTTATCCAAAAAAAGATAATCTTCTATCTTTATATTATTTTCTTTATCCACTATTATTTTTCGACCTTCTATAATAAATTGTGATTAATCACAAAAGCATAGGGTTATATTGTAATCTTAATTTTAAAATATTGATAGTATTTATATAAATTTTTTATAATTAAAAATTTTCATCTTCTTTTTTCATTTTTATACGAGTTAACCATTTTAATAACATTTTTCTAATAATATCTAAAGTAAAAGGTTTAATAACAAAATCTTTTAAACCAATCTCAAAACATTTATCTTGTTCCTCTTGAGAATCAGTACCAGAAACAGCTATAATAACAGGACTTCCTAAACTTAAAATTTGTCTAGAAGCTTCATATCCATTCATAAGAGGCATTTGTAAATCCATAAAAATTATGTCATATTTATTTGCTTTAAATAAATTTATTGCTTCTATTCCATTATTTGCTATATCTGGTTCATAAGATAATTTTTTTAATACAGAGCTAAATAAAGTTTGATTTACAAGATTATCTTCTGCTATCAATATTTTTAAAGGAATACTTCTGAAAATTAAATCTTCAGAAATACTATTAAGCGTTACTTTCATTATTTTTTCTTGATTAGGTATATTAAAAGAAAGTTCAAAATAAAAAGTGGTTCCAACATTTTCTTCACTAGTTAAATAAATAGAACTTCCCATAATTTCAAGAAGTTGTTTACTTATGGATAAACCTAAACCAGTTCCACCATATTTTTTTACAATTGAAGAATCAGCTTGTTCATAAGGATTAAAAATTAAATCTATTTTATCTTTAGCAATTCCTATGCCTGTATCAGAAACTTCAAATTTTAGCTTTATTTTGTCATCATCGTTACTTATTTTTGATACTTTAATATTTATTTTCCCATTATGTGTAAATTTAGAGGAATTACTAGTTAAATTTATAAGAATTTGCCTTAGTTTTACTATATCTCCATTTAAAAATTCGGGTATATCTTTATCAACTTCATATTCTATAATAGATTTATTTTCTTTTATTTTATAAAATAAAACATCATATACATTTTTTATACAAGCTCTTATATTAAAAGATTCATTTTCAAGAATCATTTTTCCTGAATTAATTTTAGAAAAATCTAAAATATCATTTACAATTGATAAAAGAACTTCACTGCTAGATTTTAAAATATCAAGATATTTTTTTGTTTCTGGATTTAAATCTATATTTTCCATTAAATTTATTGTAGAAACAACACCATTTAAAGGATTTCTTATTTCATGGCTCATAGTTGCAATAAAAATAGATTTTTCTAATGTTGCTTTTTCAGCCAATTCTTTTGCTTTTTCTAATTCTTTTTTTTCTATTTTTTTTGTAGTAATATCTATTACAAATATGGAAACACCTATTATTTCTTTATTAAAAAAAACAGGGTTAAAGGTTATTTCATAAAAAAATAATTTATCTTCTATTCTATTTTCAATTTCTTTAGTAAATTTATTGCCTAAAAAAGCTCTTTTTATATTTTTTTCCCAAAATAATTTTTTTTCTTTTGATTTTGAAAATTCATTGTTTATAATATCTATACCAATAAATGGCTCTGTATTAAATAATTTTTTAAAATAAACTTTAAACGCATTATTAAATGCAGATAATTTTTTTTCTTTATCAATCAAAAAAATTATATTATCTGTACTACAAATAAGGGAATTTAATTTAGATATTTCAACATCAGCAATATCCTTCATTTTTTTTACTTTTTCAACTTCAATCAAATAATTTTTTAAAAGTTCTCTAAAAGATATTTCTAACATAACTTTATCAGCTAAAACGGTTAGAACTTTTTTTTGTTCTTCTGTTATTTTTTTTGGTTTCTTATCAATAATACACAAAGCACCTAATTTAAAACCATCTTTTGTTTTTAGAGGAGCTCCTGCATAAAATCTTATATTTGGGGAATTTACTACAAATCTATTATTTTTAAATAATTCATTTTCATGAGTATCTTCTATAACAAAAACATCATCACCCATTATTGTATATTGGCAAAAAGAATCACTTTTTTTAGTTTCATCTAAATATAAACCAATTTTAGATTTAAACCATTCTCTATCTTTATCTATAAATGAAATTAGGGAAATTGGAACATCAAAAATAATAGAAGCAATATAAGTAATATCATCAAAAGATTTTTCATGAAGAGTATCCAAAATTCTTAAAGAATAAAGCTTATTTATTCTTTCTTCTTCGTTATCTTTCAAAATACATGCCTCAAATAAATTTAATTTAATTATATATTAAAAAACAAAGAAACCAGTTTTTCTTTATTAAAAATAACTGGTTTCTTTGTTTAAATTTTTTATTTTATTAAGAATACTAAGAAGCTCTGCTTCGGGATTAACAAAACGAAATTAAGAAACTATTGTCTTGAGTTTAAAAAAGCACTTACTGAACCAAACTCAATATTATTGTTCATTGTTGGTCTTGATGGTCGTGAAAACACATCATTAGAATTATTCATTTGTAAATTTCCAGTTGGTGCAACTACAGGAGCAGGAGTGTCTGTAGGAGGTTGTTGTATAGGTGCTGTTCCACCAAAGTTTCCACCAGCAGTAACATTAGCAATTGAAGAATAATCTTTTTCTTTAGATAGTGCTTCAGACATACCACCAATAGCACCACCTATTGTAGCAACTCCAAATCCAATAGCACTTGCAATAGTAATAACTTTTAATGCACCAACAGAACCATTTTTAAGTAAATCACCTATCATATTACCCATAGGGCTTAATCCTTGCATTGCGATTCCTCTGTACATAGCAAGGCCAGCTAAACCAACAACTCCTGCAACTGCAACTGTAGTTGTCGGACCGATTGAAGTTATTGTATTACCAACGGCACCTAAAACAGAATCTTTTACTTTTTTTATGCCTTCTAAAGAACCACTTTTCATACCTTCTAAAGCAGAATTAGCTTCGTTTTGATAAGCAACAACATTACCTGTATAACCTTTATAGGTAACTGTAGCTATATTATTTTTACCCAACTCACCTATTTGTAAGGCGTCGCCATAAGCGAGGTAGTTTTTACCATTGGCAGTAAAATAAACTTCATCTAAGCCATTTTTAGCAGTCTTAGCAGCTGCTTCCTGTATAGAAAGGCCACTTTTTAGTTCTTGAATACCTTGAACGTTAAGTTGGTGTCCGTTTAAGAGTATGCTTTCCATATTTTTACCTGTTGACAATAAAATAAAATTGACATTAATACTTATATATATTATACGAAATTTCTGTAAAAACTTGCTAAGTAAAAGTTAAATTTAGGGGAAAAAAAAGTTAACTATTTGATTCGTTTAAGTGCCTTATTTCCTTTATTAATAAATGGTTCAGGTACACTCTAAGAATAAATGTAAATTTTTTTGAAGTTTTAGAGTTAGTATTATTAAGTTTAATTACAAAGTCTTTTGACTCTAAGTTAAAAAAACAAGTTAATAAATAGTCTAAAAAGTAATGTAGATAATGATTCTGAGTAATCATTTTGACTTCAAAAGAAGGGTGTTTTTTTAAAAAATATATGCTTCCAATAGCTCTTTGTTTTTCTTTTTCTATTAAAAAATCTAAGTCAATTATTTTTTCAGGATGATAATGATAAGCCAATGTATTTTTATTTTTTTTTAATTTTAAGTTTAACTTTCTTATTCTAATTCCTAATTCTAAATCTTCCCAACCATAACCTGTAAAATTTTCGTCAAAAAATCCAGCTTCAATTATTTTACTTTTTTCTATTGAAAGATTTGCTGTATCAAAAAAAGAATTAGAATAATCAGTAAAAAGATTTTTTTTAATTTCATTTAGCTCATCTAAATTTGAAATAAATTTTAAATTACCTTGAACAATAATATTTTTATTTTCTTTGTGCATTTTTATATGTGTTTCAATAGTTTTTGGAGTTACAAAAACATCACTATCAATAAAAATTAGATGACTTCCTTTTGCATTTTTAACTAAAATATTTCTTGTTTTTGAAATACCATTATTTTTTTCAGAAATTATATAATTAAAAATAGTAGGATAATTTTTTTTGTATTTTTCCAAAAGAGACTTTGTTTCATCTTTAGAGCAATCATCAACAACCAAAACTTCTATTTTATCTTCGATATTTTTTATAGAATCAAATATTTTTTCAAGAGATATTTCTAATATTTCTTTTCTATTAAAGGTTGGAATTGCTATGGTAAAAAACATTTTTCCTCAACAGGATTTCATTTTTTATAGATAATATTTTAGCTTTATAATATCATCTTTTTCACTATTTTTTTAAATATTATAAATACTAGTTATTTGAAATTTCTTTTTTATTGTATTTAATTTTTATTGTATTTAATTTTTATTACATTTATGCCATAATTTCTAATGTTATTCATTATGGTTTACTTATTTTATGAAAAAATTTTTATCTTTAATATCATCATTATTAATTTTTTCTTGTTCTAATGTTGGGGTTAGTGAACTACCAATAACTGAACAATCACCTGTAAATAATGTACAAACTAATTCTATTAAATCAATTTATACTTTTTACAAAAAATTTAAAGAATATAATCCAAAAATATTTGCTTCTATGGATTTTAATAATGACAAGTTTGTTTCTAAAGATGAATTTATTAAATTCAATTTAGGTCTTTTTAAATTTTCTATACCAATAATGGGTAATACTTCTTTTGAAGATTTAGATAAAAATAAAGATGGAAAGCTTACTGTTAAAGAAATAGATTTGAGCCTTTTTAGCGAAATAAAATTTGTAGAAGAAGTAAGAAAATTTTCAAAAGAAACTTTTGTTGATTATGATAAAAATTCAGATGGTTTTTTAAATAAAGAAGAGTTATTAGATAAAAAACTTTATTGGCTACAAAAAATAATACCAGATACAACAAATAAAACCTTAAATCTTGTAAAAATAAAATTTTCACCTGAATTTTTTTCTCAATATGATGATAATAATGATTTAAAATTAAGTCTATCTGAGTTAGAAATATTATCTGCAAATGAAGCCCTTGAATTTTTAATGGCTTTAAATTTATACCAATTTAAAGTTGGAAAAAGCTAGATATTAATATTATCAAATATTTTTCACAAAAAGCCTTTTTTATTTTCTATTGAAAATAAATAACAATTAATTTATAATCTAATTTAACTTTGATTATGCTATATTTACTTTATGAATTATATTAATTATATAAATGAAACTCTTTACCCAAGAATAAGCGAAAAGCAAATTGTTCTAGACTTATTTGCTGGTTGTGGAGGTTTGTCTTTGGGTTTTGAAGCAGCTGGATTTGAAACTATTGGATTTGAAATGGATATTTCAGCTACTAAAACATACAATAAAAATCTTAAAGGTCATTGTAATAATATAAAATTAGAGTTATCACATGAGTATCCTAAAGCTGATATTATTATTGGAGGACCTCCATGCCAACCTTTTAGTGTAGGTGGTCATCAAAAAGGTATTGAAGATTCAAGAGATGGTTTTCCAATATTTATTGATGCTGTAAAAAAAATAAATCCTAAAGTTTTTATGTTTGAAAATGTTAGAGGGCTTTTATATTCAAATAAAAGTTATTTTGAATTAATAATTAAAGAACTTCAAAAACTAGGATATCTTATTGATTATGAAATTTTGAATGCAGTAAACTTTGATATACCTCAAAATAGAGAAAGACTATTTGTTTTTGGGCATAGAAGTAAATTTAAATTTCCAAAACAAAATTTAAGAAAAATTACCGTTGAGGAAGCAATAGGTGATATAATGTTTACTACTCCTCCAGAAAGTAAATTTTTTACGCCCTCAATGGATGCTTATGTTGAAAAATATGAAAAAGCATCTTTTTGTGTAAATCCAAGAGATTTATATCCAAATAAACCTGCTAGAACACTTACTTGTAGAAATCTTGCTGGTGCTACAGGTGATATGCAAAGAGTGAAATTGAAAGATGGGCGTAGGAGAAGGTTATTACACAGAGAAGCTGCTAGACTTCAAAGTTTTCCTGATTGGTTTGATTTTTGTGGTAATACGACTCAAATATTTAATCAAATTGGAAATGCTGTCCCACCTCTTTTAGCTTATCAATTAGCACTCTCATTAAAAGAATGTTATTTTCAGGAAGAAATATATTCTACTGAAGAAATTTTGAATAATAATTTTCAAGCGAATAATATGCTTACACTATTTTAAAGATGAAAAACTATATCCATAAAAGTAAAAAATCAGAATCCATTCAAAAAATAATTAATGAAGCTCTTGATATACTTGACGGTATTGGAATTCCCTTTGAAGGTAAAACAGAACGTGATTTAGAAAAAATGGCAATGAGTTTTCTTTCATTAGTTGATGTAAAGAGTATTTGGCAAAATGCTAAGTGTGTTGAAGATAATTATGGATTATCCTCAAAAGAAGTTATAAGTTATTTTAATGAAAATTTTGAAGATAATATTAGTCCTGGATCTTATGATGATGTACCTAGAAAATTTATTAAACTTTTACTTTTATCTGATTTTGTAACAAGAAGTGGTATTAATCCAAAAGAAAACTATAATAGCCCAACTAGAAAATATACTGTCCCTAAATTTTTAAGAGATTTGATTATAAATTATAAGTCTGATGATTGGGATAAAAAATTAAAAGAATTTAATTCAAAAAAGATATTACTTAGAGAAGAATTAAAACGAAAAAGAGAGCTAAATATGCTTCCAGTTATACTTTCAGATGGTGAAAAACTTAACTTTAGTACTGGGACTCATAATGAATTACAAATAGAAATAATTAAAAATTTTTTACCAAGATTTGGTGCTAATTGTAAAGTCTTATATGTTGGAGATGGTGCTAATAAAAAGCTTCTTAAAAATGAAAATTATTTAAAAAAACTAAATTTTTTTGATATTTCTCATGGAATCTTACCAGATATTGTTGCTTATAGTGAAGAAAAAAATTGGTTATATTTAATCGAAGCGTTTTATTCGACAGGAACTATAAGTGAAATTAGAATGAAAGAATTAAAAAAAAATTTATTAGAATGTACAGCTGAAATTATATTTGTTACAGCCTTTTTAACTAAAGAAGAGTTCAAAAAACAAATACTAGATATTGCTTGGGAAAGCGAGGTTTGGATATCTGAAAATCCAGATCATCTTGTTCATTTTAATGGACACAAATTTTTGGGAGCATATTAGAAAAATTAAAAGAAGTTCTATCCATGTGAATAAAATATTTATCACATAAAAATGATAGAAGGAGAAAAATTTGAAACAGATATATATTTTATATGGTGAAGACTCTTTTTCTATGGAAGAGTTTGAAAAAAAATTAATAAAAGACATAGTAGATCCAGATTGGGAAAGCTTCAATTTAGATATTTTTAATGCAGATGAAACAAGCCCAGATAAAATTGTAGAATCATTAGAATCATCTCCTTTGGGTGCTGGAAATAAATTAGTAATAGTAAAAAAAGCTGAAGTATTATTTGCAAAAAAAGATGATGAAATTGCTGTTTTTGAAACTTTATTAGTTAGAAAATTATTACCTACAAGTACGTTAGTTTTATCTTGTAATTCTTTAGATAAAAGAAGAAGCATTGTAAAAGATTTAATTAAAACAGCTGAAGTAAAAGAATTTGATTTACCAAAACCGTGGGAAATAGCTAAAAAACTTTTTCCTTGGGTTGAAGATCATTTAAGAAAATTTGGAAAAAGAATAGACCAAGAAGGATTACACGAACTTGTTTCTGCTACTGGTGGAGAGAAACATAAATTAGAAAGAGAAATTGAAAAGATCATTTTATATATTGGCGAACAAAATATTATAAAATCTGATGATGTAAGAAAATTGGTTTCAAATGATCAATCTGATGTTTTTGAATTTTTAGAATATTTAGGTAAAAGAGAAGTTGATAATGCTCTTATTCAAATAAATAAACTTATTGTAAAAGATAATCCTATTAAAGTAATTGCAACAATTTCATCTACTTTTAAATCACTATATAATCAAAAATTATTAGCAGAAGATAATATGAGTAATGCAGATATAGCAAAAGAATTATCCCAACGACCTTTTATTGTCGATAAAAACTTAAAACTTTGGAGAAATTATAATTCAAAAGAATTAAGAAGTATTTTAAAGCATTTACTAGATATTGATCTTAAATTTAAATCGATAGCAGTAAATCATAAATTAGAATTTGAAAAATTTATAATAAGGCACTTTTCATAATGTCAGAATACGATCTAACTAACCCTTACGAATCTTTAAAAATAAAAGATTTTAGATATTTTCTTATAGCAAGAATTTTACTTATGATTGTTTTTCAAGTTCAATCAGTTTCTATTGCTATACAAGTTTATGATATAACTAAAGATCCTCTTGCATTAGGTTTTTTAGGATTATCTTTTGTTGTTCCTGCAATAATTGTTTCTTTATACGCAGGATATATTGCAGATCTTTATGATAGAAGAAAAATACAACTTTTATTTGGTACAATGCTATTTTTTCTTTTTTCAATTTTATATCTATTTAATGTTCCCTCTATACAAGAATATACTGGCTTTTCACCTATTCATATTTATGTACTTATGTTTTTTATAGGAATCGGAAAAGGATTTATGAATCCTGCATCTTTTGGTCTTATGGGACAAATTATTCCGCCAGAATTAAATAAAAACGCTTCAATTTGGAGTAGTTCATCTTTTACCACAGGTTTATTATTAGGCCCTGTTATTGGGGGGTTATTATATGATTTTTGGGGGCCAGAAAAAACCTATCTAACAAACCTAATAATTACAATTGCAGGATTATTGTGTATCTTTATGATTTCTAAATATCCTATGCCAAAAGTTGAAAAAAGACCGCCAATGCTAGAGAATATAAAAGAAGGAATAAAGTTTGTTTTTGATAATCAAATAATTATAGGAGCAATTTCATTAGATTTATTTGCCGTTTTATTTGGTGGAGCAATTGCTCTTTTACCTATTTTTGCAAAAGATATACTTCATGTAAGTCCAACCTCTCTAGGTATTTTAAGAACTGCACCAGCATTAGGTGCTGTAATAACTTCAATAATTTTAATTTATCGACCAATTGAAAAAAAAGCAGGTAAATATTTTATTTTATCTGTAGGAGGATTTGGAGTATGTACAATTTTATTCGCTCTTTCAAGTAGTTTTTGGCTTTCAGTTTTTTTATTATTTATGGTAGGAGTATTTGATGAAGTTAGTGTTTTAGTAAGATCAACTATTATGCAAACTATGATTCCAAATGAAATGAGAGGCAGAGTTTCTGCGGTAAATAGTATTTTTATTACCTCATCAAATGAATTGGGTGAATTTGAATCTGGAGTTGCTGCAAAAATTATGGGAACAGTTCCGTCTGTTATTTTTGGTGGATTTATGACTATTTTAGTCGTTATTATTACTTCCATAAAAGCAAAAAAATTAAAAGATTTAGAGTTTTAATAAAATTATCCAATGTGTTTGTTTCGAAGCGTTTTTAAAACGCTCCTTACATTATATTCTTACTTCATTACTTCATTAGTCAATCAACTTAATAAATTTCTATTCATAATCTCTTTATTATTGATAAAAAATCTGGCATAATTGTGTCAAATTTTGTTCTGTATAGAATTTAAATTTCATAAAATTTTAACTGTCCATTTTTTAAAGGGGTTACAAATTGAAAATATTTTTATCATTATTAATCAATACATTTTTATTTATGAATACTGCATCAGCTGAACTTTTGGAAGGAAACTGGAATCCTGAAGCCAGAAAAAAAATAAATAAACTAATAAAAGATAATGCTTTTAAGCATAAAAAAGTTATTTTTGATTTTGATAATACTACTGTTTCAAGAGATATTGGAGAAGCTACTTTTGCTTATTTAGTAAAAAATAATATTGTTAAAAAAGATGAAAAACTAAAAGTAATTTCACCAAGTTTTGTTTTAGATAATAAAGAAATTTCACTTGATTCTAGTATTGATCTTACAGATTATTATGAAAAAATTGTAAATTCTACAAATCATGAAAACGATCAATCTCCTTACATCATATCTTATGGTTGGATTGTTCAAGCAATGCAAGGACTTAATGTTTTAGATGTTATAAATGCAACAAAAAATGCTTTTAATGAGAATAAAGCAATTTCAGACAGAAAAAATAATATAGAGTCAAAAATAGATGTAACTTCAGGAAAAACTTCTTATAGAGTTCCTTTTTTTCATGATGAAACTATTGATTTAATTGGAAATCTTATATTGAATGATTATGATATTTATTTTATTTCTGGTAGTAATGCTTGGACAATAAGATACATGACAACAAAAGAATTACCTAAATTATTAAAAGAAAAATTTAAAAAAGATTTAAAAATAAAGCCAGAAAATGTAATAGGAGTAAATACGCTTATAAAAGATAAAAGAAATGGGAAATTATACAAAGATTATTTTTTGGTAAAAGAAAATAAAAAATATGCTAATTTAGAACCTGATGAATTAAAAAATTATGAAATAACAAATCAATTAGTTAGCCCTCTTTCTGGTTTTGATGGAAAAACAGCTAATATTATAAGTTATGTTTGCAAAGATAATACCAAACCTTTTTTAATTTTAGGTGATTCTTCAGGCGATTTTGCTATGTTAAAAACAGCTGAAAATAAAATTTGGTTTTCGAGATTAGAAAACCTTGAATATCAAGAAAAAATTCTAAAAATAATTAATACTACAAAAAAAGATAGTTGGATAATTCAACCTGTTTTATATAAAAAACAACCAGGTTTGGTAAAAGGAAAAGAACAATTAAAACAGCTTATAAAAGATAATTCAGAATACGAAAAATACTCTAAAGCAATTAATCTTTTTACTAAAAATGGATTATTAAAATAAATACCAGAGTACTGCCCCCTGTTTGTATTAACAGCAAAGCAAAGCTTCGTGGTATTCTTAATAAAATAAAAAGTTATAAAGATCTATAAAAATATGAATAAAAAACTAAAAATTGTTTGGTACGGAAAGAAAACACCTTTTTCTGGAAATGTAACCTATTCAAGAGAAATAACAAATTTATTAACTGCGAGAGGTCATGAAGTTTTTTTCTTTCATTTTGAAAAAGAAGAAGATTTATTAGAAAAAGATGAAAATGAAGTAGTTCTTCCTTATTTATATAAATCTCAGGCATACACAATACCTTCCACAAAATCAGAAAAAGTTTTGTATGACGAGTTAAAAAGAATAAAACCTGATATAGTTCATGCTTCACTCTGTATTTCACCAATTGATTTTAAATTACATGAAATTTGCCATTCTTTAAATATTCCTTTAGTTTGTACTTTTCATAATGCTTTTGATAAAAGACCTACTTTTCATGGAAGTACAGCTTTTTTACTTTATCAATTATATGCTCCATCATTATCAAAATATGATGGAATGATTATCAAAATATGATGGAATGATTATTTTTTCTGAATTACAAAAAGAAATTTTTACTAAAATGGGTGTTTCAAAAGATAAAATAAAAGTAATTCCTAATGGTGTTGATGAAAATAGATTTAGTTTAGGCGAATCTAAATTTAAACAAAAATTTCCTAATAAAAAAATCTATCTATATTTGGGAAGAATCGATGCTGAAAAAGGTGTTGATATTCTTATAAAATCATTCCTTAAATGCAATTTTGATGATGCTGTTCTTGTTATTGTTGGCGGAGGAAAACAAGAAAAAGTATTAAAAGCTATTTATAGTGAAGAAAAAAATATATTTTGGACAGGTATTATAAAAGATGAAAATGAAAGAATAGATATTCTTAGAGGAAGTTATGCTTTTATTTTACCATCACAAATTGAAGGTTTATCTTTGGCATTATTAGAAGCAATGTCATGTGGAGTTCCTTGTATTGCAACAGATGTTGGCTCTGATGGAGAAGTTTTATCAAAAGGAGCAGGAATAATATTAAATCCTTTAAAAACAAAATCTCAACTTACTTTTTCTCTTTCTTTAATAAATGATAATGAAGATTTTAGAAATTTATTATCTAAAAAAGCCAGAGAAAGAATTTTAGAAAAATATTCAATTACAAAAAATATAGAAAAAGTAGAAGCTTTATATTACGAATGCCTGTCTTGAACAGGATTCTAAGACGATTAACAAGATTAACAAGATTAGGATTGTATTCATATTTATTGTACTATTTTTAATATTTTTAGTACAAACAATAAACACTCTAATATCCTGTTAATCTGTATTTATCCGTTTAATCCTGTTCAAGATTATTTTATTAATAACCTGAGTTCGATAAAAATTATAATAGCAAAGTAAAATTAGAGCAAAAAACAAGGGACTAAAGCACCC
>ERZ1292630.3280-Hain-H41-02um-R3-3280-length-14345-cov-7_pt1 | contig 14345 bp, 9 predicted proteins | sample MGYA00564408_ERZ1292630 | MGnify/ENA primary metagenome ERZ1292630 (study PRJEB36523, sample SAMEA6512641) | groundwater metagenome | collected 2019-01-08 | study: AquaDiva: Metagenomics assemblies of 32 groundwater samples | reverse complement strand
CATGTGCGGCAAGGCCTCCTGAACGAACAAGAACGCCGACCGCACGTTGGTTTCGAACAACTTATCGAAGTGCCGGGCGGGGGTCGCCGCCGTGAGGCCGACGTACGTGGACACCGCGGCGTTTAACACCAGCACGTCGATGGGGCCGAAGGTGGTCACTGTGACCCGCAAAAGGTTGGAACGCTGCGTCGCATCGTTGACCTGGCACACGACCCCAACGACGTCCGAGGGAAGCACCTGAGGGCGGCCGCGAATGAGAGTCACGGCCCTGTCAACCGCGTCCTGCTTGCGCGACGACACGACCACTTTGCCGCCTTCTTCAGCGAACCGCATCGCAATCGCAAGGCCGATACCCGCCGTGCTAGCGGTGACCAGGCACACGCGACCGACGTAGCGACGGCAGCCGCAGTGCGGCGGCACTTGGACTGAAGCCGACATGGCGAGGGGGGAGGAGAGTCTGCGTGCATGAGGAGGGGCAACCAAAAGTTGGCATCGACGTTGGGTGCTCTCTTCACCGCCCCGGCCGCCAGCGATAGCCCGCGCGTCCAATCGTGCGATCGCTAGCCTCCTTGCAGTAACGCGTCCCAATGCTGGGCCCTAGGATCCTGCACCAGGGGCACCTCCGGATGCCGCTCCAAATCTCCATCGACCGCCGTATGGTCGCCCCGTGGACGTTTGCAAAAACCGCTGAAGGGAAAGCCCTTATACTCGGACCCCTCGATCAGCTGCACGGAGCAGTTGGGAGGCGCCTGCGACAACGACAGCCACTCGGGCGAGAAGCGGCACCACTGCTGCACAAAACCTCGAAGCGAGTTTCCGTGGGCAACAAGGATGACGACGCGAACCGGATCGCGGTCGGTGTCGAGGTCGAGTATGTCGGCGGTCAACTCCGCCACGAGTGCGGACAACCGGCAGCTGACGTCAAAGAGGGACTCGCCCTGCGGCGGACGGGACCAGAAGAGCCCCGCGTAGTGCTCCTTCAGCGACATCCGGTGGCGTTCCACTGCGTAGGGCGACGTACCCACTTCCGCGGGAGGCGCGGCTCGATCCGCCACGGCGGCGCCAGTAGGCACTTTGGACTTGTTGCCGTCCGCCTCGAAGACGCCAAAGTCTTGCTCCGCTAGCGCTGCGGATTCTCGCACACTATCGACCCAGCGATCCGAGTTGTTGTCTGCGGAACGAGGGTTCAGCATGCGAAGCAATTCTTCTGCTGTTTGTCGCGTGCGCGTGAAGGGACTGACCCACAGCCGCAGATGGCTGTGCTCGGCGGCCGCGAGTTGGTGCTTCCCACCGAATCTGCGAACAAGGTCCGCCCGGATGAACTCCCCTGCCCCTCTGGCCATGCGACGGCCGCCCTCCGTCAGGTCGATGGCGTGGTCAGGTTTGTGGTGGTACACAGTCTTGTCAATGTTGGCCTCTGACTCGCCGTGCCGAACCAAGTACATGACGACTCCGCGCCTCCGCACGGCGCCCATACTGCGATCATCGGACATCGCCCCGCTAGTCAGTCCACAAAAAGGGGAAAAAGGTGGGTGAACAACACCACCTGACCGGTGCCCGACACATCAAAGCCACCTCTCAATGCCGATATCGGCAGCGAAGGACGCAAGAGACGGAAAAACTGGAAACCAGATCAGCAAATCTTGAAAAGCTGCGCCCCTTGATCCGTCCCCCCACGACGACGAAGCAGCACCTGTCGGACCCGGTCGTTGACCGACGGACCCCCTGCTCGAATCGCAAGCAGCGCCGTGTCGATGACCTCCAGCCAATCTTGTCCTCTCACCGCCTGGTCGGCCGCCACGGCGAATTCACTCGGTCGCCTCTCGGACGGGGCGACTTCAGATCGCAGCCATTGCAGCAAGCTCGCATGCGGGGACCCCTGCTGACGAATCTGCGCGTCAACGGCTTGCTGCTCGTGGCGGCTACGTTGACCGCCTGCTGTGTCACCGAGGCCGCCAGACAGTGCGCCATCAACGACCTCGTCGTCCACAAAGCGCTTCCGGAGCTGCTCGTACTCGTGCATGCGCAAGTGATGCACGACGAGCGAGTCAGATCCGACTAGGCGTTGGTTCGCACCGGCGTGCACGTCGTGAAAGCGGCAGTCGCTCACGGTCGCGACGGCAAGCTCGCGATTGGAGACGGCTGTCAAGGCAGCGGGCATGGACCGCGGACGCGCGAGGGCACCCTGATCGTAAAACCATCGACCCACCATGACATCCTCGTGATCCATGTTGACGCTTTTATACTCGACTCGGGCAGACTCTCCTTCAACAAACTCTCTCAAGGCGAGCCGAAAGACGGTCAGGCGGCGCCCGAGTGGCGTCTCTGTGGCCGGAGGGGCCTCGGCCGCCGCCAAGCGGAGCTGCTGGGCGAAGTGCTGCACCAAATGGGCCGACATCGTAACGGCCATGCCCCCAACGAAGGTGAACGCGCTGTGTGGATCGTTTTTCACGGCCTGCCACCGCATGCCGCGGCCCCAGTAGAGGCTAGGTCCCCCTCCTGGCCCTCCCGCTGCTGGCGACGGAAACGACACGTTGCGCCGCTCGAGTTCTTTCTGGACAACGTCGGCGGGCCGCCGTTCGTTCGCAAGCGCGCCGCCTTCCGACCCACCCCAAGAAGCGACCGCCGCGGCGGTTGAAAAGCGTTGCAAGTGCAGCGACAGGGGCACCGTTCGAATGAAGCTGTCGTCGTCCGCCTTCATGACGAAGTGGGCGCCACAATAGCGAACGGCCAACGCGTACCAGGCTGCGGCCTTGCGGCTCATACCGACCTCGGCAGCCAGGCCCCAGTGGCCGCCCCCGCCACTGATTTTCACGGTGGTTGGCTTCCCTTCCTTCAGGGCTAAAAAAATAACATCGCGCCTCTCCCGGTACTCCTCCTGCGCTTGCCGCGTGAAGCGGTAGTCGTTATCCGGGTGTCGCCCGACGAGGTAGCGGTGCATCACGCTCAGACCCCCCGCGAGAGAGCGGCAGTTTGATCTCGTGCAAGGGCGGCCGACGTTCGCGTAGGTCAGCCATGATGCCCGCTGCCGCCGTCGCCGGTCGAAGCCGACATCATTGTCCACCGTAGGTATGCCGATGACCACCAGCCAATCGGCGTCCAGCGCGTCCACTCGCGGTTCGTCGAATCCCTCGACCGGGCACAGTGCTGAGGGCGACAGGGGGGCCAATCTCGAACACCGGGTGAGCGCTGCGACGTCCGAGCCGTTCGGTGTCAGCATCCCCGTATCGCGGCGCAGTGCCGCTGGAACGCACCACGACGACGACGGCGCCGACGAGGAGTTCGGCTTCCTCGTCTCGGAGATGGGTCGCATGGACGAACTAGGCGGCAAGGAGACGCGCTTCCGGGTCGGCGCTGACAAGCGCGGCGTCGACGCTTGCGGATGCGCCGGAGGGATGGGCACGCTGGCGTACCACACCGTGCGTAGCGTCGCCTGCCGCATCTGGCCCACCACGGAGAAAAGTGCGACGAGACACAGTACGCACGCGATGACCGTCCCCTTTCCACGCCGCGCGAAGAACGGCGGAGGCATTCGACAAGGGGGCCCTTTGGCGCACCTGAAAAAAAAGCACCAACAACCAGCTAACATGGTAGCACCACCAAGCGACCGGAAGAGCGCAGATGAACGTTCACACCACGAAGGGACCAAAAAAAGGGTCCCAATCCTACGTTAGCGCGGCGCCTTCAGACTTCCAAAAACCTGCCCTAATTGGATCCACGGCGGCAAGAAACTCGCAAGTGTCTCGCGCCGCTTTGAGCAGCGCACCTCGACATTCGATAGTCCCGTCGTCTACAGGTAGAACAGCGCACATTTTTTCCACTACCACGTTGGCCCATGGGCCGTCCTTACCGTCGGCGAGCTGATCGAGCGCGCTCGTCACGACGCGGTATCGGAGCGAGGCCTCATGCATCTGAGGGTGCGTGATGGCGAGTGATTCGGTGACCATCGCCGACGCCGCCTCCTCATCATCGCGGACATCGAGCTGCCCGTCGTCGTCAACGTCCCCAAAGAAGACACGCTTCAAAAACCTTTCCGGGTCCGCCGCCGCTTCGGTTCCCGTGATCGGCGGCAAGGGACGGAGGCGGCGGGCCGACGCCGGTGCCGCATGCAACGGCTGTTGGCCGTTCGACAAGGCTGCCAGCGAAAGTAGCAGTCGATCGAGTATCGTTCCATAAAAATGGAGGAGCGCCGGCTGAGAGCGCGGCGCCGCGCCGCTCGCGGCAATGGCAGCGGTTCCTCGAGCGATCCACATCGACAGGAGCCCGCCGAAGTACGTGAATGGGCATTCGTTGCGGCTTTCAGCCACGGCGGCGGAAACGGCGAAAGACGCCTCTCGTTCAAAGAGCGCCCCGACCGATGCGAGCATGGATGCGTCACACTCGATGTCGGACTGGACGGCCTTTGACACAGCTCCCTGATCGAAGGCGACTGGCGCAGGAAAGCAAGGATGAAACAAGCGAAGGCGACCATCCGAGTACTTCTCATTCCACACGGCGGGCTCGCAGAGGAGTGCCTCCGCGAGCCACTGCGCAACGCGGCGTCCTTCCTCCTCGCCCTTGCGCTGCTCCATCAAAATGCTCAGTTCGGCTTCCACGACGTACAGTCGGTGGCACCACGCCGAGTTGTTGAAGACATCGGTATCCATGATCAAATGACGGGTGAACTCGAGCTCGCGCGCCACGCCGGGGGCCGTCGCGAGTAACCCTGCAAACCACACAAACCACCCGCGGTGTGACCAGACGTGATAATTCTTGCTGTCTTGATATGTCAACGTGGAGTCGCACAGCCGCAGCTCATCGAACGTGCCTAAGTACGACACCGCCGCGCCGCCCCCCTTACGATGGTGGCCCCACCACTGCTCAACGGCCGCACGTACGGCGGCAACGTCGTTGGTGGCCATCGCCCACTCTCTCCATCTGCCAGTCGTTCGACTCGCGGCGCAGACCATCAGCTCCTTGCGATGGTTCCAAGTCTGAAAATTCTTCGGCGACAAAGGCGAGGCGAAGCGCATCGTGCGCAGCTCCCAAGCAACCGCTAGCCATGGATCGTAGACGCGCCGCACTGCTGGAGAGCCTCCGATGAGCGAATCTTGGTGGGGAAAATCCTCAGGAGGGTCATTCCCCGAGACCTCTGGCAGAAGGTGGCTGCGCGAGGGGCACCATGCGGCGATAGCTCGTTGACAATCGTCTCCAAACAGACCCACACCCGCCGGCTGCCGAAGGGCGTTTTTACTGTCTAAATATGCGTCGGGGAGCCCGACAGGATCAATCCAGTGACCCATCGCGTGGAACGCCGCAGCGTCGGCAAAGAGATCGTGGCAGCACGACGCGAAGGCAACTGGGTCCAAGGCGATATCGCGCCGGCGCTTCCACGCGGTGTAGTGAGCCGAACACTGCTTCAGCGTGAAGGCCAGACACACCAGCAAGCGTGGGCCCCCAACAGGGGGTGCCGCTAAACATCGTACGAAGGGTGCTGGGAGATTGGAAGGACCCAAGTAGCGTTTCGGGAGGAGCTGCACGTGCTTCTGCCCCCCTGCGGCGGTGCACGCCGCATGCTCCGCGGCGGCAAGCTGGTGAAACCCGTTGTAGAGGCCGATCACGTGGCGGAACTCGGCGGTGTACGCGACTTGGAGCGGCGCCGCGGGCAGCGAAGGGTCCCGCAATGGGACGATCGGCACGACCTGCTCTTGCGGACCACCGGACGTGCAGAGCAGGTGGAGTGCTTTGAGGTTGTAGTAGCTGTTGTCATCGATGCGACCGTCCTCGAACGGGATGGTCGACGCCATCGATCGCGGCGACCCGTGGTGAACCAATGAGAGAGAAGGAAGGGCCCTGCCTTTCTTGGTGATCGACCAGTGGGGGATGCGACGCTGGGGCCAACCTCCTCCGCCTCCCATCCCCCGAGCACGAGGGCATATTCCAGAGGGGTGTACGAACGTGCCAATACCTGCTTGAAACTGCAAATAATTCGCCCCACGAAAAGGCACACCTCCCCTTTACTCATTTACTTCAGCTCCGCGGCAAGATCGTCGACGCGGCACGCCGGAACAACCGAGACGTGCGACCCCGCTTGCACGGTGATGCGCACTCCTTCGTCAGCAAGGAGCGCCGCCTTCTTGGCCATGGGTGCCCCGGTGGTGTGCCCCTGGAAGCCGTGCAGCTGGCCATCGGCGGCGACCACCCGGTGGCAGGGCACCCTCGGCGCGAAGGGGTTGCTCCGGAGGGCCTGCCCGACTGCCTGCGGGGCGCTCGGAATCCCCGCAGACTTGAGGAACGATGCGATGGAGCCGTACGTGGCCACCTTGCCGCGTGGCACCATCATGGTGGCAGCCCATACGGCGATCTGGTGATTCGTGGCCTTTCCAGCCGATGACGATAGCATGGACCGCACCACGTCGATGGTCGCGGCAAGGACCGACTGTGGAGTGCGGGGCGCTTTCATTCCTGATCGAAGCGGAGCGAAGGAGATAAATAGAGAGAGAGAGAGAGAGAGAGAGAGAGAGCGCAAGAGAGAGTGTGTGGGAAACGTGATGGACACCAAAATTGATCCCCATATGGCACCAGACGGTCAAATGTCGTGATGCATGACCGGCCCAACAACGCGGTGCCATCTCAATTTTGCGCGGACATAAACACAACGAGAGATGTGTGTGGGTGGCTGTGTGGAGGTGAGCAACACAACAATCAACAACGTCACCGCAATCGCCGGCTTGATACCGTAACTAAGAAATTGGACCGAGCAGCCGTCTCGCACGATCGAAATGAAAGCCACTTCAACTTCCCGCCAAGGGAAAAAGCAGACAGAGCGCGAAACAGTTACGCAAACGCGGGAGACGTGACGCTGCCGATGCACGCGTCCTGGATGCCCATCCCCTTGTGCCGGTTCTCCCACATGATGCGCCCGTCGACGGGGCTTAAACCGAACGTGACGCCGGCCGTCGCCACCAGGATGGCGACGTCGTTGGCAATGATCGACACCAGGCGGAATCCCGTCGAAGGGAGTGAGACCCGCCACAGCTCCGCTCCCGTGTCGCACCGCACCGCCACGGCGTACCCATGAGTGCCGATGTACAGCACAGGGGACGGGGACCCACCCGGCGGCGTTAGCGGGACGGCCAATGTCGCCGCGTCGTAGGCGAGGCCTTCGAGGCAGTTGCGCCAAAGGATTGCACCGTTGACAGGATCGAGCGCGAAAATGTTGCCCGCCGTGCCCGCGAACAAGCGTCCGTCGTGATGGAGGACGGCGACGACTTGGTATCCAGTACCGGGCAGCTCCGCGCGCCAAACTTCTTCTCCGGTCGCGCGATCCAAGGCGGCGATGCGGCCCCCCAGCCCGACGAAGAGCAGCGACTCAGGATGGCCTTTCGTCGTCATATGTGACACGACGTGGGACGCAACGAGCTGTGGTGACGGTGATCGAGAGGGTGGGAGAGATAGACCTCATCATCAGCGTCAAGCGAATGCGTAACGACCGGCGAAGCGGAATTCACACGAGCAACGACTACAACTTGCTCAGTTCCAAACGTCGGGGAGGTAGCTCGTAGTGCAGCTTCCGGCCAGCCGCAACCGCCGTGGCGGTGTGCCTCGCCACGCGCCGGTCCAACGCCTCACGATCCAAGGAATCGGCAATGGCGGATGCGTCAGCTGAAAGCAACGTCAGCATGGCTGCGCACACGCCCCTCGTCGCGGCGGTCACCAGCACGTCTCTCGTAGGGGGATCCACGTCACGGCGTTCGTGCAACGTTGCGAGCACCGCAGCAAGAAATGTGTCGCCTGCACCCGTCACCTTTTTAATTTCCTCACCGGCCTCCAGCGGCGCGGCTGGGACCCACCATATGCGCGGCGTGGCGCTGTTGGCCGAGCGGCTCCCGACCACGACTCCATGCTTCCCCACGGTGCACCACACGACGGCAATCCCCGTCAGAGTGAGTAGACTGCAAACGGTCGACGAGGCGTTTGCGACAACGGCCACCGCTGCTGCCTTGGCCGCAACCTCAGAATCGCCGCGATACTGGACGTCGCACGCTTCTCGGACCCCCTCGTCGAGGTAGGGGCTATGGAGGCTTCGACGACCGTCTCGATGAAGGCGCGTCACCAGCGCGACCGCTTCCGTCAAATTCGGCTTGATCATATCAAGGCAATCGATCACGAGCCGGCGGGACGACCCAGGCAGGGCCGCAGCGGGGGCGAGGCATTTCATGGCTTGCTCCGTCGATATGGGGTCAAACACCGTCCGCGGCCGGCGATAATCGTTATCGTTGCGGAATGCGGACACTAATGCGGAAAGTGTTTCCGGGGGGAGATTTCCATCCATCACCAAGAATTGTGGCGTATCGACCGCTACCGCGGCGCTGGACGACGGTCGCGACAACGCCCGGGTGACTCGTGCGACCGCCCATTCGGGGCGTAGAAACTCGTGAAATATCGCCATGTTGGTGGCGGCACCGACGACGAGCTCGCCCCTCCCGTCCAAGAGTGACAGGTACATGGCACTGGCCACGCCGCGGGGGGCGACGAGCACGTCGACGTGAATCCGACTCCGCCAGTCGCGATGTGCGGGATCGCTAAATGTCGGCGGAGCCAAGGACGTGATCAGCTCGCGGCCTACCGCGTCAGGGCCCACAACTGAAATCAATGTAATGCCGCCCGCCCGCGGGTCGACAAGGCGGCCAAGAGCTTCCGCGAGGTTTCGAGCGACGCCCCCTGGCCCTTCTCTTGCCTTTCTGCAGATGTTGGATGTGCCGAGTGTCACCGTTGGCGTCTCGGTTGCGAGCTCCACATCGAGGATGATTCCGCCGACGACCGCGAAACTAGTCGGAGTCCGATTGAGGGATGGATCCATTTTCGCCACAGAGTGGTGCTGCGTGCGGGAGGGTGGCTGGATCAATGTCTCTCTCGCTCTCTCTAGCAGTCGTTGTAGTCGAGTGGGACCATGGGGGTTGGAGAGAGCTGGCCCCTCTTGTCGCGGAGGAGGGTGCGAGACGTAGCGAACGCGCTCTTCATCGAGCGAAACACTGAACTAGAGGTGAGTGCCGGAAAAGCTGTGTGTCAGCGGGCGCCTAGAGAACCGGCGCCGAGGGGGGAATACATAAAAGCAAAGTGTCGAGGGGGTGGAAGTTGAGAGCGGGGCAGCGCAACGCTCGGAAGGTTGCGGCGAGCATGAACATGAGACGACAATCTAGCGATGCCGTGGCGAAAGCCGCCCGGCGCCTTGTAATCTTTCTAACGGTGGAGGAGTTGGAGATCGGGCTGTCGCATGCCCGCTATTGCCCAGTCAGAATGTTGTAGGACTGTTGGTTGGCGTTGCCGCGGCGCATGCCGGCGACTTGTTGCTGCGGAGGGGGGTTGGCCACGGCGGCGGGCTTTTGAGCGACGACGACAGGAGGGTTCGCTGGGCGGTCGCTCAGGGGGTCGTGCACACGTTGGCCAGCGTACACCCCTTGGCAGCGGTCCGTCTGCCACTTCAAGTCCGTTTGGCCCAAGAGGTCTTTCATCGCGTTGCCCCCGTCGCGCTCGCGGTACAGCTTGGACTGCCGGACGCACGGCCGGTCGCCTAGAATGTTGCCTTGGTTCTGAGTGGCACCGACTCCCCCGCACCAACGGTGACCTTGAGACATAATGACGAAGAGATGAAAGAAAGAGTTGAAAGCTACGCTAAGGGGGCGAGCGTCGGGCAACAACCTTCGTCTCGATCTTGGACTCAACGTTACAGAACTCGAATGAATGCGTGTAAGACACGAGGAGGGCTAGCGAGTCTACAAACACGAGGGCCAAAACTGTGCTGGCGCGGATTCCGTCACGCGACGAGTACATCGTCGTCGGCGAGTAGTCGCTGCTGCTTCGTGCCGGCGGAGGCAGCGGCACGGTCAATGCGCTGCTTAAGGCGGCGCAGCGTGCGCTTCTGCGCTCGCTCCTCCCGCTGGACTGTCTCCGTGCGGCGAATATCGTGCTTTTGCAGCAACGCCATGAAGTCAATTTTGCGCTGCGACAGCAACTGATCGCGGCTCGCGCGGATTCGTTGCTGCAGCGCGGCCAGCGTCTTGGCTGCCGCCTCATGCAACAATTTGGTTTGATGGGCTAATTGTGAGCTCAGCGTGTCGCTGAACGTCGCCTGCTCCTTTGCCTCCTGCGCATTGAGGGCACGTTGGAGCACGTCGGCTTCACCGTACTGCTGCAAGTTGACCAGGCTTTCGAGGGCCTCCCGGGCGCGCATGACGTACTTCGAAAAGTGTGGTCGCCGGCGGCTCAACTCCTGACGCATGACGTCCTCTTGAGCCTCAAGGTCGGCGGCGCTTCGAGATTTGTGTTGCTTGAGTGCATCAGACGCTTTGCTGTCGAACTCCGCGATGCGCCGCTCCCAAAGCTGCGAAAACGTCGTCAACTCCGATCCAAGTTGCTGCCGGAGCTCGGCCATCGCCTGTTGCGTTCTGGGCTCTGACCGGATGTCCTTTAGCAGTCGCTCGCCCTCCGTGAGCGACGCGGTCTTCAGATCGTCGAGGTGTTGCTGCGCGTCGCGCCACCTTCCTTCGGCTGCGGCATGCAGTCTCAGCTGGTCGAAGTAGGCCATCTTTGCGCCGACGGATGCTTCCCCTAAACCCGCATCTTCTAGCTTGTGGCGAATACGAGCGCCCGGAGACCATCGTTTGATTCCGCTAGGGCGAGTCGGTGATCCGGCGCCATCCTGCGGCGTGCGCTGCGCCGCGTGCACGTCTGGCAACGGATGCGGCGGGAGGGATCTTGGCGACGCTGACGGCGGCGATGCGGCAACACCGGCATCGGTCTTTTCGCGGGCGGCGCGTGGAGCTGCATTCAAGCCTTCAGCGGGGCGTACTCCTCTTGGATTGGCGTGGCCCGGCGGCAGCACGCGGCGCGGGGCAGTGGGGACTCGCGCCGGTTGCTTAGAATCATCGCCGAACGGCGTGGAACCAACCGTTTTTGGAGCGGTGGCGGGGCGGGTGACCGGAGAGGTGTCGCCGCCCGACGGCTCGGCTGCGCCTCCGGTTCGGGTCGTCCTTGGCGACGGTGGTGTCGTCGTTATCATTCCCCCACCGGAGATCCCGAACGGAATGCTGTGCGGATGGTCAACTTTCGGTGGAGGAAAGAGGAGCAAAACTCAAACGCGGTTGGCGGCCCAATGAGTCGGGTAAACGTCTCGATTTCGGGTGTCATTTAGGCGGTGTACACCGACGAGAAAAGGGTATCAACATGTACATCGGCGCTCGAAAAACGAGTGAGAATGCGCATCGGCTTTTCAGCAGCAGCACTCGACGGTGGACTACGCGGCGACGATTAATGCCGCCACTGCGAGGATGAGAGCGGTCAAAGAGCTGATGGAGGTCACCCCCGCTGTTTCGACGAAGCCATCCGGCGCACGGCGTCCGAAGCAGGGGGTGTTATTCCACACGAAACCGGCGGCCAGGTCGTCGACGAAGGTGAAGTCCGGCGTTTGCATCCAGTGGGGCATCTTTGACACGAAGCGCTGCATTGAGCTCATCTGCGCGTCGGTGCCCGTTTCCGTCTCGTTGGCGAACTCGGTGGATGGCACGACGAACGTCGCCCCGCAGGAAATCCCGTCGGGGGCGACCGAGACGCCGGTGTCCACAAGGGCGCCGGTGGCCGGATTAACGGTGACCTGCGTCCGCGAGTTGCAGTCGTTCTGGACCTGCATGCCGCAGTCGTCGTACTTAGAGCCATCTAGTCCCCACAAACCGCCCACATCGTTGGGCTTTCCGAACACAAAGGACAAGCAGATGCGCCAGGTGAATGCGTTCTCCGCCGCGGTCGGGTCGGCCGCGATGCTGCCGCCAAGGTGCGCGTCGCCGATGTTGCGGCGGACGCGGAACCGGGGCTCCAGCGGGTCGCAGGGCATGCACAGCAGCTCCCGCGCCTCGCGGTACGTCGCGCGAACCTTCTGGTTCATCGGCGCACAGCCGGGGCCAGCGGCCAGCATACCAAAGAACGCGCCTGATGCGGCTTGGTCGTGGCCAGGATTGCAGCAAGATCGCTCGTTGTACCAATGACAGAACTCGAGCGGCATTTGTTGCTTCGCCGCCTTGCTACTGGCCCAGCACACGCCAGGGCGGTTGACAAAGTACGTCGTAGGCAGCGCTTCAGAACCGACGCAAAGCATCGCGCAGACAATCGCGACGATAGCAGACACGTGGCGCATGGACGATAAAAGAGGAAAAGGTTTGTTTCGGATGGGGACTTGAATGTCCGGTGGTGGAAAGGAATCATCGCGCACGTTATTAGCGCACGCATCACGAGCTCTGGGCACAGTCGGCAAGCGTAGCAAAAGGGAATCTAACTACTATTGAACGAGGTCAAAGCCACGCTTCCATTTCTTCAATGTCGTCCTTCGGGCGACGCTTCGAAATGTGAATCCGAGGCGCGTCATCGGCCTCAGCGCCACCTTCGACCGCCCCGACGAGATTGCTGCGGATCGTGGCGCCACTGCTCAAGATGACTCGGCGGGACCGCGGCAACGCACCGAGGGGATTCGCGGTCGGCCTTGACGAGAGCGGAAACGGAGGCACCTCCTCCTTACCCTTCGACGCGGCTGGGGGGACAGTCATCGACGACAGGCGTAGGGGCTGCGACAGGGTGTTGCTGCTGGCTGTTTCAGACATGGCGGCGATGCGCTGCGAGAGCAAGTGCGCGGGCTTGGGAGGCGGCGGCGGAATGCTCAGCTGGCCCGCTTCGCGAATAAAGGTGACCGCACGGAACTCGTTCTCGGCCAGGCCGAGTCCCCGCCTCTCGAGCGGCTTTTTTCCTTCCTCTTCCTCATGCGGCTCGTCGGGAGGTGGTCCGAAACGAGCTATCGTCGCTGCCCGCTCCTCGTCGATAAGACCGCGCTTGGCGTCGGCGCTCAGCATGTTGCGTCTCGAGCGGACGACGCCACGCCAGATATAGGTGACGACGAGTTGTAACAGCAGCAGCGTAATGTAAACGGCTCCCAGCTGGCCGACCAGCTTCACACCGCCCGGCCATTCAATGCCAAGGATGGAAGCCACCGACACTCCGAGCTGCGCGATCTGTATCGCGAGACTGAACCCCACATCCAGCCGTCGCTTCAGCGGCCGCACGAACAAAAGGTAGCAACAGTGGGCGAGAATCACGGTGCCCATCGACACGCCGATCGGCACGCACCAGCCCCGGCTCTGCGGCATTTTGATGATGACCGCCAAGAGCACGGCGACGAACATGTCTTCGAAGAGGTAGTAGCGGACGTACCAGTGATCGTACGTGCGCGCGCCGCGATCGAACATGCGGAAGGCGAGGTACAGGCTCGGCATCGCGTGGAGAGCGACAATCGGAAACGTAAACAGCGCGCCACCCGCAATGAAGCCGAACGCGCCAATGGTGCGGCCGGCGGCTGTTTCGCCGAACATGGCGACCAGAAGCGAGTTACCCATCGCGCCGGGCAGAAAGAAGGCCGTCGAGATGAGCGAAAACAGTCCTGTCACGGTGCGGACGCGGACATGGTAAGGGAAAAAGCGGAGGCACACGATCGGCACCGTCTGGGCCACCAGAATCCAAAACAGGGGGATGACGAATCCGGCCTTGTAGTAGGCCAACTCGGTGTTGTCGATCCTCCACAGCGCTACCGCGTCGATGAGCGGCGGAGGCAGGTCACGCCGCGCCCAGCGGTCCGCGAGATACGCACAGTCGTAAATCGCCGCGACGCGACCCAACGTGTTGCCCTTGTTTGCTTGCGACGGGTTGATGAAGGCGGTGAGCGCCGTGGCAACGGCAGCTGTGGCCTCCAGCCCCCGGGCCGCACTGAGCGACGCGCCCATACGGACGAAGGCGCGTTCCAAGGGGGTCAGCCACGGCGCCTGGGGAGGCATGTCTGTCTCCGTGCGGGTACGGGTGATGGGCCTGCGCGGCGTCTCCGACGGCGTGCGTGTTCGGGTTGGAGGCGGCGTCCTCGTGGGCACCCGCGCCTTGGACGACGTGGGTGTCGCCTTCGCGCTGAGCGTAACCTCGGCTGTGGGGGTTCGCGCGGGCTGCACAGAGCGAGATGCCGTTGGGGACGGGACGGGCGACGACGTGCGCGGGCGGCGCGTCAAAGTGATCTCTTCGGTCGCTGTGAGTGGATCGGTCGCGGAGGGCGACGCTGTGTCGGTCGGCGTGTTGGAGTGAACATCCAACGCGGTGCACTGCTTATCGGAAGCAAAGCGCGCCAGGAACGGCGCATTACACTTGCAGCTGCAATAGTAGCTACCCGACGTTGGGGAGGCGAACTGAGTGACCGACGCCGTGGCGTTGAACAGCGACGCGCAGTCCACTGTGGCATTGCAGCCGCACTGGTTGGTGACGAGGACGTTGTTCGCCGCTGGGAA
>ERZ1292630.3278-Hain-H41-02um-R3-3278-length-14346-cov-5_pt1 | contig 14346 bp, 12 predicted proteins | sample MGYA00564408_ERZ1292630 | MGnify/ENA primary metagenome ERZ1292630 (study PRJEB36523, sample SAMEA6512641) | groundwater metagenome | collected 2019-01-08 | study: AquaDiva: Metagenomics assemblies of 32 groundwater samples | reverse complement strand
GTGGGCATGTCGCGAACGAACTAGTATCCCAGCTCGAACTGTCCCGATTCCTTTAGGGATGCCGTGGGCACCGAACGGCTGACGCCGGAAAGAGGCCGATCACCATGCTGCTCAGCTTGCCAATCGAGAGTTCGGCATGACCTGGGAACTAAAGCGCATCATAAAGGCCAGGTTGCCGTTCCTTGTTCCCCCTTTGAGAAGATTTAAGACTTTTGCATCAACTAGGAAACCTCCGCGACGGTTGTTTACCGAAATATTTAATCGGAATCGATGGGGAGACATCGACTCACGTTCTGGGCCCGGATCGAATCTCGCGCAAACGGAAGCTGTCCGGAGAGTGTTGCCTGACCTACTGAAAGAACTGAGTTGTAAGCGTTTCCTAGATGTTCCTTGCGGGGACTTCTTCTGGATGAGAACGGTCAAGATAGAGGTTGAGTATATTGGTGCCGATATTGTTGGTGAGATAGTAGCGCAGAACCAGGAGAAGTACGGAAGCGAGGATCGTCGATTCATTGACCTGGATCTCCTAAACGACATACCGCCAAGAGTCGACGTGGTGCTTTGCCGAGACTGCCTTGTCCACTTCTCCACTCGGCATATTCGCAGGGCAATCAAGAGCATAAAGGACTCGGGCAGCACGTACCTTCTTACAACGACATTCATAGGTAGGCGAAGCAACGAGGACATCCCTACAGGTTCGTGGAGAGCCATCAATTTGGAACTCCCCCCCTTCAACTTCCCGCCGCCTGAAAGGTTAGTTAATGAAGAGTGCCCGGTTGACCACCAGGGCGACAAGCACCTAGGGTTGTGGAGGATCGATGACATCCCAGAGTTTTGACGCCCCTGTAGAGGCGCGGCCGAGTCCTAGTACGTTGAAGCGCTCCCGGAGCCAGCGCCACCGGACGAACGACTTGTATCTCTTCCCCGGTCATCAGCCGTGATGTACGGCCCCCGAGTGTAGTGACCCGTCTCGATGTCGGATGGCTCCTCGAAGCACTGGTCCGCATTCCCTCGGTGAATCCATCCCTGGCGCCCGATGAGGCGACGGGGGAGTTGGCGATCTCGGAATTCATTCGCGGCTGGCTGATCGCGCATGGCGTGCCGGCGGTGCTGGAAGAGGCGGCGCCCGGCAGACCGAACGTCGTCGGCACCGTGGGTCGCGGCGATGGAAGGACCCTCGTCCTCTGCGCGCACACTGACACGGTTGGCACCGCCGGCATGACCATTCCGCCTTTCGAGCCTCGACGCGAGGAGGGCCGGCTGTACGGCCGCGGTTCGTTCGACATGAAGGGCGGACTGGCCGCGGTCATGGTGGCGGGAGCGCGGCTTCAGCAGGCGTGGAAGGCCGCGCCGGGTGGAGCGCCTGGCACTGTCCTCCTCGCGCTCGTGGCCGACGAGGAGTACACGAGTCTCGGCGCCGACCACTTCGTCGCGAATCATCGCGCCGACGGCTGCGTGTTGACCGAGTCGAGCGAGGGCGATCTGATCGTGGCGCACAAGGGCTTCGTCTGGCTCACGATCCGGACTCGCGGACGCGCCGCGCACGGGAGCCGCTGGGATTTGGGGAGGAGCGCGATCGGTTCCATGGCGCGAGTCGTCGACGCGCTGGAGCGCTACGATCGGGAGACGCTCCGCGGGCGCGTCCATCCCCTGGTTGGTCCCGCCTCCATGCACTGCGCGATGATCCACGGCGGAGTTGGAATTTCCACCTACGCGCCGGAGTGCTCGCTTCGTGTGGAACGGCGGACGCTTCCCGACGAAAGTCCGGAGCAGGTGGCGCGGGAGATTCGCGAGGTCGTGGCGGCAGCGGGGGAGGAGGCGGATGTCGAGATCGAGTTCTCGCGTCCATCGCTCCTCTGCGATCCCAGCGCTCCGGTAGCCGAGGCGATGCGAGGCGCGATCGAGAGGGTGACGGGCTCAACCCCCCGGGAGCGCGGCGTCTGGTACTGGATGGACGCGGCGATCTTCGCGGCGGCGGGAATCCCCGCGGTCGACTACGGTCCCACCGGCGAAGGCGCGCACGAGGCGGTGGAGTGGGTCGACATCGCCTCGGTGGAGCGAACCGCGGACGTGCTGGTGGAGGCGGCACGGCGCTTCTTCGCCGCCTAGCCTGCCGCTACTTCTTCACGATGAACTTCTTCTCCACCCACCGCAACTGTTCCAGGCCGAACTGCGCGTCTTCCTTCCGCTCCGGATCGGCGGCGCCGGTGTGCTCGAAGGCGCGGCAGGCGCGCTCGTAGTCGCGGCGGCCCTCGTCTTCGTTCATCAACCAGCGGGCGATGCCGGCGTAGCCGTGGTAGAGGATCACGCCGAAGTTTCCCTCCGGCTCCACGCCCGCGCCGTGGTTCCCCTTCGTGGTGCCGCGGGCGAGTTTCTCCGCGGTGACGAAGGCGCCGTACGACTCGACGAGGTTGCCGAGCGAGAGGTGGTGCATGCCGGCGGCCCAGTAGGCCATGCCGCGGCGATCGGGCGGCTTGCTCAACTCCCATCGCCAGCGGATGCAGTCCTCGGCGGCGCGGAGGCCGATCTCGAAGTGGTGCGTCTCGCGCGGGCCGGGATCGTCGGGCCAGCAGTCGGCCAGCGCGGCGGAGAGATTGTAGGAGAGGATGTTCGCGGCGTCGGCCCAGGACTTGGCTGCGTCGCCGTCGGTTGCCTGGTTGGCCAGCGTCATCGAGTCATCGATGCCCGCCTGCGCCACATCGATCAACAGTTCGAAATTCCGAAGTGGCGATTCGCGGTCGTCCAGCCGCTTCAATGCCAGTCGCCAGAGCGAGCGTCGCGTGTCGGGGTCGCGTTCGAAGACGAGCCGCGCCAGTTCGCGCATTCCGCCGCGCGACGTCGCTTCGTGCAGCAGGCCCCATTCGAGTTCTTCGTCGATCGTGGTCACCGGCACCCTCGCTATTCCTTGCCCGTCAGGTGGAAGCGGACCCGCGCGATCACGCGCCGCACGTCGGCATCGCTCATGTCGGGCCAGATGGGGAGCGACAGGGTCCCCGCGAAGACAGATTCCGCCACGGGGAACTGTCCGGGCTTCACCCCCAGCCGCTCCTGATACCAGGGGAAGAGGTGAAGCGGCTTGAAGTGGACGCTGGTCCCGATGCCGTCCTCACGGAGCGCCATGGCCAGTGCGTTCCGGTCAAGACGCGCGCCCGCCGTCGGCGAGAGGTCGATCTGGTAGAGGTGCCATGCGTGGCGCATCCCCTTTTGCGTGATGGGCGTCGAAAGTCCCGCAATCCCGGCCAATCCCGCCGTGTAGCGCTCCGCAATCGACTCACGCCGGTCGCGCATCTCCTCCGCACGCGCGAACTGCGCTAGGCCCAGAGCCGCCTGCAAATCGGTGAGATTGTATTTCCAGCCGAGTTCGGTGACGTCGTATTCCCACCATCCACCCTTGCCGTAGCGCGACCACGCGGCCGACGACAAACCATGCAGCGAGAGACTCCGCACGCGATCGGCCCAGTCCTGGCGCGCCGTCACGACCATGCCACCCTCGCCCGCCGTCACGACCTTTGTCGCGTAGAAGGAGAAGCAGGTGATGTCGGCCTGCGTCCCCACCGGCACCGACCAGATGCGCGCGGTGAGGGAGTGGGCCGCGTCCTCGACGACCGGGATGCCGTGCGACTTCGCGATCTGCGCGATCTCGGCGGCGCGGCAGGGATGCCCGGCCATGGAGACCGTGACGATGGCGCGCGTCTTCTTCGTGATGGCGCGCTCCACGGCATCGGGATCGATGTTCTTCGTCGCGCGCTCAACGTCCGCGAAGACGGGGCGCGCGCCGGTGTAGAGAATCGTCTCGCCGGTGGAGACGAACGTGTAGGGCGTGGTGACGACCTCGTCGCCCTCCTTCAATCCGAGTGCGAGGAAGGAGAGATGGAGCGCCGCAGTGCAGGAGGAGAGCGCGACGGCGTGGTAGCCGCACGGCTCGAGCGCCGGAACCGGTTCCGTATCGCCCGCCGCGCCGGAGGAGCCGACGTAGGCCGCGATCGCAGCTTCGAGTTCCTTGGCCTTCGCGCCGGTCGTGAGCCAGCCCGAGCGGAGGACGGCCGTTACCGCGGCAACTTCTGCCTCGGTGACCGAGGGGCGATGGAAGGGGATGTTCGCTGCGCTCACAGGCTTACGGTACCACAATTTTCCCCTGTCGATCAGTCGGTCCGGGTCGATCTCCCGAATGTTCGGAGCGGAGGAGGGTGCAGGGTCTCTGGGGAGGACGAGAGGTTGGCCGGACCTGCAACCAAGTAGTTCACAGGCTTGTGAACCAACCAGTTGCACTTCCCCCGGGAGGATACACTCTCCTCCGGGCGGCCCCTCGGCCACTTGCCACTCGGCTACTTCAGCAGCACGGCCTTTTTCGTCTGCCGAATCGCGCCCGCGTCGAGGTGCACGAAGCGGATGTCGGCCCCAGAAGTTGCACGTAGCCTCCGACCCAGCGCTCAAGCACTGAGCCCAGCAGGCGCCGCCGGCCAATTTTCATCCGAGAGCGTTGACGCGCCGGGGCGGCGCGTGGTACCAATTCACGTGATTTGCGGGGGTTAGGGAGACGAGAGCCACCTCCGTGCCGGCCCCTGCCCGATGTCCTTTTCGGCCGCCAACACCAGGGATGGAGTTGAAGACGATTCGGCCCACCCGCAGACCTTCGACGTTCCTCTCCGCGACACGGGGATTCACGCTGACCCTGGTGGCGCTGGGGCTCTTCTCCGCGCCGCCCACGAGCGCGCAATCCGCCTCCACACTCGAGGCCCGAATCGCGCAAACAGGCCGCACGCCCGAGGAGATTCGCGAGGAGAACCGATCGCGAAAGATGTCGCCCCCGCAAATCCGCGATGCCCTGCGCGAGGCGGGCTATAGCCCCGACGCGCTGAACTCCTACATGCCCGGCACCGGGTCGGCGGCCGCCACCGGCGCCACGACTCCGGGCATGGTGGCGCAGCCGCCGAGCGGGGCGCTGACCACCGAGCCGATGGCGCCCTCCGCCTATCCCAATGCGCCGCGCGAACCCTCCGCCGCCGAACTCCGCTCCGACTTCGAGCTGGAAGTGGCGCGGCGCATGGGCGGGACAGACGCAGCGGCCATCCGCCCCTTCGGCTACGAGATCTTCTCCTACTCGCCCACGACCTTCGAGCCGCTAGCGGCCGGCCCGGTCGATCCCGACTATCCGATCGGCCCCGGCGACGAAGTGATCGTCACGCTCTGGGGCGACAACGAATTCACGCACGCCGCCATCGTGAACCGCGAGGCGACAATCAGCGTGCCGGACATCGGGCAGGTGGTCCTGAACGGGCTGACGCTGTCGCAGGCGAAGCGGACCATCACCGACCGGCTGGGCGCGGTCTATTCCGGAATCCGCGCGCGGCGGCCGACGACTTTCGTCGATGTGACGCTCGGGAAGCTGCGGACTGTGCAGGTCTTCATCCTGGGCGACGTGGTGCGGCCCGGCGGGTACACCATCTCCTCCGTCTCCACCGTGCTGAACGCGCTCTATTCGGCCGGCGGCCCCACGCCGCGCGGCTCCATGCGCGACGTGCGGATCATCCGGCACAACGTGGTCTACCGTAACGTCGACCTCTACGGCTACATCCTGACCGGATCGAAGGCGGAGGACGTGCGGCTCCAGAGCGGGGACGTGGTCTTCGTCCCGCCGGTGGGGAAGGTGGTCGCGGTACTGGGCGAGATCCATCGGCCCGCGATTTACGAGCTGGCGCCGGGAGAGCGGTTCCAGGCCCTGCTTCGGCTGTCGGGCGGTGTTAAGTCGACCGCGTTGATCTCCCGCGCGCTCGTGGACCGCATGGTGCCGTTCGCGCAGCGCGATTCGCTGGCGGGGCAGGACCGGGTGGCGCTGGATCTTCCGCTGCGAGAGGCGCTGGCCGACTCCACGCGAGATCCCGAGATGGTGGACCGGGACATCGTGCGGATCTTCCGCGTGGGAGATATTCGGAAGAACACGGTCGAGGTGGCCGGGAACGGCGTGTACCACGGCGGCCTGTTCGCCTGGCGGCCCGGGATGCATGCCTCGGACCTGGTGCGCGAGGCGGGCGGGCTGAAGCCCGACGCCTACCTCGACCGCGCGCTGGTGGTGCGGACCGACGAGAATCGCATCAGGAAGTCGCTGGCGTTTCACGTGGGCCGGGCTGTCGAAGGGGATCCCGCGGCAGACCTGGAACTCCAGCCGCTGGACGAGCTGATGGTCCAGTCGATCTGGGACATCCGCGACCGGCACACCGTGGCGATCAACGGGAACGTGAGGAAGCCCGGGAGCTACGAGTACCTGGAAGGAATGACGGTGATGGACCTCGTGTTCCGCGCCGGGGGGCTGCTGGAGTCGGCGTCGCCCCTGGAGGCGGAGGTGGCCCGGGTCGACTCAACGTCCATGGCCACGAAGAAGGGCGCGAACATCTTCAAGGCTCCGATTTCGAGGGATTACACCTACGAGGGCGTGGCGCCCGAGACGTCGTTCGTATTGCAGAAGTGGGACCAGGTTTTCGTGCGGGAGATTCCCGATTGGATGTTGCAGCGAAACGTCTCGATCTCGGGTGAGGTGGTCTTTCCGGGGACCTACTCGCTTCGATCGAAGGACGAGCGGCTTTCGTCCGTGCTGGCGCGTGCCGGCGGGCTGAAGCCGACGGCCTATCCGAGAGCCGCGAAGTTCACGCGGAAGAAGGATGGGGCCGGGAGGTTGGCGGTGGATGTGGCCGATGTGGCTCTGAAGCGCGGGCGGCGGCACGACTTGGTGCTGGAGGATGGGATGAAGTGTTCATTCCCCGGGAGCCGAAGACGGTGAAGGTTGTTGGGGAGGTTGGATTCCCGGCTAGCGTGCTCTATGAACGTGGAAGGCCACTCGGGTTCTACGTCGAACAGGCCGGTGGGTATACGGAGAGTGCGGATAAGGGACGAGTAAAGGTGATTCAGCCGAACGGAAGGGTGCGGGGGCCGCGGAGTATGTGGTTCGATCCTTCGCCAGAGGCTGGGGCGCTGGTGATCGTGCCGCTGAGGGGGCCGCAGGAGAGGAAAGAGACGCTTAAGGATATCGCGACGATTGTGACGATCCTGAGCGGAGCGGCGACGACGATTTTCATCGCAAGAGAGGCGTCAAAGTGAGGGCCGATTCCAAACGGACGCCTCCGCTTGATGCGCTATTGCGGAGTCCCCGTTGGATACGTAGGACGTTGATTGTAGCACTTGCTGCCGCGATGGTCGCCGGACTCACCTCTCTGGTTATGCCAAAGTCGTATCGCGCAACTGCCAAGATCATGCCTCACTCGCCGAGTTCCGCGTCCTCTTCGCTACTCGACCTCGCTGCCTCATCGGGGCTCGGCGATATCTTGGGCGGGCAGCTCGGCTCACTCGAGAACCCGTTGCTCACCTACCCGGAAATTTTATCGAGCCGAAACCTGCTCGAGCAAATCGCGACAAGCCAATATCCCCCCGGAACAAATGTGCCAGGGCAAACGGTGATGAGGGCACTCAAGATTCGCGGGATGGACAGGATTAGCCTCGATAAGGCTGTGAGGAAATTGACGGACATTACGAACGCGGAAGCGAGTCTTCGAAGCGGCCTCATCGACGTAAGTGCGATCACTCCTGACAGCGTCTTGTCCGCCTATATGGTTTCCCGGATGCTGGCCGAACTCGATAGATTCAATCTCGAAACGCGCTCATCTCGTGAGCGGGGAACTCGTCTGTTCGTGGAAGGGCGCGTCGAGGAGGTTCAGCGGGATCTCACCAAGAAGGAGCAAGGGCTCGCTGCCTTTCGCCAAACAAACGTGAGAATCGGTAATTCACCTCAACTTCAGCTTGAGCAGGCGAGGCTCGAGCGTGAGGTCCTCACTCAATCACAACTCTACTCGCTTCTCGTTCGACAGTACGAAATGGCACGAATCGAAGAGAAGCGCGATACTCCAACTTTTTCCGTCGTGGATCCGCCTCACCCGCCCGCCCGCAAGTACCGACCGCGGACCTCTCTCAATGTGCTGATTGCCTTCTTCGCGGCCCTTGGGCTCCAAGTGGCGCTCGCGTACGCGCGTCAAATCCGCACCAGCGTCCCTGAAACCGTTGGCCCGCCCTGATCGCCCGTGCCTAGCGCTGAGTCGCCCGTGGGGACGGTGGTCGAAAAGTCGGCTGCCGTCCCGATTGGCCCTATGTCTCGCACCTTTCAGGCCCGGCCCGCGCTAACTCGACAAGTCGGCTGGACGCTTGTGGGGAATCTAGTTTACGCTGCGGCTCAGAGCATCATTGTCATAATCCTCGCGAAGACTCTAAACCCTGCAATCGTTGGTCAGTTCGGCCTGGGGGTCGCGATCGCAACCCCGATCCTAATGTTCACCAATCTCCAGCTTCGTGCTCTCCAAGCCACTGAATCGTCGTGCCGTGTGAGATTCAGCGACCATTTTGCGCTCCGCTCGGCTTCCACAGTGGCCGCACTCATCATGATCACTGGCACGGTGCTATTGGTGGGGTATTCTGCCGTCACCGGTCTGGTAATACTCAGCGTGGGGGTGATGAAATGTGTCGAAGCCCTCTCGGATACCGTTTACGGGCATCTTCAGCGCTACGAGCGAGTGGACCGAATCGCAATCTCGATGATCGGCAAAGGCCTACTTTCGATCGTGGGACTTGGCGCCGCGATCGCATTCACTCGAGACGTCACCTGGGGGGCGCTGGCAGTGGCAGCGACGTTTGCTGCAGTATTGGTGTGTTACGACCTCCCCGGCGCTCATCGCGTGACGGTCGAAGACCCGAAGCATTCAGATGAAGCCGCGAATGAGCGAACCAAAGATCTAGTGAGCACACGACTCAGGGCGTTCCAAGTCTTGATCAACATGGGGTTGCCACTTGGCGTCACAAGTGTCCTTCTCGCAGTGGCTGCAAATATCCCGCGGTACTTGCTCGAACGGACTGTTAGTGAGACCGCTTTGGGATACTTCGTGGCACTGGCTTATCCGTCGGCTGTATTTGTGATACTTCTAAGTGCATTCGGACAGGCGGCGACACCCCGAATGGCCGAGTACCATCGAACAAACCGCGCCAGATTCAGAAGACTTGTATTCAAATTGATGTTGATTCCGCCACTGTCACTCTTCCTTGTCGGAGGCGTCGCAGTGCTTCTCGGACCCGATCTACTGCGAATGCTCTACCGAGCCGATTACGCTCAGTACTTTCCAGAATTCCTCATCCTTCTCGTGGCGGGAGCTGTTTGGGGGGTAGCATCGGTTCTCGGTTACGCCGCGACCAGTTCGCGCCGTCTCTCAAGCCAAGCCCCGGCGGCGGCAATCATCTGCACGATGACGATCGTCTGCGGGTTTCTCATCGTCCCGAAGTTTGGGATCACCGGTGCGGCGATTGTATCGATGATTTCCGGAGTTTGTGGAATTGCCGTGTACGGGTTCGTCCTTCTCGGAAAGCCCGATGTGAGTGACTACGGGGTTCCCATCATGGAGCCTCCGGCACCAGAAGACGCCGCCTCCGGATCATGACGGGCGCGAAAGTCGTTATGACGCAAGTGTCTCAGTCGAGTTCTGTCGGGCTAGTTGTACTCATATTTGGAATTGGCATGGCGGCATCAATTCTTCCGATGCCAAGCCTCGCGGTGGCCGCATTGCTCTGTAGCGTCGTTGGGCTTTGGGCCATACCAGATCGAGTTGCTGTGGGCCTACCACTGTTTCTCATCCTTGTTATTCCCGCGGACCACATCAATGGGCTAAACGGCGCGGTGGCTGGATTGTTCGCACTCGGCCTCAGCCTAAGTATGGCGATTGCCTCAGTGACCCGGTATCGCTTAGCCGGCGTCCGAAGAATGGATTGGGACCTAATGGCCCTGGCAGGTGTCCTACTGGTCGCGGGACTCATTCACGCTGGATCAGGCGAACTTCGAAATGTGGTGTACTGGGTGGCCGCCTGCTTGGCACTAACTTGGCTTCGGGGGGCGGAACATGCGATTGCTGGCACCAGCCGCCAGGTCGTCGTCGCAATGATCGGTGGTAGCGTCATAGGGAGCCTGTTTGCATGCATTGAAACTCTGGGAGGCGTAAGGCTCGAATCACTGATCCCCGGATACGAGCCGCACCAGCTGTCTTTTTCCGGGGTCTTGGGGCAGCGGGGCGCCGGACTGAGTGGGCACCCACTGCGTTTGGGTACCCTTACAATGTTGGGTACGATTCTTTCGGCGGCATGGATGATGGGGGATGGAGTGTCCCGGCAGGCCCGGCTCGTCCTGGGGGCCGCACTCTTGATCTCTATTGCTGGCCTAGTTCTCTCGGGAGCGAGGGGCGCCTGGCTTGGGCTGGTCGCAGGGGCAGCACTCGCCGCGATCGTAAAAGGTCATGTAAGGGGATTCAGTCGCTTGGCACCGCTCATCTTCGGCGCGGCAGCACTGGCACTTGTTGTTTGGGGCACGGGACTTTGGGGCATCGTTTACGAGCGGATGTTCGGCATTGCAAGTAATCCTGGATCATTCGGGCAGCGCTTCCAAGCGCTGCTCGCAGTCGCCGATGCGTCCCGTCGGGTCCCCCTACTCGGCGTCGGGTTCGGGGGTGCTGACGAGATTACTCAAGACGTCGGTTTGCGGATACCGAATCTCGAAAATGAGTATTTGCGCTTCTTTCTTGCTGCTGGATGGGTGGGGCCGATGGCGCTCTTGTGCGTCTTCATTCGACGAATTGCCAGTGCGCGCCTCCGCGCGGTGTTTCCATTCCAGACTGCCGTGCTCGGTTGCCTAGGGGCCCTTGCAGTAAACGTGGCGACTTACAATATGCTGTCCTGGTCCATCGGTCCGATGCTGGTATTCGTACTCGCGTTTCTAGCTCTCCCTCAGGGACAACAAGACGGAACTAGGCATGCCTCCACCTCGCTAGCGGGAGAGGTGCGGACGTGACCACGAGTCATTCGTCACACGGCCGGATGGGTGATTGCCGCGTGGACTCGTTGTGCCCTCGGATTGGAATCATTCTGTGGTCCGGTGAGTACGGGGGAGCTGAAACGTGGAGTCTCGCGCTCGCGCACGCGCTCGTTCGACGGAAGATTCGCGTGACGCTATTGATCATTGGCAGTCGCGAGCCGCTCTTCAAAGTCGGGACAACTGGCGATCTGCATGTGGAAGCGATGAGACTCAGGCGGGGGCGAGATGTCGTGAGGCACTCGAATCGGCTTTCGGTGTTGGTTCAGCGGCTCGCCCCGGACGCGGTTATCTTGCCATCGGCAGGGTTTCTAAGCGCGGTACTCCGAATCGGAGGGTATCGAGGCCGGGTGGTCGCGATTGAGCACGGAAGTCTCCGCAACCTGCGGAACTTGCCGTTGTTCTCGCGAGCCGCTCGGCTTGTCTCGGAGTTGAGCGGGATCTGGGCCGTTGACGCGCAGGTTACACCGTCTGACTTCATGAAGCGGGAGGTTTTGAGGTATCCGCATTCACGGATTGTCCGACGAATTTATCCGGGCCTCGATTGGGTCGCCTACGGATGGCCCGCTTCGGTGGCCCCCTTGGAGAACGCGATGGTACCTGGCCTGCGGCTCGGTTTCGCGGGACGGCTCATCCATGGCAAGGGTGTGGAAACGCTTCTCCGGGGCTTTGCGGAGAGCCGACCCACGACTCCAATGACTTTGCAGATTGCCGGTGATGGCCCGGAGATGTCGCGACTCGTGCAGCTCTCCAGCAATCTCGGCATAGCGGACCGGGTCAATTTTCTAGGTTGGGTCGCAGATATGCCGTCATTTTGGCGATCGAGAGATCTTGCCGTAGTGCCGTCGCATGAGTGGGAGGAGTCGTTTGGCATGGTCGCTGCCGAGGCGATGGCCCGCGGGCTGCCGGTTCTCGCCTCACAGAACGGCGGGCTCGAAGAGATCATTCAGAACGGAATTACCGGCGCTCTTTTCCCTTGTGGCGACTGGCGGGCCTTGGCGCGAGAGCTTGATCGATACTCAGCCGATCCGAGTCTCATTGCGACACAAGGGGAAGCGGCGTTGCGCCATGCGAGAGCCACCTTTGACATTGATAGGTGTGCGGAGCAATTCGATGACTTGATCAGTTCGCTTCTCCGTGACGGGAAGTGGATACTAGGCGACCATTCCCGCAGCGGTGCCGATCGCGAAGGGGTTCTTGCCTCATGAGCGATACGATAGTTCAAGTAATTCCCGGCGCAATGTCGTCCTCGGAAGCTGCGAGCAAGGCGCGATGAAACTCGGGCTCGTCGCCTTCTCTGATTTTCAGCGCTACCCCGTCGGAGGGACGCTGTCTTTCTTGCGAGAGTTCATCATCGCTGCAAGCGACATCGCGGATGTCGAAATCTCGCTCGTGGGGTGGAGCAGCACTCCGATCCGGCAAACAGAAGTTCGGGGGATACGGGTCGGAACGAGGGAGCATTCGTTCATAGCCGTCGGCGGAGGCATTCCCCCAAGGGTGATTCCCGACCGAACCGTCTTCCACGCGAATTCGAACGGCTGGAGGGAGGCAATGTCGCTGCTGGGACATGTTGACACTCTCTACTGCCACTCGCCTGAAGCCGTACTGGGAGCTGTACGGGGGGGAGCGCGATCCCCGATTGCGATGCACCTTCACGGAGCGAGAGACGCCATCGGCAGATCTCGATTCCTTGTCGGCCGTCTACCGCCAGTCAAGTGGCTGTACCGTCACCTCGTTTTGGAACCGGCACTCCTTCGGGCTGACGCGGTCCTTGCGACAATCTCGGAGGATGAGCATCGGAAGCTACAGGCATCGGGGCTCGTTCGAGCAGGAGTTCCATGCGTCCGCATTCCGGGAATGGTCAGTTCGAAACTCGGCGAGAGCCGGCCAAAATCGCCTGGCGGGGCGATACGAATGGTATGTGTGGGCCGTATCGAGTCCGTGAAGGGAATTGAGTTGCCAATCGCTGCGCTCGCCGTGCTCGTGCAGCGCGGGATCAAGTGTCATCTCGACATCGTTGGGGGGGGCGCCGATCAGAAGCGCCTGGAGCGGCTCGTTCGTGAGCGGGGCCTCGCTGGGTTCGTGACGTTTTGTGGTCGCCTCGAGCCAGACGAAGTGGCCAGATACCTCGGTGCGGCAGATGTCTTTGTGAGTGGGAGTCTCCAGGAAGGCTTCTCATTGGCACTGCTCGAAGCTTTGGTGGTGGGGACGCCTGCGGTCGTGACGATGGTGGGGAGCGCTCGCGATGTCATCGTCACCGGGTCAACCGGAGAGGTAGTTTCGGGACGGGACCCGGAACGATTCGCCGATGCCGTGCAAAGCGTGGCGCGATACTCGGGAGACTGCTCTAGAGCCTGCCACGAAATGGCCATGTGCTACTCGAGTCGCCGAATTAGCGGTCAAGTCCTCGAAATTCTCGAGGAAATCAGCCATCGCCCCGCCGGCACTTCAACCCCGCCCCCGGACCCCGTCGTATCCACTGCTGGAGTAGGGCTCTGATGTGTGGTATCGCGGGGTTCTGGGGAGCACATGCGAGGGCGAGGGCGAGCCGGATGACTCGCATGTTAGCGCATCGTGGCCCAAATGATGAGGGAGTCTGGCTTTCGCAGCGAGCACCACTGGCAATTGGGAACCGAAGACTGAAGATTCTCGATCTCTCAGATGGCGGCCACCAGCCCATGCTGTCCCGAGATGGCCGGTACGCCCTCACATACAACGGAGAAGTGTATAACTTCGTACAGTTGAGGAAGGACCTTCTCCGCAAGGGGCACGAGTTCCGAACGGGCACGGACACGGAGGTAGTCTTCGCAGGCCTTATGGAGCGGGGGGCAGACGCGATCAGCCGGCTGGAAGGGATGTTTGCGATTGCATTTTGGGACGAACGGCAAGGACGCCTCCTCCTCGCGCGCGATCGCCTCGGAATCAAGCCGCTCTTCTACTCAGTGCAAGGTGGCGAATTCGCATTCGCCTCGGAAATCAGTCCCATTTTGGCAAGTGGCGTGGTAGTGCCGGCCATCGACCCAGGGATGCTTGAGAGCTTTCTTCGTCTTCTATGGATTCCGGAGCCCGGGACCCTCTTCCGGGGGATACTCAAATTAGAGCCGGGCTGCTCGATGACTTGGGATGGATCAGCCATTGACATCCATCGATACTGGGACGTTCCGCTGCCCGAGGTCGAGCCCCCGCGGTCGGCCATCGAGAGCGATAACGAGAAGATTGCGCAGCTAAGGTCGATCTTGATCGGTGCCGTCGAGCGTCAATTGGTCGCCGATGTTCCCGTAGGTGCTTTTCTCAGTGGTGGAATCGACTCGACCACAATCGTTGCGTTGGCTGCAAAGATCGATCCCAACGCAATCCGAACCTATTCTATCGGCTTCCGATCATCAGATCGCAACGAAGAGGGTGCATTCGACGACGTTCATTACGCGAGGATCGCCGCCAGAGAGCTCGGTCTCGTCCAC